>Ga0247841_10009727_pt1 | contig 13347 bp, 8 predicted proteins | sample LaCruzMarch2015__2_FD_192410 | JGI IMG/M metagenome (GOLD analysis project Ga0247841, IMG submission 192410) | Freshwater microbial communities from meromictic Lake La Cruz, Castile-La Mancha, Spain - LaCruzMarch2015_18m | ecosystem: Environmental > Aquatic > Freshwater > Lake | place: Spain...
TGCTCAAAAGCCTGTTTAATTTATCAGAGATTTTTTGATAAGCAAATCAAGTAATTTCTTGATTTCAACGCTTGCGTTTTCACTGGAGCTTTTTGTGAAATTTTGCCATTGGTCAAAAATTTCCTGGTCATTTAAATTTCTAACAGTGTTTTCCAAAGTTAACCTTGTGTCAAAATCCACATCGCCTTCTGCCATCAAAACTTTTTCCACAAACATATTGGCAAAAGACAGCACATTGTACTTTATCTGTTTTGCTTCAATAGATTTGGTCAAGACCACATATGTTCTCGCGCACATAAAGATAAAAAAGGCGTTTGCCAGAACAGAAATGCATAGCACTATTATTAAAATTTTGTTTGTTTTATCCAGCATATTTTTATATTTAATTATTTTTTAACAAAAATTCCCCGCATCCAATTCCATGTGCGATTCCACCATGTTGATTCTTCCATTTTAATATCTTGGTGAATGCCCACTTCCTGGATGACTTGAAAATCTTGGCTTTTGTAATCAAAATACCCTTTTGCCTTGGCTGTAAGATAATACCTGCCTTCGGGCACCAAGAAAGAATATCTCCCTGTTTCATCTGTAAACACAGGATTTTTTTGCAAGTATTTTACGGCATCCCACAATTCATATTTTTTGGTTTCTGGGTTTTGCCAATAAATTGAAACTTCGGCCCTTCCTACTCTTAATCTACCCTTTTTCAGCTGGCTATAAACATAGCCTTCCGGATCCACCAATGCAATAAGTTTTGTTTCTTTTGGACCAATCTCTTTATCTTCATATTCCACAATTGTTGAAATTTCATATTCTCCTTCCGCAATTGGAGCTTTTATTTCTGCCTCATAAATTCCCGAACCTGCCAAGGTGTATTCAAATTTATCAACCAATAATCCAGATACCGAATTTTGTGCAGGGTTTACGCTTTCTTGATATCCTGCAATAAGAGCTGCAGCAAAATATTTTGCCAAGCCTAAATCAGGACTAGGTATTACAGCTCCCTGATTGCTTTTTCTTAAAAATACATACCCTAATACCTTTTTGGCGGGAGCATCTGGTTTAAAAACCAATTGTACTGGCTTTCCTGATATAACATTTATTCTTTGTTCTGCGTTGCCTTTTTCATCAAAAGCGAGTTTTGTTTTGTAATCAATAAGTTCTCCAACTGCTCTGGCAAAAATAATATCTGTTGGCATGCCTTGTTTGGCACTTGAGCTAAGTTGAGACAGAGGTATAGCATCAAGCTGTTTTAGAGAAGCTATTCCCGATAAATCTTTTGGCAAAATGGCCTCTGTAAGACCGGGCATGGCCAAGTCTGTTCCAACAAGTTTTTTAACATCACCTATGTTATTGGCTTTTATTCCCAAACCATTCAAAACTTTTCCAAATTGAGAAAATTTTCCAGCAAAGAAAGCAGCATCTGATGGCATCAAAGAAAGATTCCATTCTGTTATGGGTTCATTCAATTCAAAATCTTGGGGATTAAATGCCTCCGGTGTTTCTTCTGTTACCACTTCCTCTATGGGTGGATATATTATTTGCTGTTCTTTTGTGGGAGTAAATATTTGCGTTATCTGCTGTATACGCTGACCCGGGATGTATGGTGTTGACCAAGTTAGGGTGAAGTCATCTGTGGCAGAGTTGTCTAATGTGTCTGTGGCGGTGAGACGGATTATATAAGTTCCATCTGTGGAGGCAGAGATTGTGGTTTCTGCGGAGTTGGCAGAGCCAAAGCTGATTGTGCCGGGGCCTGAAATCATGGCCCACGCATATGTGGATACTCCACTGTCGTCTGTGGCGGTTCCTGTTTGGGTAAACTCACTGCTCACTGATTGGTCTGCTCCAGCACTCACTGTTGGGCCAGAGGTGTCTGTGGATAATGTGTAGGTTAAATTCTCGTTGGTGGCTATTGTGTCTGCGTTGGTAAGAGTATCTATGCAGGCGATAAAGACATCTTTTTCTCCATCTGCCCCAAGGTCAGTTATGGTGCAAGATTGATCTGTGGTGCCTGCTCCGTCGCAGGCAATGCTCATATCTCCGTATGCGCGGTCTATAAAAGAAATTCTACAAGTGGCATTTTCATCTGTGGTAAATGCGATTGTAAGCGAATCAGCATCATCTAATGTGCTTCCTGAAGCAGGGTCAAAACCTGTTAGAGTTGGTAAAATTGTATCAATTTTTAATGTGAGCGATACCGTAGTTTGTGTGTTGCCTGCGTTGTCTTGGCTGGCGTAGCGAAAATATGATGTGCCTTCTGTGGATATTTCAACTGGCACCGTGTAGGCAGTGCCTCCACTTGGGTCGCAGTCAACTGCGTTTGTGCAATACTTAGTCCAAGCGCAACCAGATGCATCACAATTTGGAGTTAGTGTTATTGGTTGGGCTTCATTTACCCAGACATCATCGTTGGTAAAGTTATCAGAGGTAGTTGGAGCTGTTTTGTCATATTTTACAATAAATGTTCTTTCTGTGCCCCAGGTGCCTGCTCCAGTCTTGGGTTTTACGTGCATATAGTTGGTGCCTTCGGTGATTGTGATGCTGTCAATATATGGGTTTGTGGTTGTTGTTTCGTCGCCTGAAATTGTGGCTGTGGCTGTTGCGTTGAGTTCGTAATAAAAAGTGTCGTCTGAAACAGAAGATGGATCTGTGAAAGAGAATGAAATTTGGTCATCGTCTCCTGTGGCAGAATATTTAAACCAAGTGTTTGAGGTTAAAGAAGTTCTATCGCTTGAAGATGCGCCTGCGTCAACTGCTGTAATATCTGGAGTTGTTTTATCAATTTTCACAATTACGCTACCCTCGGTTGTCTGCCAATTAGTGGCTGTGTCTTTTGATTTCCAGCGGAGCGTTGTTGTGCCTGTTGTGGTGTAAGAAAACTCTTTTGGAGAATCATAATCAGTTCCTGCTGTTGGGTCGCAGGCGGAGCCTGAATCTTCACAAGCATATATTTTAGAGCAACCAGAGCCACCTGTGTCTTGACATGTCAAATCCACTGTCACGCTAGAGCTTGTCCAAGTATTAGTGGTATAACCGTTAAGGTTAACATCTGTGGTTGGGACTGTGGCGTCTACAACAAATGTGTTGGGACCTGATGAGCCGATGTTTCCTGCCAAATCGCTGGAGTATGCTGTGTAGGCGTGACTTCCTTCGCTCAATGTTGAGCTGTGACTGATTGCTGTGGCATCATACAGGGCAGTTATTTCGTCGGCTGTGAGGGCGCGGTTAAAGATCATTGCCTCATCAATAAATCCGTTCATGGGAACATAATAACCAGAGGCCATCGATTGACCAATCTGAAAATTAACATTTATATCTTGAGGGATTATAGTTTGAGATGACGACCCACTAGCAGATCCATCAATATAAAATATTATATTCGTTCCATTAAATGTAACAGCAACATGGTGCCAATTTGTATCAGCGATTGTGCCGGTGGAAAAAGCCGTATTATTACTAACGCCATTTCCAATTATCAATAATAATTTATTACTGCTATGAGCTTCAAACCAATATGCTTGTCCTTTATCTGCCGCAGTAGTTGTTTCACCCATTACAAAATGTCTTGCCCCCGTGACGCCTCTTTTTACCCATGCAGATAAAGTTCCTGTTGCAACATCTATGTCACTGGTACTTACATAGTCCCCGGTGCCGTCAAAAGTAAAAGCTTTACCAAATTTTCCGGCGTTGGTTTGAGTGGCGTTGCCTTGTTTGGTGCCGTCATTGTCACCAATGTAGTCGGTGGGATTGCCACTTCCGTCTACGTCATCCATGCGCCACCACGAAACAAGTGAAGAATCCAAGTTGGGGACAATAAAACCAGAATTGTCGTCTGATTCAGATGTTGCAAAGCTTACTGAAGTGCTGTTGTAGTTGGTGCTGTTGGTTGGGCTGGTAATGGTAACGCCGGGGTTAGTGGCGTCCAGCGTAAAACTACCCATGCTGGTCCAGGCGGATTGCGCCACGTTGTCATCATTTTGCGCACACCAGTAGTAAACTCCGCCGTCGCCAATTGATTCGCTTGGAGTCCACTCGGTGGCTTCGTCATTGGTGGCTGTTTCCGAAGAAGTTGCTATACACGTGCCTCCGCAACCAGCCACAAATGTTTCTGCCAAACAATTTTCTGCACTAGTGGCAATTCCATAATTTGTGAATCCTGTGTCGCCGGTGTCGTCGTCAGAATACGTGGCAGATAGAGTTGGTGTGGTGGTGGCAGTGTAACTTTCATCTTCGGGGCTTATTCGCACTGGGATGTTTGGTGTGGTATTAAAACCCCAATTAGTATTGTTGCCTCCGTTTAAAGTATCTGTGTATGTTGGTTGGGTTTCACCGATATTATTAGAATCTGTTACCTCTATATAATCTATGGCAAAGGATCCCGCTTCCAGCGACCACTGGTCTCCCGGACTATCAGAAACTAAATTAACTCTGTCATTCGCGTCCATGCCATCTATTGTTAAAAGTCCTGTCACGGAAACGGTTCCCGTGTTATCAAATGTCATCACTGTGTCCGTGGAATTATTTGTAGCATCAATTAAAGTAAGCTTATCATAAGTTGTCATTACTACATTTGCTGTTGCTCCGGAATATTTAACCGTATTGCCAACAGCGCTGGCTGAAAGGGTTGGGGTTATTGATGCGCCAAGGTAATTAAGTGTTGAGTTCTCCCCTTGTGTCCAGGCGCCAGTGCCCGAACCCATATTTGTGATAGTTGCAGTTCCGTTATTAGTGACCGTAATGGTTTCACCAACTGTCATTGTGCCAGAGATAGTAATATCTGCTACGTCTGAAATGGTAGAATTATCTCCTATTTCTATTGGCGCAGAAATTGTGCCCGAACCCCCAATTAGTATAGTTACATTTAGGTTATTAACTAATTCAACTGTTGTGGCGCCCGATATTTCGCTGTTAACTGCAAGTTCGTAGGCTACTATAATTCCATTTGTGCTAGTATCAAGCGTAATATTCCCATTAACATATAGAGAATCAAGCACCACACTTCCTACATTAATTGTTGCTGTGCCAGAACCTGAATTAGCGTTAAACTCTGCCCAGTCGGTAATTTCATCAGGCACACTTGCTCCACCTTCACCTCCCGAGGCTTCAGACCAATGAGCCGTATCGCTCCAATTACCAGTACCTCCAACCCAATACCTTCCCACATCTCCGCACGCCGCATCAGCAAAACAATCTGCATCGCCACAATCTGTATACCCATCACTGTCATCATCTATTGCATTGTCGCAAATTTCAGCCGGGGGCTCTTCTTCAACAGCAAAAGTAAGTTCAGCATCTGCCTCATTTATGTTGTAATACTCAAACTCCACCCACGAGGCCGAACGTTTAACAGAAGAGATACGGGCTTCATCTATGGTACCGGGAAATGGCTCACCATAAGCGGTTGAATTTCCAATATGAACCGATGTATCTGCCGTATATGTTTTAGAAAACACTGCACTTGAAGCTGTTGGCAGACCATCAAGATAACATGCTATATCATTACTACCCCTTGTTACAGTAATTTGTTGCCAAGTTCCTGTTTCTGCTGTAATATTACAATCAAAGTCAACTGTTCCACTATGGACGACATTCACAGCACCACTACTCCACCAGATTGTCGGTCCATCACCATAATATGACAAAGCCCGCGCAAGGCTGGGAATAGATGTTGGCTTCCAAAAAAATTCCATTGTCCAATTATTGGAATCCAAAGGTATACTGCTCCCTGCATCAAGATAATCATTATCCCCGTCAAATCTTGTTGCGCCGTCAATCTTACCTACAGCATCAAAAGTGACTCCGCCAGACTGGGCACCATCGTTATTATTAGATGTAGAATCCAAAGCCGGGCTGGCTGAATTATTCATATGCCAAACACCCTTAAAATTAGTATCCCACACATCTGTAGCAGACTGACCATCCTCGGCATCTGCCTTTCCATAATAAACATAAATATCTGTGCTAGCGTCGTGGTCAACATCTGTTTTTACCCAAAAATAGTCATCGCTTCCATATGACCATTTTTCCTCCTCATAAGGCAAAAGTGTTGTTCCGTCATTGCTTGTAAAGCGGATATCGTCTCCATCTTCCTGCGCATGAGCAATGATATCTGCATCTGAAAGAATTTTTACCTGCAAAGGGAAATCCGTCAAATCAGCACCAACATTGGTGTTATCTATAGTAATTTTTTTTCTATAAGACCAGCCTGCAAGCCAACCAACAGGGTCAACAATGTAATCAAAATCGATATCTCCAATAATTTTCAAATCAAAAGTGTCTGTGGGCGTTTGAAGATCAGTAAGATAAATCTTGTATATGTCCTCATGGTCAATGGCTAAAAATTCTGCGATAAGATCTGTTCCATTCTCTGTGTAAACTTCTATTGTCGGAGATTGGTCTGGATTGGTTGGTTTGGCATATACGGTAATATCTTTTGTGTCATTTAAAGTCTGTTCAAAAGTGACGCGAATATACTCTCCGTCATTTAATGTAGCCCAAGTATTGTCTTGTGCCTGCACATATTCATAAATGTCTTCTGTAATTTCTTTGTTTGCATCCAGTCTAAATGCTTTTGAAATAAAAATAACTTCAAAAATTTGGTCTGACAAATGAGGAACCGTCCACTCCACATAATCTAGCTTGCCATTATTATCCAAGTCGTGCGCGTCAAACTGCATATCTTGATTTCCATTGTTCTGCCATTTTATTTTAATATTCTTTTCCTGCCCCACTTTGTATATTTCAGGAATTGTGGTAAAGGCAACCACGTCGGTTAGAGCCGGCTGGTTTGGCGATTCCTCTGCAGAAATCGTAATAACCTTTCCCGTGTTTACTGCCCTCTCTGTAATTTCCGGCGCTTGCGCTTCATATTCAATTGCAATAACCTCATCCTCTTCTGCCACCGGCGTTTCAGTCATTTCTTCAACTGGCTCCTCGCCCGCCTGAACGTCTTCGCCTTGACTCGGCGAGGCAGGTGCCAGGCTTTCGGCGGGTTCGGTCACCGCCTCTTCTGCAACAGGAGCTTCAACAATTTCCGGCGCTATTTCTAATTCATCTATAGTTTCTTCAGATTTTTTATCTGCTTTTGCTTCTGCCTTCTCTTCTTTAGCTTCTTCTTTTACTTCCTGCTTTTCTTCTTTTACCTCACTAGACAAATCAACATACACCGCATCGCTTGTTTCAATTGTCTCTAGCGCTGACTCTGCTTGCGGTTCGGGCTCAGAAGAAACAATCTGTTCAACAACGCTTGATACCGCTTCTTCTAGGTCCGCAAACAAAAACTTAAACCCGCCCGATATACTGGCTAAAAGTGAGTTTGGCTTTGAGTTTGATTTTACAGACTCTGCAAGAATTTTTCTCTTATCTTGCGTTAAGGTATTTTTGGGTTTAGTTTGCGTTAGTATTTTTTGAGATTCAGTTTGCGAGATTATTTTTATTTGAATATTTTCAGCTCCCTTAGGAAGCTTGGCTAAATACTGGCCTAAAGTTATGTCTGATTTTTTTACCAGCGTTATATATTTTATGGGTTGTCCCGCCACAAAAACTTCTGTGGGCTTTGAAACTGATTTTTGTATAACAAGCGTCTGGTCTACCTTTGTTTGCGAGAAGAAGATGTTTGAGAATGAGAAGAGTGCTATCAGGGTTATTGTAAAAACAAAAACTCCTTGCAATGCCAAGAGTGGGTTAAAAGAAAGAGATTTGTTTTTTTTCTGGTCTGAATTTTTTATTGAGGCCAATACATGACCGCGAGAGATGATATTTTTGGGGAGCGGTCTATATACAAAAACTGCAGGCTGGCTAGAAGCCTTTTTAGTTTTCTTTATTTTTTTACTGGCAATTTTGCTTTTTTTTATGGATGCCTTTTTAGGCATTATTCAAAAAATTAATATTTATTTATTATACCAAAAAAAATGCACTGGCAATAGTGGATAAATTTTTAAAAACAAAAAAAGACCGCAAGGCGAACCTTGCGGTAAAAACGCAGAATTTGAATCAACCGAAGTTGTATCAAATTTTGGGTGGATCGCAAGGAGCGACCCTTGATAACCCATATTCTCCACCTTGCAGTTTGGTGTTTGACACTTTGACGAATCTCGCGCCGTCAAAGTCAAGGTCTCCCGTAACCTTTACGCAGTAGTATTTGCCTGCGCCATCCTCCAAAAGCACAAAACGTTCATTTGCGTACCAGGCGATTTGGCTGATTACCCTGTAAATTGCGCCCTTCTTGAGGTCAGTGGCAATGCCAACTAATGACCTCGCGCAGAAAAAAGAACCGGCAACTGATGCCACCAAGCAAACGATTCCAAAAAAAAGAAGGGCACCAGATGCAAAAAAATTCGGTGACAATGAAGTTGTAATTCCTGACGCAACAAAGCACGCGGCAGAAAGAACGGAAAAAAATACGACCGTAACCATAAGTCGTCTCCCGGAAAAAGGGCCACTGGAAACCGTATGGACTAAATATAATTTATACAATTTCATACATATTGTCAACTTTTTTGCCTTGAAAAACTTCTGTTTTTATTGTATTATATTTTTATGGAAAAAGTGGAAATCATCAGTATAAATAAGATTGAAAACTTGCCAAAAACTAGCGGCGTTTACTTATTTTACACTAAATCACTAAATCCTAAACCCTATGCCCTGACCCCTATTTATATTGGCAAAGCAATAAATATAAAAAGCAGGGTAAAAAATCATTTTTCACAGCCTTCTTATCGTGATAATTTGTTTATTGATAAAGTTGATAAAATTGGTTTTATAAACACAAATTCAGAAATTGAGGCATTAATTTTGGAAGCAAATTTAATTAAAAAATATCAGCCAAAATATAATGTAATTTGGAAAGACGACAAAAACTATTTTTATGTTGCAATCGCGCAAAACAACCAAAAAATCCCCTATATTTTTATTACACATCAACTACAAACTACCAACTACAAACTACCAACTAAATACATTGGGCCTTTTGTGGAAGGGCAGGCGCTCAAAAAAACTTTAAGGTTTTTGCGTAAGGCCTTTCCCTATTACACGTCTGCAAGACATCCTAAAATAAAATGCACATATTGCCATTTGGATTTATGCCCCGGGCCTCAACTAAATTTGCCAGAATACAAAAAAAATATAAAAAAACTTATTTTAATTTTACAAGGCAAGCGAAGCGCTGTGATAAAATCTTTAAGGAAAGAAATGAAGATTGCCTCAAGAGCCAGCCAGTTTGAAGAAGCAGGCAAAATCCGCGACCGTATTTTTGCTTTACAGCAAATAATGAACCACACCCACATACTTGAAAATTCGAAGTTAGAAGTTCAGAATCCAAAATTAAAAGGGAGAATAGAGTGTTACGATGTTTCAAATATTCAAGGTAAACTGGCAACAGGGTCTATGGTGGTTTTTATTAACGGCAGGCCAGACAAAAGCCAATACAAAAAGTTTAAAATAAAAATGAAAAACGAACCAAATGATATTGCCATGCTAAAAGAAGTTTTGCAAAGAAGGTTTGCCCACCCAGAATGGCCATACCCAAATGCAATTCTTATAGACGGCGGAAAAGCACAACTCAACATCGCCATTAAAGTTAGAGAACAATTCCATAGAATCGTTCCGTTGGTTATGAGTATTGCCAAGGGTAAACAGGAACTATATATAGAGGGCCGTAAAAACCCCATCCCACTAAAACAGCTCCCACAAGAAATTTACAACTTGGTAAAACAGCTGGATGACGAAGCCCACCGCTTTGCCATCACCTATCACAAAAAGTTGAGGAAGAAAAATCTGTTGCAATAGCGCCAAAAATGTGATATACTAAAAAAAGTTAAATGTTGAAAATACTCTCACAAATCATTTCCGCAATTTTGGGATTGTGGCTGGCAACACTGCTTGGATTTGGAGTTATTATAAAAAATTATCCAGATTCCAACTTTTTTGGTTTTGCCTTAAACAGCCAATGGAAAGTTGTTCTATTTTTGGGCATTATCTTTGGTCTTGTTGCCTATTTTGCAAAAATGTTTGCAGAAGGCATAGATTTGCCTTTACAAAGAATAACTTTTGAGATTGTCTGCATAATAATAAGCGGAGCCTTAATAATGTTTTTAGACCTTGTTTTTGACGAATTATACTTGCCCTGGTTTATGCCAGTTTTGTACACCGCCCTGCTTCTTTGGGCAACAAACATAGTAACTGATAAAATTTTAATTTACTAATAATAAAATGAATACCATATTATTTTATTCTCAAATTATAGTTTCCGTAGTATTAATAGTTCTTATTGCATTGCAACAAAGAGGAACGGCTTTGGGTGCCGGTTTTGGCGGAGGCGGAGAAGTTTATTCTACCAAAAGAGGGGCGCAAAAAAAGATATATTACGCCACAGTTGCCGTCGCAACCATTTTTCTGGTTTTGGGCGTATTGAATATATTGATACCATAATTTTTATAGATGAAAAATAAAAAGTTTCCAAGCTTTTCTCAGTGGAAGCAAGTTTTTAAAGTATTCAAGGGCCCAGAAAGAGTATTTTTTTTAATTCTCTTAATACTGGTCTTTGGTTCTTTTACATACCTTGCTATTAATTTTTATATAAACTCTACAAAAACAGCTCCGTCTTATGGCGGAACTTACACAGAGGGAGTTGTGGGTCAACCAAGATTTATCAACCCCATTTATGGAGAAACAAACGATATAGACAGGACTTTAATAGGGCTCATATATTCTAGCCTATTAACTTACAATAAAGATGGAGATATAATAAACGACTTAGCAGAAAGCTATCAAATTTCTGAAGACGGAAAAACTTATACTTTTCAGTTAAAAAATAATCTTTATTGGCAGGACGGCGCTCCCCTAACGGTTGATGATGTAATTTTTACAATAAAAACAATACAAAACTCTGATTACAAAAGCCCCCTGAGAGCAAGCTGGCTAAATGTTGAAGTTAAAAAAATTTCTGAAAAATCTTTGACAATGATGCTTGGTTCACCGTATAATTCTTTTTTAGACAACTGCACCCTAAAAATAATTCCTTCTCATATATGGAGTAATGTTTTAGCAGAAAACTTTGCTTTGTCTTCTTACAATTTACAGCCCATTGGCTCTGGTTTTTATTCATTCAAAAGTATTAGTCAGAATAATGAGGGTCTTATTAGTAAAATAAAATTGGAAGCAAACACAAAATATTACGGGGATATACCACATATTAAAGATTTAAACTTTGTCTTTTTCAACAGCAAAGAAGACCTTATAAAATCTGCCAATAGAAAAACAATAGACGGATTTTCTGTGGCCTATCTTGAAGACAGTGAATTGCTGGCAGAAAAAGAAGTCAGACAGGGCTTGTCCCAAAAAGAAAAATTTTCTGTCTATTACTTCCCCATGCCAAGATATTTTGCCGTATTTTTTAACACCAACAAAGCAAAAATTTTGTCTGATATCAATTTGGCAAAAGCCCTGAATTTTTCCGTAAACAAGCAGGAATTTGTTAACAAGTTGACAGAAGAAACAAAAAATAAAATTTCTGTTGTTGACTCGCCTCTTTTGCCAGATTATTTTGGCTATTCTGCGCCAACAGCAGTTTATTCATATAATATGGAAACTGCCGGACAACTGCTAGATAAATCGGGGTACAAAGATCAGGGCAACGGCCAAAGATCAAAAATAAATGACAAAAAACAGGCTTTTTCTTTCAAGAGTTATTTAAAAGTGGGGTCAAACTCCAATGAGGTTACAGAATTGCAAAAATGCCTTTCAAACTTGGATGAGAATTTTAAAGAGCTGTTAAAAGATGAGGTTACGGGGAAATATGGCAAAGGGACAGAAAATGCAATAACAGAATTCCAAAAAAAATATCTTCCCGACACCAAACCAACAGGAGAAACCGGACCGGGCACAAGAACAAAACTTGATGAATTGTGTCTGCCAAAACAGGATAATCTTATACCATTGGCTTTTACTTTAACAACAATAAACCAGCCACGCATGGTGGAGGCTGCAAATCTTTTAAAAGATTATTGGCAAAAAGCCGGATTTTCTATTGAAATTAAAGTTGTTGAGTTTTCTGAACTAAAACAAGTTATTAAAGACAGAGATTATGACGCCCTACTTTACGGGCAAGCTTTAGGCAGTTTTTCAGATTTATATCCTTTTTGGCATTCCACGCAAATAAATGATCCCGGGCTAAATCTTTCTGAATATCAAAGTAAAACAGCAGACCAATTGCTCAAAGATGCCAGAGAGGCCATAAACCCAGAAACAAAAGCAGAAAAATATGAACAATTGCAAAACACAATAATTGCCGACGCCCCTGCCCTATTCTTGTATAATCCAGATTATACTTATTGGGTTTCGGGGAAAGTAAAAGGTATTGAGACAACAAAAATTGTTGACCCAGCAAAAAGGTTTGCAAATATAAGTAATTGGTATATTAATACAAAAAGAATATGGAAATAGAAAACATTGATGTAACAAAAATTACTCCAAAAATTCGCACATTAAATGACATGCGAGAAATTTTGTATGACAAAGATTTTGCAAAAAATTCGCCAAATATGGATTTATATTATATGTATGGAGACCTTGTGCAGGATGGCAATTTAAAATATAGCATAACTGTTGTTGTTCCAGAATTATTGGGAAAAGAATTTAACAAAACAAAGGGACATATACACATTGGAGACTATAAAGAGACTTACACTGTCTTAGAGGGCGAAGCAATTTATTTGATGCAAAAGGGAGATGAAGAAAAAATAGAGGATGTTTATGCTGTAATGGCAAGAAAAGGAGAATCCATAATAATTCCGTCGGGATACGGACATGTAACTATAAATGCAGGGAAAGAAAATTTAAAAACCGGCGACTGGAGAAATATTGCCTGCAAACAGGATTATTCTTTGTTTGAAAAACTCTGTGGAGCTTGCTATTACTATACAAAGCAAGGCTGGCTCAAAAACGAAAACTATAAAAATGTTCCAGAGTTAAGATTTCAAGAGCCGTTAAAATCTATCCCCGAAGATCTAAGCTTTCTCAAATAAAAAAAGCCCGGGTGGTGAAATTGGCAAACACGTAGGCCTCAGAAGCTTATGTCGCAAGACTTGAGGGTTCAAGTCCCTCCTCGGGCACAAAATAATAATCTCTTAAAAAGTAAAAGCGAGCCAAATAAATTTTTTTGAGGACGACCGGGACCGCGTAAGTGGTTGTCGCCGCAAAAAAAATTTGATTTGGCGAGCGCAAAATTTATGATACAAAATAGAATACAGATTCCGCTAAAACCTGCGCGCAATATTGCGTCAGTTTCTGGCGAAGAATCACTAAAAGTCATCCCCTTGGGGGGATGCGAAGAAGTTGGAAGAAACATGA
>Ga0247841_10009728_pt1 | contig 13346 bp, 8 predicted proteins | sample LaCruzMarch2015__2_FD_192410 | JGI IMG/M metagenome (GOLD analysis project Ga0247841, IMG submission 192410) | Freshwater microbial communities from meromictic Lake La Cruz, Castile-La Mancha, Spain - LaCruzMarch2015_18m | ecosystem: Environmental > Aquatic > Freshwater > Lake | place: Spain...
ATGAGAATCCATTGATCATCTTTAAGTTCTTGAAATTTAGCCACAATGTTCCTCCGAAAGGAGAAACATCATATCAGAATCGTCACATCAATTCAAAAAATTTATTGAGATAGGTTCAAATAGCAACGGATGAGAATTTTCTTACCCAAAGGAAACACTGAATAAGTCACGAATGAATCTCGAGGCGAGTTTTCGCACTTTGCTAACTTGAAATAAGTTAGCATCGTGCCTTAAAACTCAATCTCACTACGAAAATCGCTCTCGATCTTCAAAACAGCCCTTATTCAGCGTCTCCCTAAGGAAATACCGGGAAACTCACTTTCATGAAAATTTTGAATTATTTTTACAAGGAGATTAACTTATGAAAACACTTATTATCAATAGTATAGAACCAGCTTGTGGTGTTTACCAATTCGGGGTCAATCTCTACAATATACTTAATTCTGTTCAATCATCCAATAAATGGCACATTGTAGATTGTAGCTCAGGGATTGATGTACTGAATGCCGTCAACACAATCAACCCCAACGCTATTATCTTTAATTACCATCCAATTACTCAGCCATTTGTAAATCTTGATCTAATCAAACAAACCAGGAAAGTATGTATTGGAATATATCATCCAATTACGCAAAAAATCGCTGACACCATTCAGCCTAATCTGTTTCACCATTGGATCTGCAGTGATCCTTCTCTTATTACTAGGAACCTGCACATTTCTAAATTCAGCCGACCGATATATCAATGGGTTAATCCTTATCCAATCCCCCAAATTCCTACTTTTGGAACGTTTGGTTTTGGTTTCGCCAATAAGGGATTTCCGAAGATTATAAAGGAAGTACAGAAACAATATGATAATGCAGTGATCAGAATGCATCTTGGTTTTAGCAAATTTATAGATCCTGATGGTGTTCAATCTAAGCGGCGAATTACGGAGTCTTTAAAATTAATTAAAAAGCCAGGAATTAATCTTGTTGCTAGTCATAATCTTCTTTCTCCGCTTGAATTATTGCAGTTCCTTGGTCAGAATACGGCTAACATATTTCTATATGACAACATGGATAATGGCATCTCAAGCACCATCGATTACGCTCTTGCAGTTCGACGTCCAATCATTATTAGTAAATCATATATGTTTAGGCATATTTGGGGCGCGCAACCCAGCATTTCCATTAAAGAGAACACAATCCCTGAAATTGTCGCTAATGGGTTTGCTCCGCTAGAGCCTTTCATGCAAGCCTGGCATCCGCAGAATCTTTCTAACGAACTTACAGCTATTCTTGAGCGATTTATTACCCTGTAATACTTCATCGCTTAATTTATCTGGAGATATACCGAACGCGTCTCAAAAATCGGATCTTTTATCGACCCTTCTAACAGATTTTTTTTCTTCTCTTTCGAGTCTATTTTCTGAAGATGCAGTTTCGAAAATCGGATTTCTATTGACTTTTTCTCATTCTTAAACCACTATGCTTGATGCCATTACATCAAACTCCGCATAAAACTATACGTCCTGATCATTACCTTTCAGCAAAGTTTTGTTCAGTTTGCAGTTCCCACAATTTGGCATACCGACCGTTGAGACGCAAGAGAGCCTCGTGGTTACCCGTTTCAATGATTCTTCCTTTTTCCATAACAATGATTTGGTCTGCTTGAACCACGGAAGATAATCGATGCGCCACCACAATCATGGTCTTGCTTTTTTGCATCCCCTTTAATGCTTGCTGAATCAATCGCTCAGATAAGCTATCCAGATTGCTCGTCGCTTCATCAAGAATGAGGATTTCCGGATTTTTAAGTAATGCCCTCGCCAGAGCAATTCGCTGCCTCTCTCCTCCCGAAAGTCGATATCCTCGCTCCCCAATCAAAGTGTTGTATCCATCAGGCAAATTCTCGATAAACTCGGAACTGCCGGCCAATGCAGCCGCTTTTTTGATCTGCTGATGAGTCGCTCGTTCGTCACCAAATCGAATATTTTCCTCAATCGTTTCATTGAATATGAAGATATCTTGACTCACAACGCCGATTTTTTTCCGCCAGCTTTCATGTGAAAAGGAACTTAATGGGTGAGAATCGATCCGTATTTCACCTTCCGTGGGCGCGTGTAAAGCCAAAATTAAATCCAGCACAGACGATTTGCCGGCTCCAGAAAGTCCCACAAACGCAACCATTGTTCCCTTCATAATCGAAAAAGAGACTTCATGAAGGGCGAATTTGGTCGATTTAGGATATTGCAAGGATACTTGCTGAAATTCAATTTTGTGAGACCAGCTTTTCAGCTCTTTGCCATCGAAAGGCAGATATTCTTTATCCCGATCATCGAGAATTTCATTAAAACGCTGGATCGCTCCAAAAATTACACCTGTCTGTCCAACCGCAGCCATGCATATTTGCGAACGGGTAGCCAAGCGATAGGTTAGGGCAACATATGTCAAAAGATTGGATATCACATCGCCATTGCTATGCGCCAAAAGATATGAACCGATAATTAATATTCCTCCGACCAACAAAACGTTTACTGTCTCGTTCATCGACGGAATGATGTTATTCCAGAAATATGTTCTTTTACTGCACTGAGCAATTCGATCTAATAGCTCAGCCACTTTATTAAGAAGGTAGTCATGTCTATGAAAAATATGAATGGGGCGTATTCCCTGAAGAGCTTGTACGGTTTGATGACTAAACTCAAATAGATGCTGAGATAATTGCTCAGAAAATCTTCCGATTTTTTTGATTACGAGCTTTTGGCTCAAAGCAAAGAGACCAAAAAAAACCAACGTTAATAATGTCAACTTGGGAGATATCCAAAACAATACAACACTTAACCCCATAATCATAAAAACGGAAACTATTACTCGATTCAAAGAATCGAATAGCTGAGGAATCAAGACGGAGGGCCCTTTCACATACTCGTTCAAGTCTCCGATCTTATATTGAGAAATAAAGGGGAAGCTGAATTTGAAAATTTGATGATATACCTGTTTCTGTGCCGCCGTTTGAACTTTCAAAGATAGCAGGGAGGTTCCGTAAAGCGAAACAAAACTGACAATCCCGCGAAACGCTTGAAAACCGATCGCCGACAATACGAAAAAATAAAAGAGCCGGATGCTTGACAAGCTCGATAGCCAACCCGTGATCGGAACCCATGAAGGAATGTGAAAATCCTGAACTTGTTTTCCTTCGAGCGCAGAAAAAGCGAGAAGAATGAGTGCGAAGGTTCCTCCTTCCAGAATGGCGGCCAGCAGATTCGGAATCAAAATGAGAAATAGATATTTGCTGTTCGAATAGCGCGGACCAACGAAGATTTTCCAAAGAGGCGTTTCAAAAAAGCGTGTGGATTTATGATTCTTCGGCATAGGTCCAGTTCAATTTATTCAATGTAGCAGCCGTGCTCAATCTTCTTCCAGCTCTTTTGAAGATTAATCAATATCGCTTTTGAACAATTCGAGATTTTGATAATAGCGCATGGAGTCGCGCAAGCGGGCGGCATCTTCAAAACGCAGCTCTTTGGCCGCGCGCTCCATCTCGACTTTGCACTCACGAATCTTCTGTTCAAGATCGGCGATGTCAACGTGGGCCGGAGAACTGGGTTTTTTATCGGGAAGGGTCGCTTCTTCAGGAAGCCCGAACGATTCTTCCAGCGATTGAGTCATCTCGCGTTTGATGGTGGTTGGGGTGATGTGATGAAGCTCATTGTATTCTTGCTGATGGCGGCGGCGCTCAGCCGTGATATTCATCGCGCTCCGGATCGCTGCGGTCTCTTTATCAGCATAGAGAATCACGCGGCCCTTGACATTGCGGGCCGCTCGGCCGCAAGTCTGGATGAGGGCTGTTTCGGAGCGAAGAAAGCCCTCTTTATCAGCATCCAGGATGACGACAAGAGACACTTCAGGAATGTCCAGCCCTTCGCGAAGCAGGTTGATGCCGACAAGAACATCAAACTCGCCCAGACGCAATGATTTGATAATTTGAATGCGCTCCAGCGTATCGATATCCGAATGAAGATATTTCGACTTAACGCCAATTTCATTGAGATATTTAGAGAGATCCTCTGAAAGTTTTTTAGTCAGAGTGGTCACGAGAATGCGGCCGCCGGCCTGCGTCTCAAGACGAATCTCTTCAAGGCAATCGTCTACCTGGCCTGTTGCGGGGCGTAAAGTGATCGGCGGATCGAGAAGTCCTGTGGGACGAATGATTTGCTGCACCACATCACCCTCCGCTTCTCGAACTTCCCACGAACCGGGGGTGGCTGAAACATAGATGACCTGGCGGAATTTGGCGTACGTTTCTTCGAATTTAAGAGGCCGGTTGTCAAATGCCGAAGGAAGGCGAAAACCAAATTCGATGAGGGATTGCTTCCGGGCGCGATCGCCGTTGTACATCGCGTGCATTTGCGGGAGCGTCTGGTGCGACTCATCAATGAAGAAAAGAAAATCTTCAGGAAAATAATCGATCAAACAGGGCGGCGGCTGGCCGGGAAGCCGCTTACTAAAATGGCGTGAGTAATTTTCAACCCCCTTGCAAAAACCAATCTCTTTCATCATTTCAAGATCGTAATTGGTCCGCTCGCGGATGCGCTGGGCCTCAACGAGCCTGTTTTGCGACTGAAATGTTTGGATTCGTTCGGTAAGCTCGGCGCGAATCGTTTGAATCGCTTGCCAGCGAACGCTTTCCGGAGTGACGTAGTGCGATCCCGGAAAAATAGAGACCTTATCTAAACGGCGGCGGACTTTGCCGGTCAGAGGATCGATCTCACTGATCCTCTCGATGTCGTCGCCAAAAAATTCAATTCGGTAGGCGAGATCATCTTCATAGGCAGGAACAATTTCCAAAACATCTCCGCGGGCGCGAAAACTCGCTCGAGCGAGTTCCATATCGTTGCGTTTGTAGTGGAGCTCCACAAGATGCAACAGAACGTCATCGCGGCGCACTTGCTGCTTAACGGACAAGGTGAGAAGCATCTGGCTATAGTACTCCGGCGTACCAAGACCATAGATGCAGGAGATGGAAGCGACGATAATCACATCCGTCCGCTCAATCAAAGACCTTGTGGCGCTCAGGCGCATCTTTTCAATACGGTCGTTGATCGCAAGGTCTTTTTCAATGTAGGTATCAGTGCGGGCAATGTAGGCTTCCGGTTGATAGTAGTCGTAATAGGAAACAAAATATTCAACCGCGTTGTGGGGGAAAAAGTTTTTAAACTCCTGATAGAGCTGGGCCGCGAGCGTTTTATTATGCGCGAGGATCAAAGCGGGTTTTTGCACCTGCTGGATCACATTGGCCATCGTGAATGTTTTACCCGAACCGGTGATGCCCAAAAGAACTTGCGATTTCTTATTGCTTTGGATGCCGGAAACAAGCTTGGAAATCGCTTCAGGTTGATCGCCGCAGGGTTGAAAAGTGGAGTGAAGCTGAAACAAATTACACTCTTACCTTCGTCTTTTCTTCTTTACGAATCTCGGCGCTCAAACGGCCAAGCTGGTAGCCGCCAAAGTCAACAAATTTGAAGAAGCGCTCAAACTGTGGAAATGCCTTGCAAACCTGCCGTGCCATTTCTTGAGCAATTTGACGATACGTTGAATGGCCCTGCGCCATCGAACGCAGCTCGCAAATCCATTGCAAAGAGCGCAAATTGACATTGAAATACCAATGGACATTATAAGCGATCGGAACCACATACTGCGCCTCTTCGGGAAGCTCTCTTGCAATGGAATCATACGCCGCTTTTGCCCGGTCCATCGCATTAATATACTCTGACTCCATGGGCGTGCCTTTGAGCTCCGGCGGTAAATAGTGGCCATAGTTGCAAGTAAGCAATTGCCGCTCTTGGGTCAAAATACGGTGGCGCTGTAAGTCGCGATAAACCCCAAAATCAGCAACGATTTCAAAAGTAAAAGAAGCATGCTCCAAAGCGCGCGGCGATTTATGACGGCGATTTTCTCGAGATGCGCTGGCGGCGTCAAATAGACTCGAGATTTCATCAGAGCTCATCTGTGCGCAATATCGTTGCAGCTCATGTAATCCCGCATGCCCATAGGCAAACAAGAGAGCGCCCGCGACCTTGGCAACCGCATCGGAATCGACATGAACCAGCCTGACTCCATTAGCGAGCGGCGTAGCAATTCGCGGCAAATGTTTTTGAGCGAGCTTCCGAAGTTCTCCATGCATGGTTTCATAACATTCATTGAGCCTCTGGTGGTGCTTATGAGTCGGGTCCGCTCGGCGGATAAAGGAAGGAATGACTTTTGCCAGCTCCTGATAAGCCTTCTTACCGACTTCTTGCATCTCGGCGAGATTGTGAGAATTCATCTTCTGCAAAAGCGTCTCAAAAAAACGACCATTGCCAAACACTCCCATATTGGTCATCGCGCTCGCAGGGAGCAGACCGCGCAAGCAATCGAGCACCTTCGCGCGCAGCGCGGCGGTATAGGCTCCCTTGGAAATCGTTGGCTCTTTGGGAAAACCTTGCTCAATATGCGCTGTTAAAGGAGGAATGAGCCGGCTGTAGGTTTCAAAGAGATCGTTGCAAGTGGTCAGATAGAGCGCTCGATACGCAGAGGTCATCAACACCGGTTCATGATAAAAAAGATACTGGCCGTTAATTTTTTGATCGAAATAAATATAGCGCGTCGATTTTTCCAGCGGCGATCCGCCTAAGCGGCTGTCTTCGATCATTTTTGTTGCGAGCAGCGATACGCCCTCAACGGCGAGATGAGCGCCGCCAAGCTCGCCAATGGAGTCATCGCCAAAGCCATCCAGGATCCGATCGTAAAAATTTTGCGCTTTTTGAATGGCGCTCGTCTGTTCTTGAGCTGAGTCGTTATCGGAATATTTACCGACAATATTGGAAAATGAAGTGTCCTCATTCAAAATAAATTCTTTCATGAGCAAGGAGCGCAAGCCAAGCGCGGAGCGTGAATAACGCGAAAATAAAGCGCCCTTGATCACTTCAGGAAGATTGCGCAAGACAAAGACGTTCGATGTCGTACTGGTAACGAAGTGCTCTAAAAGCTTAATTTGCTCGTCCGTAAATTCTTCAATGCCATGCACCATTGACCCTCCCCTTATATGAAAAAACATGCCGAATTGAGCTTGCCACAAAAAAAAAGCCCCTTCAACAAAAATGATCTCTCAAGAGATCTCTGAAAGACTCCATTTGGAGTTTTGCAACGACACCGAAAGTAAAGCCGCTTTACTTTTAGTAGCTGGTCGGGTGGGGATTATACCGTTCGTAATAGAGGGTGTGATAGAGATCTTTCCCCGTGCATGCCTTGGCGCCGCAATCGCGCAGCCAGGCAGACATTCCGTAGCCAACACGCGTCCGGCTGCTCTTGTTCATAAAAAAATCGAGCGGCATTGTAATTGAAAAGCCCTTGTCGTAATAACGCTGATTGTTCACAACGTCGTTCGCATTTGTAACGGTATACCAGACGCCAACGCGAAGCCCGCTGGGAAAGGTGCGGCCGACATCCACACGAGCTCCTTTATCTCTGGCAAGAAACTGACCGGCGCTAAGCTTAAAATCAAGGTTAAGAGGCTTATAATCATAGTAAAAATCGACAAAATATTGAAACCCGGTAAAGGGAACCCAGACAACTCCTTCAGGCGATAATTTGCGGATCTTATTAAAAAAACCCAAGCCGTAATAGCGCCTTTTCCAAAGAACCGCCGCTTCAAAACCGATGGCCCAATTAAAGTTTACCGGATAATAGAGAGCTTCCCAGGCAACGCCGCCATATGCCGTTTCAAAATAACCGGTTCCCAGCCTCGTAAACCACCCCAACCCGAGATTCAAACTGCGCTGGAGATAGGCTGTATCCACATGAAAAGAATGCGCCTGATGGTAGAGCATGTTGTCCGTACGGACATTGATGATGCGGGATGGATTTAAAAAATCCCAGCTGCCGAGATTCTGCAGCATCGAAAAAACCGTAAAGCTTCCCTGGAGAGCATAGTAAAAATGATCAAAGAGATAACCCTCCGGGCCGAATGAAAAACCGACCTGCCCCTTGAATTTTCCTTTACTCGATCCAAAATAAGACATCGCGCGCGGCCGAAAAGTGAATGTACAAATCGGTTTTCGCCGCTGATAGAGAAGCGCGCTGTCGTAGGAAGAAGGAGCAGATTCCACTTCCTTTAATGGAGCGATGATCTGAAATTCATAATCACCTAAATAACCGTCGTGATAACGAACCAAATCTACCCGGCGGAATCGATACTCATGCAAAGCCACTCCATCCGCTTCAACAACAACGACGACTTGCGAAACATTCGAAGGGGATAAGTTGGCGAGAATGTGTTCAATCCGCTCGCGAACTTGTCCCTCCTCGCGGTAACGGACGTTCACAATTTTGAGATAGAGAGAATCAAGTCCCAGGGCACACGGCACAAGATATGCGCGGTATAGATCAAATCCCTGTTCTTGGAATGCATAGGCGAGATCGCGGGCCATCTCCTCACCCGTGCGCAGACGGCCGACAGGTTCGGTATCAACCGGAGCAATGTAAGGCGAAGGATCGGAGCTTTTAGGAAACAGACCTTTTGATTGACCCAAATTGTAATGTAGCGAAAGACTCGCCGCCCAATCGCATCCGCGAATCGTGCTCGCAGAAACCTGAAAAATTTTACCCAACTGGTATTTTATTCCCGCATTAATGCGCGAGTCGACTTGACGTCCCGAAGGATGTTCGCTTTTATGGTGTTTGTAGTCATTCGCGTCGTACTCTGCAGCAAGAGTCAACCCTTTTAGGAAGTGTTCGGAACATCGCCAGGGCGTCCAGGCAAGACCGCCAAAAAAACCCTTGATGCGGCCATCGCCATAACCCAGCGTGGCCTCCAAGTTATAGCAAGGCAACTCTTCGGTAGCGACTGCATAAAAAGAGTTAAAACGACAGGATCCAAAAAAATCATTCCAACCGATTGAAAAATCGGGAAGAAAGGGGAAACCATCCTCAGGCCGAAGCAAACATATCTTGATATTGGCTGAGCGCTCGGCATCATCACCAAAGCCCATATGCCCAAAATTTCCCTCCAACACGCCGCGATATACCCAATACGTACCGACGGCTTCCACATGATCGAAAAATTGGAAAGAGAGACTCCAAACATTATATGGCGGAAGATATGAATAGCCAATCCGATCAACCCCGCTTCAGGCATACGAGCAGAGGGCATCGTAAAATAGCCTCCCTGTCCCTGATAATTAAATAATACAGGCAATTTATCGTGGATTTGCTGGTCGATTTTTCGCACGGTTTCTAAATCGTGAAAAAGCCCCTCGACAGGATCGGGGCCGCTCACCATTTGAGCATAGAGAGGCGTGGATAAAATAACGCCGCCAATGAAAAAAAATGAGAGGCTGGAGCCTTTTTTCATAAAAAAAATTGATTCAAGAAGAGTTTATGCAGCAGTGAGAAGATGGTGGCCAGAAAAATCTTTTTCAAGCCTCGCTTACCCTCGAAAAATTTCAACAAAATTACATCGCGGCTGCAAGCTTGTAACTACTAAAAAGATAAGGACTTCAGTGTTTTGCGAAAGAGTCGTTAGAAACGATTGAAAATCTCCGCGGGGCCGTCTTCTGAGGCAAAGTTCTTTGTCTTTGAGCACGAGCTTTATAGATTCTTTGAACATTATTTGGAAAGGCTCTATACTAAAAGGCACTAAGCAATTCTAAAATTTAAATCTTGATAGGGAGCTATGTCTAAGGATCGGGAAGCCGCGATGAGCTATTTAAAAGATTTTCGAGAGAGAATCGTAAATAACGACTACACCAGCGTTTTGAAACTCTGGGAAGAATATTGCTATGGCGACCAGCCCGATGGCGAAGAACTGATCTTGATCCTTCAAGAAATCAAAAATTCTGAAATGGCAAAACCTTTTGGTCTGCAAGTCGAAAGAGTGTTGACCATATGGCGTGAGATCAAAGATCCAAAACTCACACACGACGTACTCCGGTTAATCTACGATTTAGAAACGACCAACACCGAAGAGCTCGCCGATCTCGCCACTCAACATTTAAAAGATTACTATCCAAACGATCCTTTGTTTCTTGATAAAATGCGCCTCGTCGGCTTGCGCAACCGAGAACGTTTCCAAAGCTGCATTCGCAACTTTGAGCTCCTTTCGCATATGAAAAAAGGCAACTTTGTGTTTCACACTGCCGGCTGGGGAACGGGTGAAATCATTGATGTTTCCCTAATCCGAGAAGAGCTTGCCCTCGAGTTCGAATATGTGATTGGCCCACAGCACTTCACCTTCGAAAAAGCATTTAAAACGTTATTGCCTCTTCCCGTTGACCACTTCTATTCGCGCCGCTTCGGCAACCCCGATCAACTTGAAAAAGATGCGCGGGACAATCCGAGCGAACTCATCCGGTTATTACTGCGCGATCTAGGACCCAAAACAGCAGCGGAGATCAAAGAAGAACTAAGCGATCTCGTTATACCGGCAGCCGATTGGAATCGCTGGTGGCAAGCGGCGCGAGCTAAAACAAAAAAAGATACTAAAATCGAATCTCCAAAAGATCTTAAAGAGCCCTTCCGTTTGCGAGATGAAGATCTACCGCACGAAGTCGCTCTCCACAAAGCGTTCGAAAGCAAACCGAGCATCAACGCGACCATTCAAATGGTCTATACGTTCATGCGCGATTTTCCTGAGACGTTGAAAAATTTCGAATTCAAAGCATCGCTCGATGCAAAATTTAAAGAAGTTTTAGAGCACGAGACTCTAAGCGATGCACAGCGCTTGCAAATTCTCTTTTTCCAAGAAGATCTTGACGTTCCCCACGCTTTGAAAGAAATGAACGCCTTAATCGAGAAAATGCCCAATATTGGGGAAATCATCCGCGATATTGAAGTGCTGGCCTTCCAAAAAAGAATGATGCAGCTCGTACGCAAAAACCGTAAGGATTGGAAAGATATCTTCGTCGATCTTTTCTTTGTGATCGAGTCGAATTTGCTTCGCGATTATTTGTTGCATGAACTCGATTCTCCTCAAACTCGAGCCGATCTCACTGTAAAGCTTAATAATTTGCTGATTCATCCGCTTTCTTATCCGGAAGTATTCGTTTGGTATTTTCAAAAACTGCTCGAATCGGGGACAAAAACGCCCTTCTCTGACACTCAGGGACAAAACCGCTTTTTCGAAGGTCTCTTGATTTTGCTCGACCACTTGGGGCAAAAGACACAAATGCGGGATTTAGCCAAAAAGATTGTAGGACTGCTCACGGCGAATCGATATAAGGTCGTGCGAGACATTATGCAGCAATCAAGCGTCGAGGAGATTCAGGAATATTTGCTTTTAGCAACCAAGTGCCAGTCGTTTACCGACCACGACATCAAAATCCTGCATTCTCTGGCGGAAGTCGTCTTTCCGTCGCTCACCCGCATCCGCAAGGAGAAAGGTGTCCATATTTCTGATGAAAACATCATCTGGACATCTCAGGAAGGATATCAAAAAACACAGTTGCGTATTCAGGAAATCGCTACCACGGAAACAGTACAAAACGCCCGAGAAATTCAGGCTGCCCGCGCACTCGGCGACTTAAGAGAAAATGCGGAATTCAAAGCCGCCCTCGAAAAGCGCGACCGTCTCCAGTCGGATCTGAAATTCCTATCCGATCAAATCTCGCATGCACGCATCCTCACACCAGAGGATGTTCCTTCGGATGAAGTTGGCGTTGGTTCTGTGGTACATTGCCGTGATTCAAAAGGTGAATCGCTTCGCTTTACACTGCTTGGCCCTTGGGACGCGGATCCGGAAAAGCATATCCTCTCCTTCCAGTCAAAACTAGCGCAAGCAATGAAAGGCCTCACTGTTGATCAAAAATTTGAATTTCAAGGTGAAAAATTCACCATCACGGCGATCGACAGCTTTTTTGACCAGGAATAAGAAGGTGTTTAAAAATTAACGTATAATTTTTAAACACCCTCTAAAAATCCGGCAGCTTGTAGACTGGTATATAGGAGATGTCCGCTCCGGATTGGATCCCCGATGAGGTTAGTCTGATGAATTATTTACGAGCAGCCCCGAGAACTCTCACACTTGTGATTGCAAGCCATAACATTCACAAAATTCGTGAATTTCGCGCGATGTTGAAAGCTGTGCCGGCAATCGACGTGTTAAGCCTGGTCGATTTTCCACAATATATTCCTTCTGAAGAGACCGGCCTCACCTTTGAAGAAAATGCTGCTTTAAAAGCGACGCACGCCGCAACGGCTTTGAACCAATGGGTGATCGCAGATGATTCCGGTTTGGTCGTTCCCGCTCTCGGCGGCGCGCCCGGTCTTCATTCCGCCCGATTTGCCGGGCTAAATGCCACGGATTCAGACAATCGAAAAAAGCTGCTCGATGCCATGCATCATCTGCTCGACGACGATCGTGCGGCTTACTATGAATGCTGGATCGTTTTAGCCTCGCCTCAGGGCGTCAAAAAAGTCACCCGAGGAACATGCGAAGGAACAATTCTCCTCCAGGAAAAGGGCGGCGGCGGTTTCGGCTACGATCCTCTCTTCGTCAAGCATGAATATAGCAAGAGTTTCGCAGAGCTCGAAGAATCAGTCAAAAATCGCATTTCTCACCGCCGCAAAGCCTTTGACAAAATCCTTCCTTCGATCGAGTCTCTCGTCGAAATAAATTGAGGCCGTTGCTTAATGTACTTTCTAATCGACGGTTATAATCTTTTATTTCGGCTTAGCGAATCAAAAAATTCTCTCCAATTTCAACGACAAACCATTATCCGCTCCCTGCAAAAAGAATTTAAATGTCTTCATCTCGAAGGAACGGTTGTTTTTGACGGCCGTCACAGACACGACGAACAGAGCGGACTCGCCTACCAAAGCCCCCTAGTCATCGCCTATTCACACAAAGGGCAGACAGCGGATCAGTATATCCTGGAAAAACTGGAAACGGCTTCCATTCCATCAGATATCGCGGTTGTCACGGACGATCGATTCCTCGCAACGACTGCGCGAGGCTTGAAGGCGCGAACAATCGGATTGAAAGCCTTTATCGTTCTGCTCGAAAAAAAACATGCTCAAAGACGGCTTAAACGAGAAGAGACGCAAGATGAAAGACCGGTTCGAGAAACGCAGCGCAACATGGATCGGCTCCTGAAAGAATTCGAAGCGAGATTAAAGAGCGTTCGAGATTACTAAGAATATGATCGGTTTTATTGCGTAAATATCCACCACAGAGATAAGCACCACAGAGTACTGGACCCTTCGTCGCATGAAAATATAAATCTTCCTCCTGAGTAACTTATTTGCAAGTTATTCTCCCTAGGTCATTTGACCTTCCATCGTTTTAGGCGTTTCTGACAAGCAATACCCAAGAGAAGCTGCTCTTTT
>Ga0247841_10009730_pt1 | contig 13340 bp, 12 predicted proteins | sample LaCruzMarch2015__2_FD_192410 | JGI IMG/M metagenome (GOLD analysis project Ga0247841, IMG submission 192410) | Freshwater microbial communities from meromictic Lake La Cruz, Castile-La Mancha, Spain - LaCruzMarch2015_18m | ecosystem: Environmental > Aquatic > Freshwater > Lake | place: Spain...
AACAAAAGTGTTTTATTTTATTCGATAGTCTATATTATTAAATAAATAAAAATTATCTATTGATTAAATAAGAATATTAAGGACTTTTGTCCCAAAGCCGTAATCTACCCCAATTAAAAGCTATATAATTCATAATAAAATACGAAATAACTCCGGGAGGATGCATTCTTGCCCTAAAGTGAAAAAGCTCTTTATTTTAAATTTCTTTTTCATAAAATGCAGTTTGTCTATAATCTTCTTGCTCTATATCAATTAACTTGAAACCTAATTGTTCATATATTTCTCTAAGTTTTAATTCTTCTGCATTGGTATCGCATCTTAGTAGATTAATATTTTTATCTTTGGCAAGTTGTTCTGCAAAATCAATCATTACTTTAGGAAGATTATTTCCAGAAAATCTATGATAAATACAAAGCCAATGAACATATAAGGCAGTTTTAGATTTATCTTTATCTATGTTTTTCCAGTCTTGTGCATTCTGACTAGTTTGCAAAATAGCTGCAACAACTAGATTGTTATCAATTAAACCAACATAAAATTCTTCTTCTTTAGCATATTGAAGTAAAAAGTTTTTATTCAAATTTTCTAATTTCCACCAATTTGAAACAATTTTACCATTTATAGACATCCACTTACTTGCAGACCTCATAACAGATAGGGCAAAATCTACATCTTGAATTATTTTAATATTGTGATCCATAATTAATTCATCTTTTAAATACAGTAAGTTCAACATTAATTTAAATTAGTAGGTGAAAAGATTAAAGTCAGCTCCAGAGGATGCATTCTTGCCATAAAGTGAAAAGTGCACAAAAGTTATTTCAATAACCACTCATAAATAGGAATCATTTCTATTATTTTACCATCTATTTCTAATCTTTCTTTATGCTCATAAGTTATAATTTCTCCAGAATCTAAATTAAATTTATTTAGAGCAGATAATAAACCCTCAATTTCTCGCTTTCTTGTGTCTGCTTTTTGGAAAGCATAACAAACTTGCACAGCTTTAACTACTTTTCTATTATTTAATATTAAAAAATCACACTCTTTATTATCCTTATCTCTATAATAATAAAATTCAGAATTTAAATTATTTCTCCAAAGCTCAATAAATACCTGATTTTCTAAAAATCTGGGTTCTCCTATTGAATAACCAAATCCAATTTTATTTAACAAACCATTATCAATACAATAAAATTTTTTAGAATATTTGTTTAGTTTTTGTAAAGATGAAGAAAATCTTTTAACTTCATAAATTAGATAAGTTAATTTAAGATAATCTATATAATTAGATACAGTAGTTATATTTTGAATATTAAAATTATCTTTTAATGATTTATAAGTAAACTCATTAGTTGCTAAAGATATTACATAATTAGAAAACTCTTTAAATAAAGAGATATCTTTTATTTTAAATCTTTCAGCTATATCTTTAGATATTATATCTGAATAAATATTTAATAAAATAGATGTATCTTCTGTTAGAACAACTTCTGGAAACCCACCTAATTTAAAATATTTTTTAAATTCAGTTATTATTTTAGTTTTTGTTTTTGTTGAATCTAAATCAATAGTAATATTTTTATATTTTAAATATTCCTTAAAAGAAAAAGGAAATAAAACCTTATCAATATGTCTTCCTGTAAGATAGGTAGATAACTCTTTGCTTAATAAATTTGAATTGGATCCAGTTACAAAGCATTTATATCCAATTTTATTCATTCTATTTACAAATTTATTCCAATCGGGCAATCCTTGTATTTCATCAAAGAAAAAAGCTTTTCTTTTTCCAAATTTTTCAAGATATGTCTCATATAATAATTGGAAGTCATCTGTAGTAAATTTAGATATTCTTTCATCAGAAAAATCAAAATAATAAAAATTATCTTTATAATATAAATTAATTATTTGCTCTAAAAAAGTAGATTTACCACTCCTTCTTATTCCTGAAATTATTGAAATTGCTGGATTTTGTACAAAAGAGTTTATGTTTTTAATATCATCTCTTAAAAGAGTATTTGATGTATCTTTTAAATCCTCATATTGATCAGTAATAACATTTCTTAAAAAATCTTTATTCATATTACATCACTAATATAATAATGCGCAGATATATTTAAAAATATAGTCTTTTTCTAAAAGATAATATCGAGATTATAGTCTTTTTCTAAAAGACAAAAATCAGGAGCTCCAGAGGAGCGTTCTTACCCTAAAGTGAAAAAGCTCCAGATCTTGCCTTGCGAAAAACCTTAATTTACTGTGTATTACTCACAATCACAAAAATATAGCCAATATTACTGCCCTTTGAGTAATACAAAAAGATACTACTGTAAAATGTGCACTTCAAATGCACAAATTCCAATTTTTTGTGCATTAATTTTTATGGGGGTAACAAAACTGATTTTAGATGTTACTCTAGCCTCTCAAAGTTAACGATATATCGTAAGCTTTTAACGAAAATTTAACGATAACCTAAATTTGAATAAAAATGTTTTTCTCAATGACATCGTTAAAAATAAGAAGAATCTCTCAATAGCAGTGAGAACCAATAAGGCAACTCCTGAGGAGCATTCTTACCGAAAAGTTAAAAATACAAGATTACTCTAATAATAAGTCATCTATTTTATTGATATATATTGTCTTATCACAGATCTTAGTTAAGTGATGAGCATCGCATTGTGGAAACATTACATTATAGACTTTTTTACCATAAGCTTGTGCTTTCTTTACTGCAGGAACGAAATCTCCATCATTTGAGATAATCATAGCAACATCATATTTGTTTTCAAAAGCAAGAGTAACTAAATCTACAGCTAAGTTTACATCAACACCTTTTTCAACTTTGTTTCCATATTTTAATACATCATCAATATTTGATTTAAGCTCTTCAAACTCTTTAGTTTGATTTGGATTCAAACTTGGTTTAATTCCTAAAAATAGTTTTTGAGTATCTTTTTTTATTTTATCCATCTTAAGATTTCTTCTATGTTCTAATCTTCCTAAAATAAGTTCTAATCTTTTAACTAACTTTAATTTTTCAAAATACTTTTGTTGTGAACTGTATTTGTCTGAATTTTCTTGTCTTTGAACTGGAGAAACATAAAAATAGATATTAATTAAGTTATTATCTTTAACTAAAAAATCAGATACCTTTTGAAAATTAACTTTAGTTGTACTAAATGTTTTCTTTAATGAATGATAATAGTTACTACCATCTACAAAAATCATTATTCTTTCCATAGAAATCAGTTAGTAAAACCTGCCGTTGTTCGCGACAATGGCAGGGAGATTAGTATACATATTATGATATAACATCTATTTAAATATATCTGTTTGAGATTCCACTAGAGCTTTGAACCCACACCTATAGAAAAAAAAAGAAGAAAAGAGAAAGGGAAATATTGCCCCTTCTCTCCTTTAATCTAATACACCTTCTTCTGTGATGTTATATACTGTTTCTCCATCTGGAAGAGATGGTGAATCAACAAGCTTTGCAATTCTTTTTGTTCCTGTTCCTTTCCTTAAGTATATTCTTGTCTTTGATGCGTGCTTAACAACGTTACCCCCAACTGCATCTGTAGGATCCCCAAATAATACATCAGGACGAGACATTACTTGGTTTGTTACAAAAATAACAATATTGTATAATTCAGATAACTTCTGCAAAAGGCGCATGTGTGTGTTTATCTTTTGCTGTCTATCAGATAAGGTACCACGCCCAGTATACTCAGATCTAAATTGACCCATCAAAGAATCTACAATTAATAACTTAATATTTTTTTCTTTAATTAATTCAGCAGCTTTTTCAGCCAATAACATTTGATGATTACTATTGTAAGCTCTTGCAACAAATATGTTCTTTGTAACTTCTTCAGGGTCTAGTCCTCTATATTTTGCAATATCTTGTACACGCTCAGGCCTAAATGAGTTTTCTGTATCAATGTATAGTACATTTCCTCCAAGCCCCCCTTCTTCAGGTGGCATTTGAGCCATAACACACAATTGAAAACACCATTGTGATTTACCAGATGCAAACTTACCATAAACTTCAGTAATTGATTGAGATTCAATACCTCCTCCGAGAAGTTCATCTATGTTTTTTGATCCTGTTGATAATCTTGCTATTGTTTTTCTTTTTTCAAGAATTCTATCAGCTGACTCAAACCCCATTTCAAGGGAATCACGAGCAGCTTTAATTGCTTTAACTGCTGTACCTTCACCAATTGCAGCAACAGCAACAAGCTCCATTGGAGAAGCAACAGCTATTGCTTCATAAGAATCATAACCAGCAGCTCTAAGCTTTTCTGCTGAAGTTGCCCCAATACCTGGAAGTTCAGATATATCCTTTGGTTTTAATTTATCAATAATATCTTCTGTTTTTGTTCTTTTAGGTTTGCTTTCAAGCCCATCATCTTGAACTTCTTCTGTTGTTTCTGGGTATTCTTCAACACCTTCAACATATTCTGGTTCTGCTCTTTTTACTTTACTCATATTTATACACCTTTTTTTCTTTTTTTTTCTTTTTACTTTTGCGTTTTATTTCTTGTGTTTCTCGCCTCACAATTCAATTCCCAAAGAAGTTAGGTTAACTTCTGGAACAAACATAAATATAATACAACCTTAAATTATATATCCCTTTCGGAGGGGGGGGGTGCTGGCCACGCAAAATTTAAGTAAGTTTATCAAGTATTCTTATGCTTTCTTTATTCATTTTTGCAAATGCAAACCATTTTTTCCCAAGATCTTTAATTGATGCCCCAAAATGATAAACTTCTTTATTATCAATAATTAAGAATCTATCATGCGCTTTATTAAATTTTTTAATAATAATAGGATTATATTGTAAATTATATTTCTTGAGATCCAATTCTAATTGTGAGGTAATATTTTCAGTATAAATTGTGATTGTTACATTTTTCTTAACTCTTGTAAATAATTCTAAAACAGAATCATCTACATAGTTATCTATTAAAATTATAGATCTATTTGCTATTCTAATTATATCAGATACGAATTTATGTGCATCAAATACTTGCCCATCAAAAAATAGTCCTTGCTCTTTTATAATTTCTTTATTTTTAATAACATCAAATATTTTTTTAAAATTATTATTTGACTTTAATTCATATTCTAATTGTTTTCTTTCAAATAAATCTAATCTTTGAAAAAATATTGTATCTTGAGAAATAGCTTTTCTCATAGATACAAAAGCATTAATTATGAGAATACTAATGTTTATTGCAATTTTGTTTTTAAAACCCCAGAAAGCATTGCAACCCCCTGTTCAGTAAAAACGCTTGGCGTAGCTCCTCCAAAATACTTTTTAGATGGTATCACATTTTGTGATACCATTAAATCTATTTCTATTGGATTTAATTTGAACATGAATTCTTTTGGGAATCTAGTAATATTTCTTTTAACTGCTTGATTTAAAACTCTCGTATCAACTTTATATAGTACAGCAAGATCTTTATCAAGCATAACTTGAGTATCTCTAATTGTATATATCTTATATTTTATTTCATTCTGAACAATTAAAAAATCTTTATCCATTCAACCACTTTTTAAACCAGTTAATTTAAACCACCAAATATATTATATATTTCAAACCAATATACTTATGGGAAGGGGGTGCTGGCCACGCAAAACTTATAACTTAAATACTCTCTTTTCTATTTCTTTCCTTGAAGGCAAGTATTTTATTAAATTTTTTGGTAAATTAGGAGTAATTTTATAAGTTGATATTCCAATTGGTTTAGAAACATCTTTTAATGCATAATCAACTGTTGTTCTATTTTTTTCTTTACAAATTATTATTCCAATAGATGGGTTTTCATCTTTAAGCTTGACTAAATTATCAAGAGCAGATAAATAAAACTGCATTTTACCTGCATACTCTGGTTTAAACTTCCCAATCTTCAATTCAATAGCCATTAAACATCTTAATTGTCTATGGTATAGAACTAAATCAATAAAATATTCTTCATTATCAATTTCTAATCTATATTGACTAGAAACAAAACAAAAGTAGCCACCCATTTCATTTAGAAATTCTTTAATGTTTTTAATAAGTGAATTTTCAAGCATCTTTTCTGAATACTCTTCTTCTAGTTCCAGAAAATTAAAAGTATATTCATCTTTAACCGCAAGCTTTGCTTGATTTCTGTATTTTTCTGGAACTACTTTATCAAAATTTGTTTGATTTAAAAGAAATCTCTCATAAGCTTTATTTTCAATTTTATTAATCAAAAGATTCTTTGTCCATCCATATCTTGATGTAATCTTTATATAAAATGCTCTTTCAAGATTATCCTTACACTTACTAAATATCACCACATTTTTAGTCCAACTAATTTCTCCAACCAATGGTTGGAGTTTTAAATTATCTTTATAGATTTCATAAAACTGTCTCATATACCATAAATTTTGAGAAGAAAATCCTTTAATTCCTGGAAACAAATTTTGCAAATCTTTAGACAGAGTTTCAACCACAGATTTACCCCACTTTAATTCTTTTTGCTTATCAACAATTTCTTTTCCAATTTCCCAATAAAGATTAATTAATTCTTTGTTTACTGCTCTAAGTGCAGTATATTGAGAATCAATTATTCTTTGCTTAATTTCATTTAGAAAAGAGATATATTCTTTATTTATAATATCTTTATGCACAATCATACAGACCACCAAATATATTATATATTTCAAACCTATATAGTTATGGGAGGGGGGGTGCTGGCCACGCAAAACTAACCATTTAAAATAGTTTTACTTGTTTTAACCATAAATAGTTATAATCTGGGAAGCACTCAGAGAATATCCTTTTTCCTAGAAAATAGGTGTCTGCGTGCTTTATATATCCTAAAAAACTAGATATTGATGATTCTAATTGGATAATAGAAATAGCCTCTTTTTTAAAGCATTTAATTAGTCTTTTTGTTCTTCTTACAAACTTAAGTATATTTGTTCTTCTAAGTCTTGTATGCGTCGTAAATACTTTATAACCTACAAAATCAACTCCATCTTTAATAAGATAGATGTTTGTTTTTTTATTTGGGATATCAAGAAACAAAGATTTATGCAAAAAATATTTAATTTTACGTTTATATGTGTGTAGTTCTTTTTTTGAATTTGAGAATATAATAAAATCATCAACGTATCTATAATAATATTTTGCTTTTAATCCATGCTTAACAAATTTATCCAATTCATTTAGATATATATTTGCAAATAATTGACTAGTTAAATTCCCAATCGGTATTCCTTTATTAACTCCAAAATCAGAATGGTCTGAATCAATAATTAAATTTATTAGCCAGATCATGTTTTTATCTCTTATTTTATTTGCAATAATTTCTTTTAAGATCATATGATCCATTGAAGGGAAATATTTACGTATATCTGACTTAAATGAATATCCTTCCAAATTAAAATGTAATTGCACATCTTTTCTTATGTCTTTAAGTGCTGCATGTGTTCCTTTATCTTTTCTACACGCATAAGAATTAAAAATAAATGTTCTATCAAAAATAGGCCCAATAATATTACACAATGCGTGTTGAACAACCCTATCTTTAAATGGGAGTGCTTTAATTAATCTTTCTTTTGGTTCAAATATCTTAAACATAAAATAATCTGAACACATATACTTTTTATTTATTAATTGATCTTGTATTTGGAATAATTCAGATTCAAGATTATATTTAAAATCAATAACGTCTTTACTTTTTGATTTAGATTTTTTTGCTTTTAAGAATGCAGAATATAAATTGTTAAAAGAAATAAACTTATCCCAAAGATTATTATGTGATTTCATGCGTTTATACCTACGTTTAATATTAAATAAACAGAATTTTTGCAAAATTAAAGATTGCTACTAGTTCTATTTATTTCGTTTTGTTATGGCACTCTCCAGCAATTTAAATTATACTGGGCAAAAGATTGCAGCCAAAGAACACATACTGATGTAGTCAAAACTTATAACAATCTTTAGGTATCAAAACGTGGATATCTAAACTCTTTTTTGTATCCTATTTTTGCGAAATATAGGAGAATGACTACTACGCAACGAAGCCCGATGTTGTTGTTCGTGTTACTTGATGCGTTATTCAAGTTCAAGGCCATGAACCCTACATTAGTTCCATTGTTCCAGTTCCCGCCAAAGAACAGAGCCCGAGCACTACTGTACCTTATACAGTATGATTCTTCTCTTCCTTTTCAAATAAATTGAAAAGAAAGATAAAGATATAGTAGTATAAATATTTAAAAATAGTTGGATATACTGAAAATGTATTTAAACTTTATTATTAATAATTAATTTGCCAAGCATTTTGCCAATTTTATTTATTTCGCATTCTGCAAATTCATATTTTTTAAAATCAAGCATTTTAAGATCTTTTGCAAGTCTTGTAAATATTCTTAACTTCTCAAGCTCTATATCAGCTTTATCTAAATATTCTAATTTATTTTTTATTTTATTTGAAATCGTAATATTTACTAGGGCATTAATTAGAGATTGCCTAATTTCTGAACCAAGAACATATTTTTCAGATTTTGGAAATCTTTGAATTACTGGTTCAAACCATAAAATTAAGTCATAAATTGATTGAAATATTTTAAAATCAGATTGCATAATTCATTCCTTTTGTTCCATCTTTTTAATAATTCCATTAAACATAGATAATTTATTTTCTAAATTTATATATTGATTAATTGTTTCTTCTTTTGGTAAAATATCTAGTTCAATTAACAATAATAGATTTGATTCTAAAGAGGATGCATAATCACGTGCTAAAATATATGCTTCTGCCTTATCATCAGCATTGAATTTATTATATCCTTTTGATAAGCAAGACAATATATTTAAAGATACGTCTTTTGTTTTATTAATTAAAAATGCATATTCTTTAGGATATTCTTTTTTCTCATATTCAATAATTAACTTAAGAATATTAGACACAATAACAAATATTTCTTTATAAGTTGCAAATACAGATATACCCTTAGATGGTAACTTTGTAAAATCCATGTAATTAATCACTTGTTTACTTTTTTATTTTTTTACATCAGCAAACCCTTACGGGTTTGCAAAGACTACGACGACGCCAGATTAACAGATAGTCAGATTGCCAGAACCCCAGAACTACCATTGCTCAATTGCTCATTGCTCAAGGAACTACTACGCAACGAAGCCCGATGCTGTAGTACGTGGAACCTGATGCGTAAATCAAGTACAAGGCCATGAACCCTACATACGTAGCATTGAGCCAGAACCCGCCAAAGAACAGAGCCCGAGCACCTGTGTCTCCCGCATCTGAATAAATCCTTCCAATTCCATTACTAGAATTATAATCTCTACTTGTTAATAAAAATAAATCATTATATTCCATTGTTCCTAAATCTGTAATTGCAGAATATTCTATCCATTCTCCAGTAGCTGATGGTAAACTTCCATCATTTGGTTCATCTTGTGCATTTATTGTATAGCTTGTCCATTCCCAAACATTTCCAGCTAAGTCCCAGATCACTTCTCCGTTTGTTAAAGTTAATGTTCTTCTTTGATTTCCAGTTGTTTGACCAGTTAAATAATATCCATTATTATCGTTTGTGTCTGATGCTAAAGCTGTATTTGGGGTCCCATCATTATGCCCAGAATAAATGTAACCGCTACCAACTGCGCCACCTGACCAATTGCTTGTAACCATTTCTATGTTTCTTGCAATTGTCATTCTTTCATTGTTGGTTATTAAGTGCCCACCTATACTTGTACAAGCAGTTATTGATGTAGTTTGAGATATAGTTGCAAGTGGATAACCACTTGCACTTGAAACTAATGTTCTTGTTCCTGCATTATAACCACAAGTTGCAGCACCATTATTCCAGGTTGCATAAGTTGTATTTTGACAAGAGGTATTTACGTCCCCTACTCCATCTCCTGTTTCATCTATCTTCATCTCATATTTAGCAACACAAAAACCCCCCTCTCCTTCAACGGTGCCATATAAATAGTTACCAGGTACTGGAATAAAGCCTGGTGGACAATTACTTGCTCTTGGACTTCTGTTAACGTTTTTTATATTTTGTTTTGTTATTATGGTGTTATCATCTAAATATAAAACTAAATCAAAAGGAGAATGGATTATTCCTAAATCAAGTGCTTTTGTATCTCCTGAATTAATGTCAATTGGAGTTGCTAAATCAATTATATTATTATTACTAAGTTGCCTATATTTTGTTATAGTTATACTTCTTTTATAAAAAGAAATGGGGGGGTTGTATTTTACTAAGTATCTCCCGTTTAAACCATCTTCAATTGTTAAGTAATATTGGGAATCACTGGCAGGTGCATTTAGTAAATCGTTTGTGTTTGTTAGGTTTGTGTTTGTAAAAGACTTACCCCAAGTTAAGATGATTGCAATTAAAGCAACTGCAACAACAATTAAAAGAATGGTTGCTATTAATGCTGAAACACTTTTTAATTTAATAATCATAATTTATCTAGTAATATATTATATAATTAGATTTAAAAATATAGCTACAAACAAAAACAATTTAATCACAGAGAAACAGCACAAAATCGGACCAAATTTGGATTTATCAAACTAATAAAGTATAAATATGTTTCTATATAATATTATAGTGGATATACTAAAAAAATTCTGCAAAGATATATTAAAATATGATTTTGTGAAAAGTAAACAGGTAATGATTAGATATGGAAGAATTAATTAAATGGTTAAAAGATATTAATGATAATGATATTTATACAATGGGTTATAAAGCAACAAGACTTGCAGAACTTACAAGAGAAAAATTTGCAGTCCCTCGTGCGTTTGCAATAAGTGCAAAAGTATATTATACTTATTTACAACAAAATAATCTAAAAGAAAGAATAATGGAATTTATTAAAACTACTAATTTTAATGATGAAGAATCAATTAAATTAAAATCAAATGAAATTAGAAAATTATTTGTTAAAAACAGAGAAACAGATGATTTAAGATCTGATCTTGAAAAAATGTATAATAAAGTTGGAGAAACAAAGGTTGGTTGGTTAAATAGTAAGATTGATGATTTTGTAGCAATAAGAGCGTCACTTACAAGTGAAGAAGTTTCTCAAAAGGATTTAGACTTTATTGAAAAACAATGCGGATACCTAAATATTAAAGGTTTTGATAGCCTTGTAATAAACATTAAAGAATGTTATTTTACAATGTTTACTCCAGAAGTTCTTGAGTACATGCATGAAAGAAAAATAGATTTTACAAAAATTGGAATGTGTATTATTATTCAAAAAATGATTAATGCAAAAGTTTCAGGAATAATGATTACAAGTAAAGAAGTTGGAGAAAAAAACACAATAATTGAAGCAATCTGGGGTATTGGTGGTTCAACAATAATTAAAGAAATCACTCCAGATCATTATGAGATGTCAAAGAAAACTTTAGATACAGTTAAAAAAAGCAAAGCAATTCAAGAATGGCAATTAAAAAGAGTTTTAGGTAAAACAGTTAAAGAACCAATTGAGAAAAAAGAACAAGATAAGCAAAAACTAGAATCAGTTTTCTTAAAAGAATTAACAGCAACTGCAAAAAAACTTGAACAATACTTTGGATGCGCATTGTGTGTTGATTGGGCTCTTGAAAAATCAGAAATTGCAATAATTTCAGCTGATCCGCTTGATTACTCATTAAAAGAAACAAAGAAAAAGAAAAAAGTATATTTCCAAAACAAAATGGATGCTTTTAAAAAAGATCTTGTTCTCGAAGGAATACCTGTTTTTTCAGGAATAACAAATGGGTATGTTAAAATTATTAAAGATGTTAAACTTGATCTAAAAGATATTAATGATAAAACAATAATTGTAACTAAAATGACAAATGGGTTAATGACAGATATTGTTAAAGATGGTTGCGGAATAATAACAGATGTTGGAAGCACAATTTGTCATGCAGCTTTAGTTGCAGAAAAATATTCCATTCCTTGTATAGTTAATACAAAAAGTGCAACAACAACACTTAAAGATGGAGACTATATTCAAATAAATGGAACAACAGGTGCAGTCTATAAATTAACTGGAGTTAAACCTGGTGAAGAAACTATCGAAGAAGAACAAGAAGAAAAAGAAATTTGTAATATTATTGAAGAAATACAAAGAAGAGAACCTGAATATCCAGAAACAATTACAAAAACAATAATTAAACTTAGAAATCCAAAAGAAATAGGCGATATTAACTTTTCTGATGTTAATGGCCTTCTTGTAACTTTTAAATCTTTATTTACAAGTGATGAAATTTATAAGATGTTAACTGATCATGAAAAAATTATCCCAAATTTAACTACAAAACTAAAAACCATAATGTGTAATCTTCCGGATAAAACAATATACTATATCTTAAACTTACATCAAGATAATTTAGTTGATGAAAACTTATCTCATTTAGAAATTGAAACTCTAGTAGAAGTTGCAAAAGATCACAATAATATTAATGTTGTAATTGAGAACATAAAATCTACAGAAGAATATAATTATGTTAAAGATACAACAGGACTTCAAACAGGGGTAGTAATAAGTGATTTAAACAAACCCGCACTTCTTAAACAATATCTTGAAGCAGGAACCGATTTTATTGTATTTGATATTATTGAAATTGATTATTTTGAGAAACTAAGGGCAGTAATTAACATGTGCAAAGATAGTAAAATACAAAGAATATTTAAAATTAAAAATGAATACGATGAAACAGTAATTAAAAACCTTATTGAACTAAAAGTTAATGCTGTGTTATTAAACAAAGATCAAATGAAATATAAAGAAGTAATTGCAAAGAAAGAAAAAGAAATATTAAAGAACCTTCTTTCAATTTAAAAAATATTGTTGCATAAAAGAGATTAATCTCTCTTTTATTTGCTTGATATGTTTACTATCTCCTCTAGAGATTGCAAGTTCAATATCTAATTCAAAATTATGAATTATTGCTTCTGCTTTTTGTTTTCGAGCTCTATCTTTTATATTCCCTGATTCTATAAGTTCAGCTAATAAATTTAATTTATCTTGAATTAATTGTGCGTCTTTTTCAAAAGCTTTAGTATATACTTTTTTAGTTATTGGTTTAATATTTTTCTTTGTACCATAAAAAATAGTTTGTTTATCTTCTGGAAGAGAAGTTGCTTTTAATCTTTCTTTAAGAAATTCACCTGACGTTTTTCCTTTTAAAAAACCAAGCACTGGTTTTTTAATTAACTTATTAGATGATGACTTAAAGTTTATATTCCTATTTTTATTTAAAGCTCCAGAAAATGGGCTTCTACTGATGGGTTTTGGAATTGATTTAGGTATCATA
>Ga0247841_10009731_pt1 | contig 13339 bp, 17 predicted proteins | sample LaCruzMarch2015__2_FD_192410 | JGI IMG/M metagenome (GOLD analysis project Ga0247841, IMG submission 192410) | Freshwater microbial communities from meromictic Lake La Cruz, Castile-La Mancha, Spain - LaCruzMarch2015_18m | ecosystem: Environmental > Aquatic > Freshwater > Lake | place: Spain...
AAAAAAATATTATACTTGTTATGCTAATAAATGAATAAAAAAAATATGGAAATCGTTTGAGGAATTTAAAGACGATATGTATGAAAGCTATCTTGATCATGTGGAAAAGTTTTGAGAAAAAGAAACAACAATTGATCGTATAAATAATGATTGAAACTACTGTAAGGAAAACTGTCGCCGAGCTACACAACATATACAGCAGAGAAATAAATCAAATAATATTATATACAATATCGATTGAGTAGATTTATGTCTCGAAGATATAGCAATAAAATATTGAATCAAAAAATGAACATTATGTCAAAGGTTATTGTATTGATGGGATATAAAATCCGCAATAAATAACACAATAAATATTAAATGTCGTAGTAAGAATACAAAACAATATAAGGAAATAATATTATCTATGAGATCAGAATGAAATACATTATCTCAGATATGAAATAGATTATGAATTTCGCTGTCTTCAATATGAAGATTCATACAAAAACATAACAAATAAAAAATCTTTAATTTGGACTTGTAATTGTCTAATAAATCGTTATATCTACATCACCACATTGGGATTTATCCCGCTTTTATTCTTAAACAAACTGTACTCATGAAAACGAGTAAAATTAAAACCGTGCATTGATGCACAAAGAAAACCTACGATCACGGAGACGTGTTCTATTACGACATTGAGATGGAGAACAACGATCGTTGAAGTATCGGAAAGAAAAAAGAATGACTCTTCCAACTAGGTCAGGAGTTGAAATATGAAATCACTCCAAACACTAAAATGGAAGGGAAGTTCATTATCAAGGAATGGCAGGAAGAAGGTAAATGATGAAAATTTACTCCGAGAGATTACAAAAAAGATTTCGTTGGATTCGCAATGTCTTATTCCAAAGACCTCGCAGTAGCATGAAAAATTGAGATGAATGATCTATCAAACTATGCAGAAAAAATGTTCACTTGGATGGTTGGTAAACTTTCCGATCAAAATGGGAGTCAGAATGGATGAGGCGTTCCGAAGTAAACAAGACGAGCTTATAGCAAAACTTCATGAAGTTCCGAAGGTAGAGAGTATCCAAGCAAGTATAAAAAAGCTATTTTCAAAGACCGTGAAAATAGAAAAGAAAAGATGAACTCGCCGGAAAATGTTTGTGAGACATCAAGATAACTTCAAGAAAATTTAATCTTTATTGTAAAAATATGAAACTATACACATTCCTAGATTGAAATTGAAAAATAATAGTTCAAGTAAAAGCAGAAAATCATGCAGACGCAGTAGAACATGCAGACACAAAGTATCCACTTACTACTGATACTGACTTCTATTCAGAGGCATATTAAATTTTATCTTTATTACCAACCACGATGTGAAAAATCACAGAAAACATTTCCAACCTCAATGAGACGATGGAATTATTGGAAAAATTAAAGACCGATTCAGAGTTTATTACCGAGCAATGACTAACCGAAGAAGATGTATTGGAAGTGACAAAAGAATTGTATTCAAAAGTGAATGAGTACAAATCAGAAATATCAGAGTACGTTGTATTCAAGACAAAACAGATGCAGGAAGATAAAATACTATGAATGTGAACGATGGCAGAGATCGAAAGGCTACAAGAATTATTTAATGGATATCAAAAGAAAGTAAACAATGCCATAACTTGGATAGATAGCGTTATGAAGATGTGCTGAATGGAAAAACTAGAGACACCACTATGTAAACTATCTTACCGTAAATCAGAGGCTGTAGTATTCACGGATGAATGAAAGATACCAGTCGAATATGTAGTTACAAAGGAAAGTAAAGTTATTGATAAAATGAAGATCAAGGAAGTATTGAAATCATGATGAGTTGTGGAATGAGCAATGCTAGAAATTAGACAAAATTTACAATTTAAATAGCGAAAAGATATGGCAAACTTACAACTATTCTTCTTGGATACTGAAACTACATGAATCGGTCCGGAGGAACGCATAATACAATTTTGATGAATATTTTGACTCCTAGATCAAGGATCGGATGTATTCCACGAGGAGCGTATCATCAAACAATACATGGATACCGATCATCCTATAAATCCAAAAGCGTATGAATGCCACAAGATAGATAGAAACATGATCAATATCTTCAAGAATCGTAGACAGTACTTGCTTGAGATTCTATCGTACATCAGACGCTCAGATTATATTGTTTGACACAATATCAAATTCGACTTGAATATGCTCAAACAGGAATGTCGTTTGGAACAGATAGACTTCGATCGGATGAAGGTAAAGTCATTCTGTACTATGCAAGCATGAACAGAGATAGTAAACTGACCATGAGGCAAACGACCAAAACTTATGGAACTCTATAAATTCCTTTTTGGAAAAGAGTTTGAAAACGCACATGACGCCATGTGAGATATTACTGCCACAAAGGATATCTTCATGCAACTATACCGTACAAACAAAATCGTTTTATTTTAATTACAAAAACACATGCTTAAAGACTTAAACTTCACACACATGAAACTAATCTCCGATGCCAAAAAATGAGTTATTTGGGAGATATGTATTTCCACTCAGATTCCAAGTATGCCAATGCACATGATCGTATCGCTTACAAGACCACCAGTCGATGAAGACCAAATCAAAAAGAACGTGACTTACAGATACCAAGAGAAATTGAAAGACAGCCTATTCTCAGAAGCAGTAAGAGAGCAGATCGAAGAGGAAATTAAAAGCGAACTGTATCATGCGAAGGAAGCGTACAAGAAAATGCCAAGACCGACAATCTTCCATGCACGATTGAGTGAATACAAAGACAACTTCGATAAAACCATCAAGCTGAAGGTAGAAAAGCAATGCTGACTGTATATCTACAAGAACAGCCACGACATGGATAAAATGCTTATCAGCGTGGATCAATATCCTGACTACATACGTGGCGATCAAGAGGTCGATAAAATAGTCGAGGAATTCAAGGAAAAGAATGAGGACTTTTTAGATATTACCACTATCGCATAATGATATTTCTCATCAAAGTGGAAAACGGAAAGATCGCTGAATGATCTGCACCGATTGCGAGCCATATCAGGAATTCAAAAGACTGATTCTATTCTGTTGAAATCAAGCTATGATCTAAACGCTCCATAGTACAGAACGCTTTTTATCGAGCGATCATGTGAATCGTAGGAGACGATCTCGGCTACACCAAACAGGAGATGGCAAATATATTCAAGTCGATGTTTCTCAGGAAGGAATGGAAAGATTGAAGGCTTTGAAAAATTGAAATAGTTGAAAGCACGACAAACCTAACCGTCAAAGAGTTCAACGAGTATCTCGATAATATATGCAATCGGTGTAAAGATAACTGAATCATAATACCAATTGATCCAAACATTTAATTCTTATTTCAAAACATGAAAAAAGTTTATGTAGAAAATACAAAACTATTAGAATCATTTAGAAAATCATCAATGTATATAGCAAGATTTGTGAGAGATGAATTGGAAGATTTACACGTAGAATCAGCAGTAATGAATAATGACACAATGGAAAAAATAAATAGAGCTGTAAGGAAATGAGTATATAATTATTTTAGAGTTATGATATTGGATGAAACAGCACAGAATCAATGGTTGTATCGAAAGCAACCACCAACATATTGGGAACAAGATGAATTTGATGAGATTGATAAAATAATGAAAAAAAACGCCATTAAGATTAACAGAAAAAAGAAGGAGTTGTTTACTTAGGGGTTTGCTTACACCAATATATCGTGCAGGTTCGACTCCTGCTAGGGCGGATTAAACCGTCGGTGCTTACACACACAGTTTAGCCTTTCTGTAAAAAAGGCGATTTAATTATTCTAAATATATAATTATTAAACGAATAAAATGAGTTTATGAATGAAAAATGCAATACAAGAGATATGATGGGATATCTCCACAAGAATTTTATGATGTTAATGAAGAAGAAATAGAGAAACATATAAAAAATAACTATAAATGAAAAGAATTCCAACACACATATAGAAATATGTATAATGATATAATTGAATGAGATTAGTTTTTAATTCTTTTTTGTAAACACCATGAAAGATAAACTCATGAAGGTGGCAATTGTTTTTTGAATCATCATTGTCCTCGCAATCAACGGTCTGATTATGTATTGAGTGATACATTTTATTAAAAAGCGACGGTAATTATTTTGACATAACATTCTTAATATTTGTAATATGCTCGTATTGGTTGACAGGAGATTCTGAAAATGTAATATCATTATTCAAAACAAAATCCAATCAAACAAAAGGGCACTTTAATTTTTAGCTTTTCATTAGTGCAGAGAAGTTTTACAAAAAACAATGAACACTCGTACTTATTTATTTGGTTTTGTTTGCTTGATCGTGTGATTTGGTCTTGCATTCTTGGACAGATTTAGTAATAACGAAGTTGAGGCATTACAGATCACATGATCAGTAATTACAGGAGAGATCGTAAAAGCAGAGATTCTACCTGAAAAAGAGTTTATGGAAAAATTTATCAGGTACGCCGATCGCCACGCTAGTTTCAACAGGACGTGATTCGCAATGGATGTCACATTCAGACCACTATCCTACAGACAAGACGTCCAGCTTTGGATCAATTATCTATACAGTAAATTTGAAGACAAGGAACTCGCAATGGATATTATTCTCACATTCACTGACGAGAATAGAAGATGGAGACCATACGCTATATCGTCAAACAATGAGCGATGATTTGGTCAGCTTCTTATTGATTACCATAGAGATTTTGTGACAAGTAAACGATTCGGTGATCCATACAATCAGATAGATTATTTGGTCGATATTTATCGGGATCGGCAACTTGCTCGGAGACATTGAAAAGATGATTTGTGTCCACGAGAAGGACGAAAAAAAAGAGATTTATACAGAGACTTGTTCACACTAAATTAGTACATTTTTATTTTTTATTATACAATATCACATGAAAAATTACAAACAAGCAATCGTGACTACGGTCATTTTGATTGTCGGTGCAGTACTCTGAATTTTTGGAGTAAGCTTTACAGCTGACGACAATGGTCTTACAGTCCAAACAAGCTGAATGAATGTATCACTTACAAGTGGTCAATTAGAAACTCTCGTAAACCAATGGAAGTACTCAATCGATGGATTGGAAAAAGTAAAAGCAATGCTACCTGAGACAGGAGACGTAGTTGAAGCACAACCTGTAGAAGTCGCACCGATCGTAGAAAAGAAGACAAGCTACAATACTGTGTCAGCTTCTTCTTCTTTTGATCTTCCAAAGTCAGTATCAAGAGAAGCATTCCGTAATCTCACAGGAACAGCTTTTATGGCTTCTTTGAATGCAACTATGGTCAAAGCACCAGCAGACGCTACCGAAGGAGAACTTACAGTCACTTTGGATAAGGAAGGAGAATCATACTCAAAATATCCTATGTACACATGGAACGTAATCATCGGATACAAGAGTTGTAAAATTATGGGCATATTGGATCGTGACGCATTCCCTATCACACAAACAGTAAAACTTGAAGACCTAGACTGTAAAGGTGGAAGTTATAACGCTATTGAAGATTTAAAAGCAGGAAAAAAGATTGCCGTTTTTGTAGCTATGGACAATGGTATAGCTTACAACGGTCACATAGAATTTAGATAATTTTAATATGTAAAGAGTACATGAATCCAACAGAACGCCGGAAGGTAAAATGCAGATCGTTCAAGGAGCAATACTGAGTGAAGGTATCAATCAAGACTTTCATATCATTTTTGAATCTGCCTAGATCAACATTTTATCGACACAAAAACCATGCTCCGGAAAAACTAGATAAGCTTTTCGATAGCATAGATATTAAGAAGTTCAAGAAATGGTATTCAAACGATATCAAAAAAAGACTTTTATCCGATCCAAAATAGTCATGTGAAAAAACAAAAAGATGACTCCTAGCAGAAAAAAGACTGCAAAAAAGATTAGACAGAAAGTTGCTGACTTTTACTTCAAACAGAAACATCCATGACAGACACAACCGTAGAGAAAGTCCAAGAGGAAAAACATGAAGCAGAAGAGAATAAAGAGTCAAAGACGGAACGAGCCGACCTTGACAGTATGGCTTCGTGAATTTCTGACAGCAAGCACATAGATGCAATCAGACTTCTTTTTCTTAAAAAAGATAACCTAGCAGACGGTCTAGCAAAGATCATAAAAGCTCAGGAAGACCAAACATGACAAGACTTGGAACTTTTAAAGAAAGCAATCTGATTATCAGCAGAGTATGTCTTCACTAGAATCATTCAAATTCTTAAGGACGACAAGAATGTATAACATACCCATAAAAGCACTCTCGGTAAATGAATGTCGGAGATGACAGAGATATAAGACTCCGAAATATAAGCAGTACGAAAAACTACTGCTTGTGTTGTTGCCGAGATTGCAGTTTATGGAAATACATGGGATAGAGATGGAAGTCGGGATGAGTAATAGTCTTGCTGATATAGACAACTGCCTCAAACCACGATTGGATGTATTACAAAAGAAGTATCCACGATTCAATGACAAACAGATCGAGGAACTCAGGATAAAAAAAATCAAAGTGAAGAAAGGACAGGAATTTATATCTTTCAACTTCTTTTAAAGAACGAACCATAGCACAATATATTTTGTCACTGCATTTCATTCGTGACAGAAAATAGTTTTGTGCAAGGTTCTCCTCATTCCATATCTAGTAAACATTAGGTCAGTTTTCAGACTTCATCTTATTCGATTTGGCTTTATATCTTTTAGAAAATAATCAAAAAAATGGGAAAAATAGCATTATCAATATCCATTTTCGCACTCTTAGTGAGTTTGTTTTGAGTTGATCGAGATTTGTTAGGCAAGAAATTAAAAGAGCGAAGGAAGAAATAACAATTGCGATACATTCATAAACAGTCATACCATAAATAGTTATAGATAAAAGAGCAGTTCCACACTACTACGATATTTATAGCTATTTACGGTATGATTGCTAACACAACGTGGAGAACACTAGCACAACACCAATTTTACGAGGTAGAAGAAAACCTCGCAAAATAATGGTCACATTTTGTGCAAGGTTCTCCAAGTAAATATTTACTTGGCAATAGTAAAAATGTGAACAAAAACAAAGCCTACTGAATGGAAAATAAAGGAAAAGTTTGTCCATTGAAATTGAAAACGAAGTAAAGAACTTTGGGCAGAGCTTATGGAATTGATTAAAATGGATGTTTTTGTTGAAAGTGCTTGTGCTTATTGTGGTATAACAAAGCAGACATTTTATGATTGGATAAGGAAGGATCAAAAATTAGCTGACGAATATGCTTATGCTAAAGATTTTCTTGATATAGCTAGCAGTAATCTAATTTGAAAAGCTATTGTTATTGACCAATCAAAGGAAGATGCATGGAAATGGAAAACAAGAAGAGACAAGAGATACGCCGAGAAACAATCAGTTAAACACAGTTGATCTGTAAATAATCCTATGGAGTGATTTAAAATAAAAATCGAATGAGATGATAAGAGCGACAAAGGTCTACAAAAGAATAAACCAAAAGCTAAAAAAAGGCATTAGAATATTTGTTCTTCGTGGTTGATCTAGGTCGTCAAAGACATATTCAGTAATGCAATTTTTGTTTATTTGGTTGTTGACTGGATGGCTCTGAGAATATAAGTATTACGAAAGTTGAAAGTGTGATATTGTTCGTAAATACTGAGCGACTTTGGCAGTAACTGCACGATTGGACTTCGAGAATATCTATGCTGATTTTTTGTGAAATGATGATATTGATGAACAAATAAGAAAAAACGTTCAAGACAATATAACCATAAATAAACAGGAAAGGATAATAAAATTTTGAAGAAGAGCGATATTTTTTATCGGTGCAGATTCTTGGTGGAAGCTAAAATGATGATCTAGGGATATCCTGTTCTGTAATGAGGCGAGCGAACTTCAATTCAAATTGGAGTTCAATGAACTTATGATGAGAACAAAGGACATCGCTTTCCTAGATTTTAATCCTAACACGGAGGATATCCGGATCAACGGAGAAATAGAGCAGAAAAGATTTGTGCAGAAAAAAGATGTTGCTATCGACATTTCAACATACAAAGATAACGCTTTCCTGACCACAGAACAGAAGGAAGAGATCGAATACCTGCAACAAGTAGACGAGCAACTCTGGAAGGTATACGGTCTCGGCGAGTACGGTAAACTTGTCGGTCAGATTTTCAACTATAATATTGCAGAGATTCCCGAGAAAGCAAAGCTTTTATGAAGAGGTCTGGATTTCTGATTTTCAAACCACCCATCAGCTTTGACTGATGTACGGATAGATGACAAAGACATATATTTGGATGAACTTATCTATTCCACAGGGCTTACAAACGATGACCTATCCGAGAAGATGTCGGCTCTAGGATTACAAACAGACGTGGAGATTTTTGCCGATAGTGCTGAGCCAAAATCTATTGAAGAAATCTATCGTAAGGGGTGGAACGTGAAGCCTGCTTGAAAATGAAAGGACAGTATCAGCTATGGTATTGATCTGATGAAGTGATACAAACTACACATAACTCCAACAAGCACACATATAGTATCCGAATTCAAGACATACGTCCGACTTACGGATAAAAACTGAAAATCCCTTAATAAACCTATCGATAAGAATAACCACTGCTTTCATAAAGACACACTAATACAAACACAGTCGTGAATAAAGAAAATATGTGATATAAAAAAATGAGAATATGTACTCACTTCGTGATGATATAATAAGGTATTGTCTAGTGGTGTTTCTTGATACGATGAGATATTGTATTTCTTGTTGCAATTAGATACTTTTTCTGTAAAAATAATGTGTACAAAAGACCATTTATTTTTTACAGATAATTGATGGAAACAAATTTGACAAATAAAGAAATGAGAAACGATCTACCTACACAAACATTTCTTTGAAAAACTTATACAAAATATGAATGAGAAAGATATTATAGTAGGTGATGTAATAGATTGCATGTCGTTGTTTGGGAACATACAAACTGAAAAACTCCATACTGATATCAAGTCCACCATATCGATGGAAACACAAACAATAACAAACCAAGCAATCTCAAGATCGTTGAAAAAACAGAACACCAAAGAGAACATTGAAAAATTAAATGCAGAGAGAATCCGGAATGGTTTAAAAAATTTCACGAGAAAGGTATCGAGATGGCTAAGGGATGGCACAAATCAAAAGAATGACACAACCGACATAAACAACACTATATCAAAACATGATGAATCTGAACAGCAAAAGAAAAAGAATGTATTGTTTGCTGAAAAAAATATATGACAAAGTGTTGAAAATTCTGTTGAAATAATTGCAAATCAAAATATAGAAGATTGAACTGAACAGATAACGAAACAAGAATTTGTATTAGATGCTGAAAAGACTTCCAAGCAAATAAGTATAGCAAAAGAAAATATTGTTGTAGGCTTTGTTTTGCAAAGCATAGATTCTGAAAGTAGATGAAAAGATTATGTATATGATCTCACGATGGAAAATGATAGAAATTTTTTTGCAAACTGAGTGTTGGTACATAATTGCATAGATTGAATCAGATATTGTATTATGGAGAAACTAGGTGTTGACCACAAAGAAGTGAATGTTTATTTTGTTTAATGAGATGAACTTCAAAAAAATTCAGCCACCACATTTCATAGAAAAATCCATCCGAGAAAATATGAAGAAGAGGGAGAAGGCTTTTGTGATATTTTTGTATCAAAAACAATATACAAAGAGTCAGATTATGGATAAACTTTATATTGATAACGATAGAAATCGGCAAAGACTAAAGAGGAAGGTCAGAAATATTATCGCATACCAAAATGTCGCATAAAAAATAATACTCTTGAAAAACTGTCATTCTACCTTATATAGATGGCAGTTATTTTATATCTTGTAAATAATCAATGACAAACACAATATGAAAAAAAATCAATGTCGGTCTTGGAAAGGAGACTGTCAGAGGCACGGTGGTTGCTCCATGACTTTGGACTCCTAAGTGAACTTTCGACTGGGACGAGAAGGCTGAAAAAATAATGGATGAGAGTGCTATCGGTGTTATCGCTGACGCATTTGAGGCACATGTTGTCAAGAAACGAGCAGAAGGGACTTTGGAAACAAACCTCTATGCGAACGTTGTTTGATACCTGCTTCTTTCTGTTTTTGGCAGTGTTTCAAGTTCAGTAAAAGAGACTACAGCATACCAACACGATTTCGCTATTGCAGAAACAAACATCCACCAATCATTGACTATCGCTGTCGCTGATGATGTTCAAGATAAAAGCTTCCCTCTTGCTATGGTAAACTCCATGACAATTTCATCTGCTCTCGGAGAGTTCGTGAAAGTAAGTGCAGAAATAAGATCAAAAGCACCAACGGATGGAGCGTTGACACCTTCGTATGCTACAGACTATCCTTTGCTTGGAAAACACGTAAAATTTAAGCTCGCAACAAATAAAGCAGGGCTTTGAGCTGCACCTTACATTACAGTCAAATCAGTGAATTTAACAATATCAAAGAACTTGGTTGATGATGATGTTCTTGGTAGTGTAGAGCCAGCTGACTTCAATAACACACTAGTCGGTATTGAAGGAGATGTCGAATTGAATCGAGAAAACGAAACATATCTTGATCTTGTGAATGATGGTACAAAAAAAGCAATGCTTATTGAAATTATAGATGCAAATACTACGATCGGAGCAGTAAGCAATCCTACGCTTAAAATTTCTCTTGCCAAAGTAGTGTTCACGGAGATTGCTAGATCACAAGGGAACGGAGATATCGTAAAACAAACACTTTCATTCAAGGCTTTGTATTCAACATGAGATACAGAGATGATCGAAGCTATACTTTATAATACAACTACTTCTTACTAGAAATATTTATTTTATATTTTCAAAATAAAAATGGACATCAAAACTATACTCCATGAATTATCAACAGAAGTCGTCGCAAAATTAGCATGATTTGATGTGAAGGCTATTACTGCTGATGAAAAGAACTGAACTTTTGAGGTCATCGCTAGTGATGAAACTGTCGATAGAGCTTGAGAGGTTATTGAAGTTGTGGGTTGGGAGACAACAAACTATATGAAAAATCCGATCATACTATTTGGTCATGATTATCGAGATATTGATAATATTATTGGTAGAGCAACCGAAGTGATAAACAATGGTAAGCAACTGATAGTCAAAGGTGTGTTCGCTTCTACGGAAGCAGGACAGACTGCACGTCAATTGTATGATGAAGGTATTTTGAAGACTGTTTCTGTTTGATTCATTCCTTTGGAAAGATGAGATGGTGCTGAACGCCATATCATTAAAAGAGCAGAGCTTCTTGAACTATCTTTTGTGCCTGTTCCATGCAATCCAAACGCATTAGACATCATGAAAGAGATGAAGGAACTACAAGAGAAAGGGATTCAGTATTGAATTCTTGTTAAGGAAGAAGAGACGCCTGAAACTCCTGAACAAAAAACTCTTGAAAGTAAGGTGGATTTAATTATAGAGAAGATGTGAATCATAGAAAATCAAATCACAGAGATAAAATGATTTTTAGTCTCAAAAAAAGAGACCGACGGTAATGAGGACACCGATAAAGCAACAGAAGAAGCGAAGCAGGCAATGCAAAAAATTGCTGTAATCGCATCCACTGCTATCAAGCACCTCAAAAACTAATTTTTTACTCTTTTATTACAACCACACAATGGATGAAAAAAAACTATTAGAGATGTTTCAAAAAGCAATCGAGGACGGAGTTCCTTCTGTTGCACAAGCACTAGTCGAAAAGGCTGTTGCTGACAAGTTTGAAGGTCTTGAAAAACAACTCGCTGATCTTAACAAAAATGTTAAGCTAGGAGCGTCAGAAGACGTAGACGTCAAAGAAAAGAAAAAGGAAGCTATGGAAGTAATGGCAAATTACTTCAAATCAGCTTCTAAAAAAGACTTCGTAGGAGCAAGTGCTATCCTCAAAGAATTTGGTAAGAAAGCAACTTACCTTAATGAAGGTGTAGACGCAGAAGGTGGATACATGGTTCCTGTGGAATTCGCAAAAGAAGTGTTTTATGTTGCTGGAGAATTCGGTCTTGCTAGAAAGTACTGCACGATCATCCCTATGTCAACAGACACAAAAAACATCTCTAGTCTTACAAATGCAGTTGTTGCATATTGGACGGATGAAGGTGTTGCGTACACTGAATCAAAACCTACTGTTGCTCAAATCCAATTGATTGCTTACAAAGCAACTGCTTTGGTATCAGCAACTCTTGAATTGGTAGATGATCAGATGACTAATGAAGAAATCTGGAATCTAACAAAGAGATTGATCGCTGAAAAATTAGCTGAATTTGAAGACACAAACGTATTGGTATCTTCTTCAAAATTAGAAGAAATCCTTACGTCTGCTAATATCAACATCGTTAATATGGCGAATGGTGACACAAGTTTTGCTGACCTTTCTTACAGCTATTTGATAGATGTAATTAGAGCAGTAAACACAAAATACAAGAAAGGACAACCTAGATGGTTTATGTCTCAGGACATTGTCGCAAGAGTTGAGAAAATGAAGGATACAACAGGTCAGCCAATTCTACAATTCTCAAGAGATCTCAAATCAGATCTTTTACAAGGTAGACTTCTTGGATTCCCAATTGAAATGACTGACGTAATGCCTGATGACGCAGACGATGCAATCTCAACACAATTCATCCTTTTCGGAGATCTTAAATACTACGCCTTCGGCGATAGAAGACAACTTACATTCGATGTAGGTTACCTTCAAGGAAACCGAGAAAAGGACATCCAGTCTTTAAAAGCTAGCGAAAGGATCGCAGGAAAAATTCTTGCACCTACAGCATTCGCTTGTTTGAAAACTGCTGCAGCCTAGTTAATTTCTAATATTGATCGGCAGGTCTGCAACCACCTGCCTTTCTTTTTTATCTGTTTATAGACTACATTATGGCTAAGAACAAAGAAAAAAACATCGCAAAAGTCGATGAAGAAATAGTTGATGAATCAACTGAAATGGACGACGTTGATGAAGCTCTTGATAAAGAAGAAGCAGAAGAAAACGATGGTGTTCTCAAGAGAGCAGACTTCGATCCTAAATTAAAGAACGAAAAAAAAGAAAAAAACGAATCTAAAAAATGAACTATCAAAGTTGAGGTTATCCAAAACAGAGGTGGATTCAAAAAAGGAGATGTAAGATTCATTACTCCAGCAGTATATGAGTATTACAAAACTTGACTCAAAAAGATATAAAATAGTTTTT
>Ga0247841_10009733_pt1 | contig 13338 bp, 14 predicted proteins | sample LaCruzMarch2015__2_FD_192410 | JGI IMG/M metagenome (GOLD analysis project Ga0247841, IMG submission 192410) | Freshwater microbial communities from meromictic Lake La Cruz, Castile-La Mancha, Spain - LaCruzMarch2015_18m | ecosystem: Environmental > Aquatic > Freshwater > Lake | place: Spain...
CAGTGGCGGAGGGAATATAATCAAGTCCGACCGCACAGCGCCAGGAATTACCAACCACCGACCCCGGAGGCCATTTTAACCGGGACAACGAAGTAAGCAGTGGTAGCGTTATTGGGGGCGGGTCAGTATTGGTATTTACTGGTGCACTTTCAATGCATAGACATGAAGCAGCAGATATGGCAGCTCATATTGGCTGTATAGTTGGATCTGGCGTTAATAGTAGAACTACATTACTGGTTGTCGGTGACCAAGATATTCAGCTTCTGGCGGGTCATGAAAAAAGCATAAAGCATCGAAAGGCAGAAAAACTGATATCTGAAGGACAATCAATACGCATACTGAGAGAAACTGATTTTAAAGAGTTGGTCAATTCAGTGGGCGGAGAACATTACGAATTATCTGGCGAAGTGAAGAGTTCTACGAATGATCTGCAAAGTTTAGAGTCTCTGCAAATCGGTTTTACGCCAAATTGCGTACCGAGGTCAAATTCCACGGCAGCGAGTGAATCAGAAGGCAGGGTATCAATAGACGAATTGAAAGTAAAAATGATTGAAAGCCTGAATCGAGATAGTAAACGAGAATATCTCGAACTCTGTAGGCAACACTATTCACAAGCAGTATCCATACATCAGGAGCTATTTCCTGAATTCTACAAGGAGTATGATCTTACTGACCCATTTGATGGACAATATGCTGTCGTTATCAAAGCAGAAAAAGAAGGAAATATGGACGAGGCAATTCGAATACTGGAAACTGCAATTACTAATCGTTCTACGATTCCAGGTTGCTATCAACGACTGGCAGTTTTGTATTCCAAAATGAAGAACCATAGGAAAGCTTATGAAGCATGCAAACGGTGGTTTGATTATGGTTTTTGGACTAGTCCCCAAGCATCGACTACGAGCTTAAACTTACTTGATCGCTTAGAAAAACTGAAGGATAAAATATAAATATTTGTCTGTCCAACCTATGGGTAAGGCCCGCTTATGTACTGGTATACCCATACCACAAAATACCGTCAATCTACTTAATCAATTCAGAAGAAGAATGGACTGAACCCCTGAAACTGGCCGGATGAGGATAGGGACTACTGGCCAGGATTGTTACGAAGGGGCTGGATGTTAATTTGAGCGTCCCGGATAACCTCCATATGGCGTTCAGTTACAGCCTGCTTTTGCTCAATGGCCGTCATGCGGGCGTTCATGATGTAGAAGAGGGCCAGCACCAGGATGAGGGTTATGACCGTCAGGACAATGCCTGATATTTGAAGGGCGGAAAGCGTTTTCTTATCCATCATAGCCATATTATATCCAATAGAAGTGCTGTAGTGTAAGATAGCCTTACCCATAGCACGGGGGTGGCAAGGGCGGCGGGATGGCAAAACCAAAATTGTGCCGGAAGATAATTTCATTACAAAAAGCGACATCTTTTTATAGACGATCGGGACACTGCGGGTTTAGTATGGCGGCGGAGGGAAAAGAAGATGATAAAAGCAAAATACCAAACCAGGAATGAGGCAGGCATAAAATGTTAAGGGTAACAACGCATACCTGCGCACTGTGCGGATGGACATGGCGGCCCCGGGATCTGGCAAAGAAGCCCAAGATATGCCCGAAGTGTAAAAGACACGGGTGGGACAAACTGAACCAGGGCACCAGGGTGGTGGAATTCAGCAATGAGACAATGCTGATGTCGGCTATATTTGGTCCGTGGCCCCCAGAATCTAACGAGCGATACCATGATGAAATCAACGGGGTCAGTTTACACGATGCTCTGGTAGATGCAGTTAATGGCGTTGCAGGACAGAATGAGACTAAGGTCAGGGCAGTGATAATAGAAAGATTTGGATTAATAGACAGGCGAACTAAAACGCTCAAAGAAGTTGGACAAATTCTAAATGTATCAAGTTCAAGAATTAGACAGATTGAAATCTCAGCAATGAGAAGAATACGCCATCCATCACGTTCTTCAAAGCTAAGAATATATATCAAATAGAAAGGGTTACGGGAAGGGTAAACTACATATCTCCAGGGTGGGTCAATGCGGGTGAAAATAGTGTGTCAAAGCTCGTGGTTAAACCGCTGGTTGCGGGATCAATGTCGATGGTTATTTACATCTGAATATATTGATGCAATAGTGAGAAGTGCTTCTGAATGAATGACTGAACCCCTGGAACTTGATGATTCAGGTAGGGGCTAATGGTCAGTGTTTCTCTATATCTATAGAGTCACATGCTCGCCGTCATTAACCAGCCTAACATTCTCGAAATACCTGGAATACTCATGCGCGTGGAAAGTATGAATAGGGATTAAGGATTTGGGCTTTAGCGCTTCAGCCAGCTTTTGAAGGTCGCGCAGCACGGCATGTCCGCTGGTGTGAATATAGTGATAGTCGATTTTGTGTCTCTTTAGAGTAGCCCTGAAGCGGTCGGTCACATAGCCTTCCCACATGGAGTATAACGCGAGCGCTCCCTCAAGATCAGGCATTTTCCGCAGGCAGGCCCTGAATATTGAATTGTCCCGCATTAGCATAACCATGTGTTTCCGGTTTGAGTTGATCTCCTCGATTGTGATTGCGGTTTTACTATATTTATCCAACAAGTGCTTGTTATTGCTGCGCTCGAGCGTGTCTCTGTGAGCCATGAAATATTTCACCCGCATATTAGGCCAATCGTACTGTGGCAGACGGCTATGTTCGGTGTGTAAGCGATCTAAAATATAGGCGGTATATAGATCAATAACCAGTGTTGAACCAGCGTGTTTTGCCGCGCGATATATAGATACCAGCCTATCAATATTTTGAGATGAACAGAATACAAAGGCTATGTTAACTTTCTCTCTGAAGAGCTGCGTTAATTTTTCCTCTACGGCTTTTTCATCTTCATATTGACCTTTTTCCCGGCCCAGCATGGAGCCTTCCATTAACAGGCAATCGATATTCGATGGTGGGTGGGCAAGAAATCTTTCAAATAGAACTCTTTTCCGCCCGTGGCCACGGAAATCACCGGAGTAGAATAGTCTCCTACCGTTGCCCTCAACAAGAAAGGCCGCAGCATCAAAGGCAGAATGATCTACGAGATATGGCGTGATCGTCAGTTCCCCTATTACCAGGGGCTTAAACTGTTCGAATACCGTTACATTTTGCAGCTCTAATTTAGTATTGATGAATTGGCTTGATATCTCGATAAGTTTATTGGAGCCACTGCTCATGAAAACTGGGATGGCCGGGTTGATAAAGCGTAATAATCCGTAATGGTCCAGATGAGCGTGGGAAAGTAAGACCGCATCGAAACCCTTTTCCTCGCCCTGATACAGCCCCTTGATTGCCGGTAGAATCCTGCTGTCAATAAGTTCAGGGATTGACTTATTTTCAACAACTTCGGAGTCAAAGCGTTCGCCTTTTTCATCGACCAGGGGCATGCCCATATCGATAAGGATGCGTGTATTGCCAGTGGCAAGCTCAACACAACTGCCACCAATTTCTTTGGTACCGCGGTGAATGATTAACTTCACAAATCTAATAATCCATTATTTAGGCTCAAAGATGTCAAACTGAATTTCGGGATAATTACCGAGCTTTCTGAAATCTTCCCAAGGTTGGTCAATTTTTTCCTTTGGCCAGGCGACATAGCCTTTTACACCTACTATATTGCCCAAATCAAACGCGTCACTAAGTTCACGTCTGATTCTATCCGGTTTCAACTCGGTTAAGTACGCAACTAATTCGGCCTCCGCTTTGGATTTAGACGATTGCGATTTTGCCCTTTTTAGTTCTATTACTACTAGATGACGATTTTTCGGTTCATACAATAATAAATCCAGAGTTGGCACTGTGCCGGTGGACTTATTCAGTCTAAATTTCAATTGAGAGTATAGAAATTGATAATTACAACCAGCCAGGGTAATATACCAGTCGTTTTCCCTTGCCTTTTGAATGAGATAAGCTTCTAACCACCTTTCTACGGACGAGTCTGACGAGGATTCTTTAAAGCATTTCCCCATGACATCGTGTAAAGGTTTTTTACACGATAAGTCAATGCATTTATTTCTTATACGCGTTGATGTCGGATGAGAGTATGTATTCACAGGATTGGATTTATTCTCCAAACGTGCTCTTTCTACCAACTTCTTATTGAGCCATTGCTTTTCTTCATCTTTGGTCATTGATCTATCTCCTTACAGTCAAAGAACTTTTTATCGAATATTCAATAGCTTTAATGGCTGTATCAGCTATCATCCATTTGCCTGCATATGGCAATTAGCTCTATATACTCAAGGAATGCTTCCTGCTGGTCCGGTTTTAATTTCAGTGTGTATAGAAAGTCATATGCCGCTTCATGATATCGGCCCATTTCAGTGAGACACAATCCCCGATTGTAATACACCAGGTAATCACGGGGAGCTAATCTAACTGCCTCATTGAAATCCTCAAGGCCATCGGCATATCGAGCCATTTGCGCATAGACTATCCCGCGAGATATGTAGTTCCCAAGCCGACCTGGTTCTTCTTCAATTGCCATAGTGTAGTAGATAATTGCTTTGTCGTATTCTCCTGATGTTTCACACTCTATACCCCTTACATGAAAAGCAAAATACAACAGGTGACCAGCGGGAAATCCATTGAATTTCATCGCGTTTCGAAAGCATTCAATTGCGTTTTGAAAATCATTCTTCTTAACATATGCATCCCCCAGGTAATCATACGCGAGCGGGAATTCCGGATCGAGATGAATTGATTTCCGCAAAGCAACAATGGCATCATCAACCAATCCCAACTCCAGCAGTGCATTTCCCTCGTTATAAAGGGTAAACCAATCATCGGTAGCAATCATTAGCGTATTTTCAAAGATACGACAGGTCATGTCTTTTGTCAATGGATTAAAGTGAGTAATTAATGAGGAGGATATGGTGGCGGCCTAACCACAGGCACGCAAAGGTTATGCAGCAGTATTGACAGACTTGCGGATAACATATAACCTTGCAACCGTAGCAAATACCAGATGATAGTCGTTAGTATCTGCAGATGAAATAGCACGGAGGTGAATTATGGCACAGCAAATCAAGGCGGACAAGGAATACACCCTTGTCACTCAGATCATGCAGGTTGCGGACATATTCGTTAAGGTGAGGGAGCGGGAACTGCTGCCGCAGAACCTGTCGGCCACCGCCGCGGAGATACTCTTCCTGGTGGACGCCATGGGCGAGGGAGTGACACCGGCCAAGATAACCAGGATGCTGCTGCGCGAGGCACATTCCATATCCGGCATACTCAGGCGCATGGAAGCACATGGACTGATCAAGAGGACCAAGAACATGGACCGCAAGAACCTCATACGCATCACCCTGACCGCCAAGGGCGAAACGGCTCTTAAGAAAGCCATGAAACTGGATGGCACGACAAACGTCCTTTCCATGCTGACCGCGGCGCAGCAGAAAGAACTCAAAACAAGCCTGACGGCACTCAAAGAAGCCGGCAAGAAAGAACTCCACCTCAGCCCCAAAGCGCTTCTCTGGCCCTAATCTCTGTATTTTACTTCTGCATCAGGTACATCTCCCGACAGCCGGCGGTAGCAGGCAAGAACGATAAAATAGAAGATCGGCGCCATGAGTACCCAAGGCATCTGCACTTGTAAATGAATCGCGAGTCCATTCACGGAGAAGAGAGTAGGATTCCACCACGGACCGGCCGGAGTGAGTGGCGCCCATGAGACCTTATAACCTGGGCCAACCTGTGGGCTGATGAACATCTCCACCCAGATATTTTGCAAAACAAACCACACAAGAAGTACCACAAATGCTCCCCAGCGCCACTTGCGGAAGGGTGTAGTACGTCGGCCGTAGACCAACCATACAAGTAGCAGGCCGACGAGGCAAATCGCGGCTGCGTCGGCGAGAGAAGTAAGCACCCAATTCACGTACTGCGGAATGGCAAGGTTCATCACTGGCGGCCGCCGCTCGCTCACCGGCGCTCCTCCCCACAGGCCAAACGTGAACCATATCTCCAGCCCGACGGCACAGACGAGGAATGAAAGCAGATATACAGCAGCCACCCAACGCGGCAACTTACCCATTGCATAGAGGACGATGAGAATAAGAAGAGGGATGATCGACGTGCCATAGACGATTGCTATGGTCAGGATTTGCTGTCCAGATAGTTCGCTCATGGTGAAATGTATTTTGAGTCCCGGCGGAAACAATGTCAAGCATTATGCATATTGACTAGGATGGACAAAACGCTAACCAAAGATGTATATTCCCAACATGCTGTCTTCCGCATTGAAACCATATCTGTTGATCTTGACCTGTTTGATCGCTGTGTTGGTATTTATTTCTCCTCTACCCGTTCTATCGCAGGGTATGATCGAGTCATGGCACAGGACCTATGACAGCGGTATGAATGATACTGGTATGGGTGTGGCCGTAGATTCTCAAGATAATGTAATAGTCACAGGTTACACTATGACCGCCGCCGGAAATAACGATTACTACACCATAAAATACGAGAGCAACGGTAATAAGATATGGGATGTAACATATGACAGTGGCCGTGATGACAGGGCTATGGATGTGGCAGTTGATTCTCTGGACAATATAATAGTCACAGGCTGGTCATATAACGCCAGCGGGAACTACGATTACTACACCATAAAATACGACAGTACCGGCAACACAATATGGGATGCAACGTATGACAGTGGAATGACTGATGAGGTTTTTGGGGTTGCGGTTGACTCGCTTGACAACGTGGTAATCACAGGCCACCGTCGTGACGGTATCGGCAGTGCTTATAACACCCTTAAATACGATAAGGATGGTAACAGCCTCTGGGGCCGCGTGTACAATCCGTTCGGTACGTGTGAGGCCTTTGATGTTGCCGTCGATTCTCAGGACAATGTGATAGTTACCGGCCAGTGCGGCTATCCATCAGGTAAATATTACACGTTATGGTACGCCAGGGACGGCAATCTCCTGCGAGAGGCGATTTTTGGCATTCCGGGCTATAGCGATAACGAGGGCAAGGGTGTAGCCGTTGATTCCGAAGATAACGTTATAGTCACCGGCATGTCCGGTTTGCAGGTAAATTGGGAATACCAGTTCATATACCGCACCGTCAAATACAATAAATATGGTGAGGAATCGTGGGTAAGGGATTACGGCCAGCCGAAAAGCTTCCCCTGGCGTGTGGCGGTCGACTCGCATGACAATTATGTGGTGACCGGTACCCTAAACATTGCAGGAAATGAAAATTACGGCACCATCAAATATGACAAATCTGGTAATAGACTCTGGGTATTGTCCTATTATGGTGGACGCGCAGATGCTGCCTGGAGTATTGCGGTTGATCATGGGGATAATGTCATTGTCACCGGCGGCTCCAAAAATGCCAGCGGGAACTTTGATTATTATACTATCAAGTATATTGCCGAGCCGGCACCGCAAACCTATACCATAACAGCCAGCGCTGGCGAAGGCGGCTCGATTTACCCCTCAGGACAGGTGACGGTCAACAACGGCGCCAGCCAGACTTTCACCATTACGGCCAATTTGCCCTACATGATTAATGACGTGTTGGTCGACGGAAGGTCTGAAGGGGCTATCTCTACCTACACCTTCAGCAACGTGATTGCCAACCACACCATCAGCGCCCTCTTTGCCATCAGTTTAATTGGCATAGGGTCGGGAGGCTCATCTGGTTCTGTTTCCTCTCCTATCTCACAGCAAGGTCCTATGAACCTTGCCAACCTGCAGGTGCAGTGCGCCAGCATATCCAGCTCAAAGGTAGGACCGGGGACACCTGTCACCGTCATCGCCAGTGTGGTCAACAAGGGAACGGGCAATGGCACCGCTAATATCAGGGTTTACGTCAACGGCCAGGAGGAGGCCAGCAAGGGAGTGGCGGTCAGCAGCGGCTCGCTTGCTCCTGTAACCTTCACCGTCAGCCGTAATGAGCCGGGCACCTACTCGGTATACGTGGGCGGGGTATCCGCTGGCAGCTTTACTGTGGATGAGATGGCCAATCCGAACATCATCCTTTATATCAGCATTGCCCTGATCTTTATAGCCCTGGTGGTGGGCATGGCAATCATGCCGAGAAGAAAGCAGACAGGACATTAAATATTCAGAAAGTTATTTGTCCTGGGATAACTGTATGCTTTAAATATCTGTTACACTGGTTTATCAACAATTTGTATCGGGAGGCGCAGGATGAAATCTAAAAAAGTACGTGTACTTATTATTACATGCAGCGTTATCTTAGCTCTGGTTCTGGTTTCGACACTTGCCTTCCAGGTTTTCTTCCGTCTGCCCCAGCCATCTTATTCAGGCACAATTACCATGGATGGCTTAAAGAACCCGGTCGAGGTCAGGACCGACGACTATGGCATACCCCACATTTTCGCGCAAGATGAAGATGACCTGTTCTTCGCCCAGGGATTCATCACCGCCCGCGAGCGCATGTTCCAGATGGAACTGACCCGCCTGGCCGGCAGGGGTGAACTATCGGCGCTCTTGGGCGAAAGCATGCTCGAGACCGACAAGTATTTCAAAACGCTGGGCTTCTACCGCGCCGCCGAATCCGAATATAGCAATATCACGCCTCAAACACGTGCCGCGGTCGATGCATATACCCGCGGTGTCAACGCGTATTTGGATACGGTGAAATACCTGCCCGCCGAGTACACCATACTGGGTGCCAGGCCGCAGGCCTGGAAGCCGGCTGACTGCCTGGTGGCAGGACTACTGATGTCCTACCGCCTGAATGCCCCTCGCACCATCAAACCAATCCTGAATATGATTTACAAGCAGGCCGGCCCCGATATGCTCAAGGCCCTTTTGCCGTATATCCCGGAGGGAGCCCCGTATGTCTCCTCTTCCGGCAACCAGGGGCTAACCTCCGCGCTCTGCGAGCTTCCCGGCCCGCAGCCTGCGGCAACGGATGAAAGTTCCTTCAGCGAAATCGAAGCCCCTGTCCCGCTACGCATGCATGCTTCCAACTGGATGATATTCTCGGGTACGCGTACGACCACGGGCAAACCTGTTTTCACAGGCAGCCCTGACCTTGAAGTGGCCATACCCTCGCTATTCTATCTCGTGCATTTGAAGGGTGGCGCCTACGACGTGATAGGCGGCTCTATTGCTGGCTTGCCCGGCGTACACGCCCTGGGTTTCAACGGGCATATAGCCTGGAGCATTACCGTTGGCAACGCCGACAACATGGATTTTTTCACTGAAAAGCTGAACCCCGACAACTCAAACCAGTATCTTACTGAGGATGGGTACAAGGATTTTCAGGTTATCGAAGAAACGGTGAAGGTCAAAGACGATAATGGCATCAGAGATGAGAAATTCAAGGTAAAGATATCGCGTCACGGGCCGATAATCTCGGATATTATTAGCGGGATGCCGCCCGATTGCGCAATGTTATGGCCCGGTTTGCTTGGTCACGATGGCACGCTGGAAGGCTTGCTGTCGCTTGACCGTGCCTCAAATTTCGACGAGTTCCGCAAGGCGCTCAGCCTGGTGAACGGCGCCAGTGTGCATCTTGGTTACGCAGACATTGATGGCAATATCGGGTATGAGTACGTGACCACCTTCCCAATCCGGAAGGCCGGGGACAATCCTTTGCCCAGGCCCGGGGAGAAGGGAGAATACGACTGGACCGGTTATAAGCCTTTCGAAGAACAACCCTACGAGCTTAATCCGGCCAGAGGTTACATAGCGTCTTTTAACCAGATGCCCCAGGCCGGCGACTATTATGGCACGGCCTATTTCCTCTTCGAGCGCCCTTTCCGGTTCGAGCAGATGGCCAACAGCAAGGCTAAATTCACGGTGGACGAGATACGCAACATGCAGAACGACGTGGTCTCCAACCTGGCCGGCCGCTGGGTACCGGTGATCATCAAAGACTGCGATAGTAAGCCTGAGCTGTCGAGATACACAGCGATTTTCAAGGGCTGGAATTTTGCTATAGACACCGACAGTCCGCAGGCGACGCTTTTTAACTCATTTCTTACCCACCTCATCAGGAATACCTTCGAAGACGAGCTTGGTAACAAGATAGTCGACGAGCTGTTAAATGATCTCAATGTTGACATACCAGTGCAGTGGCTTATCAGGTATAAGGATGACAGCAATAATAAAATCTGGGACGACACCACCACTCCCAATGTAAAGGAAACACTCGACGACATGGTCGTAAGGAGCATGGAGGATGCTGTGGCCGAGTTGTCAGCGCGTTTGGGCAACGATCCGCAGAACTGGGCCTGGGGCAAGGTACATACGGTGACCATCAGCCACCCGCTGGGTAGCGTGTTGCCCTTCCTTAACCTGAACCCTATCGCATATGGCGGAGACGATTTTACTATCCACGCCGGGTGGTGGGATCGCGAGAATCCCTACAATATGATCAGCGGCGCTGCCATCAGGATCGTGGTGGACATGTCGAACATAGATACCATAACCATCATGAGCCCGCCAGGTCAGTCCGGCATGTACCTTAGCCCATACTACAGCGACCTCGCGGAGACATGGTCAAAAGGCGGACAGGTGCCAGCGCACTATACCGACGCCAAACAACTGAAGCAGGTGCTGATGCTGGAACCGGGAAAGGCCAAGTAAATATCGAATGGCTGATGCGGAGTTAAATTTACTCCAGCGGTATCTAATAATTACCCTGTCTACTGAACTCAATGACAGGTGAAACCAGTTGCCGCATTTGACAATAGTCAACCAGGTTGGCCTGCATAAGCCTCATAGGCTCAAGCTAATGCATTGATCCCTATTGACACTGTAGATATGAAATCAATTATTTGACAAATACAAACGAACGTAAATATAATAAAGGTAAGTTGGAAACGTCCGCAGAGATGCGGATGTTTTTATTTAGCCTGCTGGAACCCGGTGGGCTTTTTTAATGCACGTTGACGTCTTAGCAATCTGCCAGCCTCATAATTACTCTATTGTTTTCTTGAAATGGATTTCACGCCTTGAGAGTATTATTGTTGACCATTTTCTCTAAGGCGTCCAACTCTGCCAGGATATCTTCAAAGCCCGGGATGGCCCCAAAAAGCATGGGCTGCATACTCTGGTAATCCTTGCGTAGATCGGCTATCCGCTCAGTGGGAGGGGATAATCGCAGGCCGCCCGGCTGGGCTTCCTCGTATTTGGCCCAAGGAGACCGGTAAAACTTCATTTTGAAGTCCACCACTTTCTGCAGTAAATCAAGCTGTGCCAGTGCCTTATCTCGAATTGGCGAGCGGCTCAGCCTGTACAAATCGTAATAGTGGCGCGAGTAGCGGGATGGAAACCGGCCGGCTGGTGGACGGTGGGCTTCCTGGTGCAGTATGGTAGCCTTCTCCCAGAAGGTGCGCTCAGCTTTGACGGTTGAGACAATGGTTGACGGTTGCGCGAATAAATGCAGGAACTTCTCAGCGGCGTAAGGACGGATCTCCTTTTCTTCACTGGGTGTCCAGGCGGCCAGCGGCCCGATCTCAAGCTTAATTTGCGGAAGAATTGCCGTCAGCGAAAAGGAATTCGGATATTGAATTAAAACATCCTGTTCTTTGGCTTCTACGCCGATCTCAGCCGCGGCAAGCTCTTTCAATGATTGACTGAGAGCAGGCACAAATTCACGCGTTAATAATGCGGCGCATTTCTGGTTGGCTTCTACGTTAAATTCGTTCTGCCCGGTTGTGCTACGCGCCTGCCATGGTTCATCAGTGGAATAGCCGAGCAGGCGCCAGTCCAGAACAAGGTCAATGTCCTCAGAAAAGCGTTCGATGGCATTGTATGCCTTAGAAAGGCTGGTGCCGCCCTTGAAAACCAGCTTGTCTTTCCATGGACTGTTCTGGAACAGGTAATCCAAAACCCAGCATACCCAGAAATCCTTCTCGATGATGGCTGCATGCACCTGCATAGCTTGGGCAGTTTCACTGAACAGTTCACGCCGCTCCTGCTCTGAGCGTCTGGCGATGTTATGCATGAAGCATTACCTCATCTTTCGCTATCTGCTTGATAGCGTCGTAAACCCAGGACGTGGCGTATCGAGCCTCCCTGAGCGCAAGATTAAGTTCACGTGTGGAAAACTTCTCCCGCAAAACATCCATTACCGCAGTATCTGTACCACTTTCCCCTAGTCTCTTCAGCGCCTGAACAAGAAGAGCAGTGCGGGGTGACAGGATAGTAGTCTCCTTGTTGGTGCGGTGTTTAAAAACAAGATTGCCCCCTTGCCAGGCATACCTCTTCGAAGGTCCATCGCTGAAATACTGGTATTGAGCCGGAACCTGCGTTGACAGCCCCAGCAGATTCAGGGATGAATCTCCTGTGGGCATGATAGTCCAACCATTAGCTCGTGCTATGGCCCATGCAATGGCGTCCGGATCCGGACTGGATGGGGCAGATAACAGAGTACTAAAAGATGGATAATCATAGACACCCTGCATAAGGCGGCGAATGGTACCCTGTTTCTTCAAACGACTGAGCGACTGGCGCACGGCAACATTGCTGGCAATGTTCAGAAAGTCTTTGGGGATAAAGACCCACCCTCTGCCATGACCGTAGATTCTCTGCAGTATTCTTTTAGTAGTATTAATAGTCATAGATTGCACACCATTATTGTCACAAATAATACCAACTATTTGTGACAAAGTAAAGCGGTGTTCAATCCTCCTACGGACACCACTTCGGCAGTGAGATCACAATTATTAAACCTTTGAACCCTGACTCTATAAAACATCATGCCTTACAAACCAAAGCGCCCCTGCCGCCAACCCGGCTGCCCAAATCTCACTGATAACCAGGTCGGCTACTGCAATGCCCACATCCAGGTGGCCGATGCCTACAGGGATAATGCCCATCAACGAGGGTATGATCAAACCTGGCGCAGGGTTCGCCACTCAATATTGAAAGACAATCCTTTATGCGTCGTATGCTTGCAATCCGAGAGAGTCCATGTAGCAGAGCTTGTGCACCATAAGGACAGGAACCCGAGGAACAATGACCGCGACAACCTGATTGCCCTTTGCATTGATTGCCATGCTAAAGAGCACGGCAAGGACAAAGCGATAAAGAAGTAAGTACCCAGGGGGCATCAAATACCTGACGCATTCATCTCTTGAAACCGCTGGCCAGGCACGCGCGAAAATTCACAGAATTGGCATAGGGGGGTCAACCCACTCAAATGAATCTAAAAACCGTTAAAATAGCAGAACTAAAACTGACCCGCCCCCAATAACGCTACCACTGCTTACTTCGTTGTCCCGGTTAAAATGGCCTCCGGGGTCGGTGGTTGGTAATTCCTGGCGCTGTGCGGTCGGACTTGATTATATTCCCTCCGCCACTG
>Ga0247841_10009734_pt1 | contig 13337 bp, 7 predicted proteins | sample LaCruzMarch2015__2_FD_192410 | JGI IMG/M metagenome (GOLD analysis project Ga0247841, IMG submission 192410) | Freshwater microbial communities from meromictic Lake La Cruz, Castile-La Mancha, Spain - LaCruzMarch2015_18m | ecosystem: Environmental > Aquatic > Freshwater > Lake | place: Spain...
CTCTATTTTTCGGGTGACCAAATTTACGAAGGAAATGGCGGTTACGGTATTAAACGCGAACCGGCTGATATTGCCATTTTAAATTACCTGGGGAAATATTACATGTTTGGCTGGGCCTTTGGCGATATAATGCGCGAAAGGCCGACCATTTGCACACCCGATGATCATGATGTTTTTCATGGAAATCTTTGGGGTGAAAGCGGTATTGAAAAACCTGGCGGGGCAGGTAGTTCAGATACACGCGGTTTTATGGAACCGGTTCAAATGGTCAATGTCGTTAACAGAACCCAGTGCGGACAACTTCCCGATCCGTATGATCCAACTCCAATTGAACAGGGAATGACCGTTTGGTACACCGATATTACTTACGGGAGGATAAGTTTTGCCATCGTCAGTGATCGCATTTATAAAACCGGACCCGAGGCAGTTTCAGATTGGGAAGGTCGTCACGACCACATGAAGGAGCCACGCAAAGATTTATCATTCCTCGATAAACCGGGTGTGGAAATGCTTGGCGAGCGACAACTGAAATTCTTAAACGACTGGAAAATGAATTGGGAAGGAGCTGACATGAAAGTTTTGCTGTCGCAAACGGTTTTTGCCAATGTTGCAACTCATCATGGTGCGTTGGAAGATTATTTGTATGGTGATCTTGATTCAGGTGGCTGGCCAAAATCGGGGCGCGACAAGGCAATTAAAATTATGCGACAGGTTGGCGCATTCCACATCAACGGTGATCAGCATGTGCCGTCACTGGTTCAATATGGTTTAAATGAATACCGCGATGCCAGCTGGAGTTACTGCACCCCGGCAATTGCGGTGATGTATTTACGCTGGTTTTTGCCCGATGAATTGGGTCTCCCGGTTGTTGACAGGCCCGAACACGGTTACCCGGATACCGGGAAATACACCGATGCATTTGGCAATAAAAACTATGTTTATGCCATTGGAAATCCGGGCAAAATAACAGTTGATAATGATAGCCGTTACACACATGCACTCATTCGGTCGTCTGGTTTTGGAATGGTTACTTTCGACCAGGTTTCGCGGGATATAAAAATGGATGCCTGGCGTTTTATTGCCGATGTTGAAAATCCGGTTCCGCTTCGTGACCAGTTTCCGGGGTGGCCATTGAAAATAAACCAATATGACAATTTTGGAATGGGAGCGGTAAATTTACTTCCCGAAATTGTTGTGAATCAACCAAATCAGGTGATTGAAGTTACCAAAACAGCAACCGGAGATTTAATCCGGATTTTTAGGATGAAAGGCAATTCAGTTCAGGTTGGCCTGCATCATCCCGGTACTTTTAACATTAAGATTGGGAATAAAGAGCTTGGAAGTTTTACAACAAAGCAAGGAGAAAACCCGGAAAAAGTAAATGTTGAAATCTGACACCTATTTAATTGTTTAAAGATGGAATCAGCAAAATATTGGATTGAAAAACTGCAACTTCAAAAGCATCCCGAAGGCGGGTGGTTTAAAGAAATTTACCGGTCGGATGAAGTGATTCCTGCTGTTGCTTTACCAACAGGTTTTTCGGGTAGCAGAAATATTTCCACTTCCATTTATTATTTGCTTGAAGGAGATGATTTCTCGGCCTTTCACCGGATTAAATCGGATGAAATCTGGCATTTTTATACCGGGACCTCGGCAATTGAGATTATTTCTGTTGAAGAAGGCAAAATCAAGAAACAATTCCTGGGTGATAATCCACACGAAAATCAATGTTTTCAGCTTATCGTACCTAAAAATACCTGGTTTGCAGCAAGTTTGGTTAATAAACATGGATTTGTATTGGCAGGTTGCACAGTTTCTCCCGGATTTCATTTCGATGATTTTGAGATGGCAAATCAGGAATTAATTGAGCAGTTTCCTGAACTTGAAAAGGAAATTGTTGGGTTAATTCGGTATTAGTCGGGGTGCGGCGGTATCCCTGCCCGATGGTCAGGCGGGCGAACTGCCTGATAATATGCGGATCGGAATTCGCATCACCCGAAAAAAATGCGGACCGGAATCGGCATCACCCTTTCCCGGATACCCTATTCAATTCCAATCAGCACCGAAACAAAGTAGTTTCTTGGATTTCCGGGGTAGTAATATCTCGGAAGGTTTCCGCCAACCGCAAGTGCATTAACAGCAAGCATTGAGGCGTATTTAATATCAAATATATTTTGTATTCCACCTTTCAATTCCAGCTTTATCCGATTGATTTTTCCTGATAACTTTGCTTCCATACTCGTAATTCCAAAAGCATCGGAATAATCAGTATTTGCATCGTTTACAGCCATTTTACCTGTATAACTATGCCATATATTTAAACTGATATTTCGGGTTGGATTGAAATTGGCAAGAGCAAACCAGGTGGTTTTCGAAGTTCCGGGCAGGTTATTTCCCGAATAATCATTATCCTCGTCAACAAAATCGCTGAAATGGTAGTTGGCAATGGTAGCATTTCCGGTGAGCATCAATGATGGAAATTTCAAGGGGTTGGTCACATTCCACCTGATTTCGGTTTCAAGTCCCGGATGCAATGATTTTCCTGCATTCACACCAACGTATGCATCTTCCCCGGTGCGTCGCGCTACCAGTAGATTCTTGATGTAAATGCGGTAATAACTTGCTGAAAACTGAACACGATCTGATATTTGCGAACGGAATCCGATTTCAGTATTCCAGCCGGTTTCGGGTTTAATTTCAGTATTTATTTCGCCGGCAGGCAGAAGTGTTTCTTCGAAAGTTGGCGTTGAAAAACCATGACTGACGTTTCCAAAAACAGACAGATTTCTGTTCACAACTACATTTGCTCCCAAACGTGGAGAAATAATGGGCTGGTAGTTTTGATTTCCGGATTGGTCACCATTTTTAGTGAATTCATCGGTGTAGTAAAACCTGGTCAGATTGCCGTTTATTCCAGCCGAAATAAAAACTCTCTCTGAAAAACTCGATTCCATTTGAAAAAACAGGTTCTCGTATTGCCGTTTTTCAAGGTTGTCCGAAAGCAAATCAGCGGTAGAATTTGAAAAAGTGGACCAGTTGTAATTTTCGCGAAAAAATTCGAGGCCGGTCGAGAATGTAAATTTGTTGCTGTTGTTTTCAATCAGTTTTTGAATGTAAGCGCGCCAGCCAATGTAATTCGAATTTTCCTTGAGTCGGTTAAAAGGCCGAAGCTCGTCGGCATCGCGGAAACTTCCAAATGTTGCTGCCGAAATTTTATGGTTGTTGTCGGTTGTTATATTCAGCGAGATTCCAAATTGTCCGTTCATGTATTCTTCATTTCCTTCGATTTTTTGCCAGTTGGCAGCGGCCTTTTCAGGGTGTTCCTGAAACGTTGGCAAATCGAGCGAACTTGGAATATATGCTTTCATTTTTGTCCCTTTCAACAGTACCTGAAGGTTTGCATTTGGCGAAATGGAATAGATTGAATTAACGAGGATATTAGAGCGGTTGGTTTTATTATTGTCGCGGTAACCATCGCTTTTTAAAATCGATCCCAAGGCGAAAATATTCAGTTTGTCTTCGTTTATTCCCGCCGATAAAATATTTTTAATTGTACCGAATGAACCAATGGTGGTTTGATTTTGAGCAAAGTTTTGCGCCACCGTTTTTGGGTGAAATAAAACCACACCTGCCAATCCTGCACCAAACAAACTCGACGACGGGCCTTTCACGATTTCAACTCTCCTTATAGCAGTATTTTCCAAATCTTCGAGCGTGGTTTCTCCGTCGCCCGAGGTTAACGGAATTTCGCCAAAATAGGCTTTAATTTTGTTGGTGGCATACGGCGAACGTGCGCCAATTCCGCGAATGGTCAACCGGTTGGTATTTAATGTTCCGTTGTGCATTAAAACTCCCGAAACCTGGTTCAGCGCCTCGACGGTTGTGAGGGAATTTCCCATTTCGAGTTGAAGCGGTGTTATTATATTTACCGGAGCCGGAATATTGAATAAATTGTAAGGCGAACGAAATGCCGAAACCGTAATTTCATCGATTTTTCCTGATAATGAGGTGGTATCTTTTTCCAATTTCGGGTTTATCTGGCTGCTTACCGATAATTGAAAAAATAACGCCATTAAGTATAATAGTAGTTTTCTGCTTTTCATCTTGTTGTTTTCCTTACAAATCATACTAATTAACACGATTTTTGTTCTGTTTGTTGCCCGAAATAGTAATTCTTCACCAAAAATTAATTTAATCTTTTAGGTTTGAGTCAGTTTTCGTTACATTTGAAATTCAATCTTTGATGAAAACTAATTTTAATAAAATGAATAAACTACTCTTTTTGATTGCTTTAAGCATCGCGAATATTGTATTTTCGCAGTCGCACCCCGAGCCTGTTACACTTGAACCCGGCGCAAAAGCCATCGATTTTAAATTACAGGGAACCGATGAAAAAATGTATTCACTTTCATCGTTCAAAGATGCAAAAGTACTGGTTATCATTTTTAGCGCTCCGCATTGTCCGACTGCGCAGGCTTACGAAGAAAGGATAATTAAAATTCAGAACGATTACAAAAAACAGGGTTTGCAGGTGGTGATGATTAATCCGAATTCACCGGAGGCGGTTTGTCTGGAAGAGAGAGGTTACACCGATTTGGGTGATACTTTTGAAGATATGCAGATTCGCGCCAAAGAGAAAGGATTTAATTTCCCGTTTCTCGATGATGGCGAAACTGAGGAAATGTCTGTAAAATATGGACCGGTGGCAACTCCACATGCTTATGTTTTTGATAAAGACAGGATTTTGCGGTATGTAGGCAGAATTGATGACTCTGAAAAAATTGGAACTGAAACCAAACACGATTTACGCAATGCCATTGATGCAGTGCTTGCCGGAAAAGAAGTGGAAGTGATACAGACCAAGGTTTTTGGCTGTTCGATTAAATGGAAATGGAAAAACGACACGAGAAAAAAACTGGATTTGGAATGGACTAAAAAAACAGCACCGCTGGAAACACTTTCAATTGCCGCGATGAAGGAATTATTAAAAAACGATTCGAAAAAACTGCGGGTAATTAATGTTTGGGCTACCTGGTGCGGGCCTTGCATTGCCGAATTCAGCGAGCTTGTTGACACTTACCGCATGTTTATGGGGCGCGATTTTGAAATGTACACCATCAGCACCGACAAACTGGATAAAAAGGAAAAAGTAAAGGAGTTTCTGCAATCGAAACATGCAGCGCTCAATAATAATTTCATTTTCGAATCGGACAATAAATACGATTTAATCGATAATTTCGATCCCAAATGGAACGGGGAAATACCTTACACAATTATTGTTGAACCGGGTGGTAAAATTGTGTGGCGAAAATCGGGCGGACTCAATTTCCTTGAATTCAGAAAGGCAATCGTGGAGAATCCGCTGATTGGAAGATACTTTTAGTTAGAAGTTTTCCATATGCGCATAAAATAAAAGCCGCCTCCCCGGTTAATCCCGGAAAGACGGCTTTACTATTTAAATCTTCAGTATATTACTTCAAATTTGCCTGAGCAGCAGCAACGCGTGCAAATGGCACACGATATGGCGAACAACTTACGTAGTCCATTCCAACACTGTCGAAGAACATAACCGATAATGGTTCACAAATTGACACGGTTTTGCAAACCTTGTCATGCTCCCTCGTGCAAATAATTTTTTGTTTTATCAAAGCAAGACATCCCCAACCGGCGGACAGACCTCCACCAGCAGAGTGATTATTAATTCTATTCTAACTATCCTTTACTAATTGAAAATGAGCCATCGAAAGTCCAAAAATTTTCTAACGGATATCCTGATTTTAAAACATTCCTTCTGTAGAGTTCTATAGAATCTTTGTAAGTGAAATCATCACCCGCCAATTGTTTTATACCTTCGATGATTTGGGGAATTTTCCTGTTGAGCTCATTTGTACTCATACAAATAACCGGATTTCCGTTTTTCATTTCAGTTACGCATTCTTCTTTCATTCCTGTGTAACAAGGATATTTTTTGCATGTAGGTAACACACTATAAAACTTAATGTGATTAAAAAAGTATTCGGGCCACCTTACCCCTGATATTGAAAGCCATGGGGTATTTACGCAACTCGCAAGAAATGCAAATCCAGAATGGGGGGAAATCAATAAATCGCAATATTCAAGTAGGGCTATTTGGTTTAATATTCCTATATCGAAACAATTCTCAACATTTTCAATTTTACTTAAAATCAGACTGATATCATCGTCTGAAAAAGTATAAGATTCCGACCTGTTCCCATTTTTATTTTTTGCACCAGTCATATAAAATCTGGTATCCGAAAAACTATTCGTCACCGATTTCATCATTTTTACCCACCATCTCACTTCGGGATAAATCCGGTCAGCGCTGCTCCCGGCGGGTAAGATGCATATTTTAAGTCCATTGTGTTTGTATTTTGCGATAAATTCTCCAGCGATATCAGGCACGGCAAATCTCATTTCAGTATCAAACCTGACGGATGGCATTTTTTCATGCTGAGGGAAATATCGGTTCCCTTTCCATATTCGAGCCTGAAGATATTTAATGATTGTTTGATTTGCAGACTTCAGTTCTTCACTGTACGAATTATGACTGTGCATCAATCTGTCGTCAGACACCACAAAATCCCAATATGCCGGAATCTTTTCAAGACATTTTGCTTGCAATCCAAATTCTGCTAACTCTTTAACATCAGCTATATAAACTTTTTCAACCCATGTACAAAGTTCGCCTATTTCGTAAGGCATTTCTGAATTCAACAGTACAGATATTTTTAAATCTTTGTCTGCTTCAAAATAATCCCTTGCAACTTTTAAACCTTCAAGGGCATGTCCGACAGGACGGTAATATACCCAATTCACCAATAGTGTACTTGTCATAAATCAAATTTATTGTAATCACAAAACAAGCGTGATTTACTCATTTTTCAAAGTGATTACACATAAAAAAAGCCGCCTTCCCGGTTTTACGCGGAAAGACGGCTTTACTATTTAAATCTTCAGTATTTTACTTCAAATTTGCCTGAGCAGCAGCAACGCGTGCAATTGGCACACGGTATGGCGAACAACTTACGTAGTCCATTCCAACGCTGTCGCAGAACATTACCGATGAAGGTACACCGCCATGTTCGCCGCAAATACCTACTTTCAGGTCAGGTTTAACACTTCTGCCTTTTTCAACCCCGATTCTAACAACCTGGCCAACACCTTCCTGATCCAAAATCTGGAACGGATCGTTTTTCAGGATGCCTTTTTCAATGTAAACCGGTAAGAATTTACCTGCATCGTCGCGTGAATAACCAAATGTCATTTGCGTAAGGTCGTTAGTTCCGAAAGAGAAGAACTCTGCTTCTTTTGCAATTAAATCGGCAGTCATGGCGGCACGTGGAATTTCGATCATTGTACCAACCAGGTAATCGCATTTGGCACCTTTTTCAGCAAAAACCTTGGCAGCAGTTGCATGAATAATTTCGGCCTGTAATTTATACTCCTTAACTGTACCAATCAGTGGAACCATAATTTCGGGACGTGCGTCAACACCTTTTTTGGTTAAGTTAACCGCTGCTTCAATAATGGCGCGGGCCTGCATTTCGGTAATTTCAGGATAAGTAATTCCCAGGCGGCAACCACGGTGTCCTAACATCGGGTTAAATTCGTGCAAATCTTCAACCAATGCTTTTACTTTTTCAACCGAAATTCCCATTTCATCGGCCATAATTTTCTGATTGGCTTCTTCGTGAGGAACAAATTCATGTAATGGTGGATCGAGTAAACGGATGGTAACACCGTAACCGGCCATTGCTTCGAGGATTCCTTCAAAATCTTCGCGCTGGAATGGCAGTAATTTATCTAATGCTTTGCGTCTTTCAGTTTCTTCGGTGGCAAGAATCATTTCGCGCATGGCTTTAATTCTTTCGCCTTCGAAAAACATGTGTTCTGTGCGGCAAAGACCAATTCCCTGTGCACCAAATTCGCGTGCAATTCTTGCATCAGCCGGTGAATCAGCGTTTGTGCGAACTTTCATGCGGGTGAAAGTAGTAGCCCAATCCATTACTTTTCCAAAGTCACCGCTCATATCAGGATCCATTGTTGCAACTTTTCCTTCGTAAACTTCACCGGTAGATCCGTTTAACGAAATCCAGTCACCTTCGTGGAATTCTTTTTCCCCGATGGTCATTACGCGGGTTTTGTAATTGATTTTTACAGCGCCGGCACCCGATACACAACATTTACCCATTCCGCGTGCAACAACAGCAGCATGAGAAGTCATACCACCGCGGGCAGTTAAAATACCTTTGGCAATGTGCATACCTTCAAGATCTTCGGGAGAAGTTTCAACGCGTACCAACACTGCTGCCGGATATTTAGCAGCTTCGTCGGCAAAGAACACAACCTGACCAGTTGCAGCGCCCGGAGAAGCCGGTAAACCTTTGGCTAAAACGTTGGCGGCTTTAATTGCCGATGTTTCAAAAACCGGGTGAAGTAATTCGTCCAGTTTATTGGCGTCGATACGTTTCAATGCTGTTTTTGCGTCGATTTTACCTTGTTCCAGTAAATCAACAGCAATTTTTACCATGGCAGCACCAGTACGTTTTCCGTTACGGGTTTGTAACATCCATAATTTACCTTCCTGAATGGTAAATTCGATGTCCTGCATATCTTTATAATGATCTTCGAGTTTTTGCTGTGTTTCGTTCAACTGACGGAACATTTCTGGCATTGCTTCTTCCAGTGAAGGAAATTTTGAAGCTCTTTCTTCTTCGCTTACTCCCTGCAATGCAGCCCATCTATATGAACCTTCGAGTGTTACTTCCTGCGGTGTGCGGATTCCGGCAACCACGTCTTCTCCCTGAGCATTAATCAGGTATTCGCCATTGAAAATGTCTTCGCCTGTAGAAGCATCACGTGAGAAACAAACACCGGTTCCGGAGTTTTCGCCCATGTTGCCAAATACCATTGCCTGTACATTTACTGCTGTTCCCCATTCATCAGGGATTTGTTCCATGCGGCGGTAGAAAATAGCACGGTCGTTGTTCCAACTGTTAAATACAGCGGCAACTGCTCCCCAAAGTTGAATCCATGGGTCAGTCGGGAAATCTTTTCCGGTAACTTTTTTAACCGCAGCTTTAAAACGGGCAACAAGTTCTTTTAAATCATCGGTTGAAAATTCAGTATCTAAATGAATTCCTTTTTCTTCCTTCAGTTCTTCAATAATTTCTTCGAATGGGTCGATTTCTTCTTTGCTGGCAGGTTTCATTTCCATTACCACATCACCGTACATTTGTACGAAACGGCGGTATGAATCCCACGCAAAACGCGAGTTTCCTGATTTTTTTGAAATTGCTTCAACTGCTACGTCATTCATTCCCAGGTTTAAAACAGTATCCATCATGCCGGGCATCGAAGCCCTTGCGCCTGAACGTACCGACACGAGACATGGATTTTCCTTGTCTCCGAATTTTGTACCTGTTAACTCTTCAACAAGCTTAACTGCTGCTTCAACTTCAGGTTTAATTAAATCGAAGGTTTTTTGCTGACCTTCGGCATTGTACATTGCACAAACTTCTGTTGTGATAGTGAATCCCGGAGGAACCGGAACTCCAATAAGGTTCATCTCTGCAAGGTTTGCACCTTTACCTCCAAGGAGGTTCTTCATGTCTGCTTTACCTTCTGCATGTCCTGCACCAAAGGTATATACATGTTTTGCCATAAAAAAATTATTTTTAAGTTATAATAAATAAGAAAAATATATCATATTTTTTTAGGGGCGCTAAAGTAATTCAAATTTTTTAAAAATAAAAAGTAAACGTATTATATTGCTGAATGTTAACTATTAACTTTCTTTAACTTTGATTCAGATGTGTTAACTGTTTTATGAACTATTTTTGTAGTGTAGTTTTTAAACAAAGTTTTTTCATAGATAAGTTTGGTTAGGTTAAGAAAACAGGGGTGAAATTCATCCTTGTTTTTTTTATGTTTTTCTGTCAGTTTTTCATCCTTATTTCCTTTTTCTGCACAATTTACAATAGTACTTTTTTTTTAAGTGACATCTTGTCTATTAATTGTTTATGGATTGTTATTTGAACACATTCAATTCAAATAAAAAGTAAAAATCATGAATCTGAATAATTTTACAATAAAAGCACAGGAGGCAATTCAGTATGCATTTCAAATTGCACAGGGAAATAATCAGCAGGCAGTTGAATCCGGCCATATTTTCAAGGGATTATTTCATTCTGCCGAAAATGTAGTTGAGTTTTTATTAAAGAAACTCGATGTTAATGTTCCGGTTTTTGAAAAGGCCATCGAAAAAATTACAGAATCATATCCAAAAGTTACCGGTGGCGAACAATATCTTTCAAATTCGGCAAACCGGGTTTTGCAGAAATCGGTTGGTTTGGCTCAGGAAATGGGCGATCAGTTTGTATCGGTTGAGCATGTTTTAATTTCGATGTTCGATGCAAACGATTCTATTAGCCGGTTAATGAATGATAGCGGAATCAGAAAAGAGGAACTTAAAATGGCTGTAAAAGAGTTGCGGAAAGGTTCGAAAGCAGACAGCCAAACTGCCGAAGACAAGTTTAATTCGCTCAACCGTTTTGCTCTCAATCTTAATGAACGTGCCCGTTCGGGGAAATTGGATCCTGTAATTGGCCGCGATGACGAAATACGCCGTATTCTTCAAATTCTTTCCAGACGAACAAAAAATAACCCAATTCTCATTGGCGAGCCGGGAACAGGAAAAACAGCAATTGCAGAAGGTTTGGCACACCGGATTGTACGTGGCGATGTACCTGAAAATCTGAAATCGAAACAGGTTTTTTCGCTTGATATGGGCGCATTAATTGCCGGTGCAAAATACAAGGGTGAGTTTGAGGAAAGGTTAAAAGCGGTTGTTAACGAAGTAATCAATTCAAACGATGAGGTAATTTTATTTATCGACGAAATTCATACTTTGGTTGGCGCCGGAAAAGGCGAGGGTGCAATGGATGCCGCCAATATTTTAAAACCTGCACTTGCACGGGGCGAATTGCGTGCAATTGGTGCCACCACTTTAAGCGAGTATCAGAAATATTTTGAAAAAGACAAAGCGCTCGAACGCCGTTTTCAGGTGGTACATGTTGATGAGCCCGATACCTTGAGTGCAATTTCAATATTGCGTGGAATAAAAGAACGATACGAAAATCACCATAAAGTTCGGATTAAAGATGATGCGATAATTGCAGCAGTTGAGCTTTCGCAACGTTACATTTCTGATAGATTTTTACCTGATAAAGCCATCGATTTAATGGATGAAGCTGCCGCAAAATTACGTTTGGAGATGGATTCGGTTCCTGAAGAATTGGATGAAATTGAACGCCGTGTGAAACAGTTGGAGATTGAGCGGGAAGCCATTAAACGCGAAAAAGACGATAAAAAACTGGCTGGTTTGCACGAAGTGATATCGAATTTAAAAGAAGAACAATCAAGGATGCGGGCCAAATGGCAATCGGAAAAGGCAGTGATTGATGCTATTCAGAAAAAGAAACTGGAAATTGAGGATTATAAGTTTGAAGCCGATGAAGCTGAGCGCGAGGGAAATTACGAGCGTGTTGCCGAATTACGCTATGGGCGGGTAAAAGAGGCTGAGGGTGAAATTGAAAATTTGAAAAAGGAACTTGAAAAACAAAAAGGAAGCGGAAGTTTAATCAAGGAAGAAGTGGATGCCGAAGACATTGCTGAAGTGGTTGCGCGTTGGACAGGAATTCCGGTTTCGAAAATGCTGCAAAGCGAGCGTGAAAAACTCCTGCACATGGAGGAAGAGTTGCACAAAAGGGTAGTAGGGCAGGAGGAAGCCATCACCGCTGTTTCTGATGCTGTACGTCGCAGCCGTGCTGGCTTACAGGATGAAAAACGGCCAATTGGTTCGTTTATATTTTTGGGATCAACAGGTGTGGGGAAAACCGAACTGGCAAAAGCTTTGGCTGAATATCTTTTCAACAACGAGAATATGATGACCCGCATCGACATGTCTGAATATCAGGAAAAATTCTCTGTAACCCGCTTGATTGGCAGTCCTCCCGGATATGTGGGTTACGACGAAGGTGGCCAGCTTACCGAAGCCGTGCGTCACAAACCCTATTCGGTGGTGCTTTTCGACGAAATTGAAAAAGCTCACCCCGATATTTTTAATGTTTTGCTGCAGGTACTCGACGATGGAAGATTAACAGATAATAAAGGAAGAACCGTAAACTTCAAAAATACCATTATAATAATGACATCCAACCTGGGATCGCATTTGATTCAGGATAGTTTTGATAAAATAAATTCAGGAAATCAGGCATTCATTCTGGAAGAAACCCGCAACCAATTGATGGAGTTGTTGAGAAGAACCATTCGCCCTGAGTTTTTAAACCGCATCGACGAAACCATCATATTTACGCCACTTTCGCGTGAAAATATCAATAAGGTAGTTCGATTACAGTTCGAACAGGTAATTAAACGACTGTCGGCAACCGATTTAAAAATCGAAATCACGGAAGCTGCAATCGACTGGCTGACCAAAGTTGGTTACGAGCCTCATTTTGGCGCCCGTCCGGTAAAAAGGATTCTTCAGAAATATATTTTGAACGAGTTGTCGAAACGTATTTTAAGTGGAACTGTTGATAAAAGCAAAACGATTGTTATTGATGAGGAAAATGGTGAATTGGTGTTTAAGAATTGAAAAGATTTCTTTTGTACATTTACAAAAAAAATGAAATTATGACTACTGTTGATTTGAAACAAAGTTTGTTAGATGAAATCTCAAAAATTGAAAACCACGAATTCTTCGAAGCATTGAAAGTTTTCATGGATTTTAAAATGGAAAAGAAAATTTATCATGTCTCAGAAGAACAAATGATTGTCATAGAAGAAGGGTTGCAGGAATTTGAAAGAAATGAAGGAATTTCAGACAAAGAATTTACTACAGAAATTGAAAAATGGTTAAGTATGAAATAATCTGGACTCCGTGTTCAAAGATTGATTTGTATAATATTGCAGAATTTTATGGTAAACGAAATAGAAATTTTAATTATTCTAAAATTTTCTGATATTTTTTCGGGTAAACAAATTTTGCATACAACAGGAAACAGGCCATAAAAATATTAACTATGTAGTTAAAATACAGCGGGAAATGATAATCGCCTGTTTCCAAATCGCCGGTTAAAATGTAAATAAAAGAAAGCAGTTCGCCTGAAAACCAAAGCCATAAAAATAAAAGACTCAAATCTTTCGCACTTTTTGATCGAAATGTTTTAATCACCTGTGGAATTCCGCAAATCGCAAAAAGTATATTGCCAATCCAACCGATGGTTTCGTTTATCATTTGCTTTTCACTTAAT
>Ga0247841_10009737_pt1 | contig 13329 bp, 4 predicted proteins | sample LaCruzMarch2015__2_FD_192410 | JGI IMG/M metagenome (GOLD analysis project Ga0247841, IMG submission 192410) | Freshwater microbial communities from meromictic Lake La Cruz, Castile-La Mancha, Spain - LaCruzMarch2015_18m | ecosystem: Environmental > Aquatic > Freshwater > Lake | place: Spain...
TTTGGAGACATTGAATATTGCAGTGATTTGCGGAACCCCTACTCCTGCAACAATTCTGGTAGTGCAAATCGAGCCAGGCCCTACTCCCACTTTCACTGCGTCTGCTCCTGCTGAAATCAGGTCTGCCGCAGCTTCGGCAGTGGCAATGTTTCCTGCAACAAGCTGGATTTCTGGAAACTGCTTCTTGAATCTTTTCACAGCATCCACGACAGCGCTTGAGTGGCCGTGTGCAGTGTCAAGCACTATCACGTCAACTTCCTTTCCCAAAAGCGATTCCACTCTCTTGTCGTCCTTTGGCCCGACTGCCGCCCCAACAATCAGCCTTCCCTTTGAGTCCTTGTTTGCGTTCGGGTATTTCACCTCATTCATGACATCAGTGCTTGTTATCATTCCCTTCAAATTGCCTTGCGAATCCACTATGGGAATTTTTTCAAGCCTGTTCTTTTTCATGAATTCCTTTGCCTCCTGCGGGGAGAGCATTTTTTCAGAAACTTTCAGGTCCTTGCTCATTATCTGCTCTGCAGTCTTGCTTTCGTCATCCTCGAAAGTCAGGTCTCTTTTTGTGACAATTCCGACAAGCTTTTTTCCTTCAACGACTGGAAAAGCGCTGAATCCAGACTCCTGCCTGAGCTTTTGAATCTGCTCAACAGTCATTTCCCTAGTTATTGTGACTGGGTTTGCTATGATCCATGCCTCAGAGCGCTTGACTTTCTCAACCTGCAATGCCTGCTCTTCAATTGAAAGGTTTTTGTGGATTATTCCAATCCCGCCTTCCCTTGCCATTGCAATTGCCGCGGCATATTCTGTCACAGTGTCCATTGCGGCGCTCAACAGCGGAATGCTCAGCGGAATTTTCCTCGTGAGGCTTGTCTTGAGAATTGCCTCTGAAGGAAGGATTGATGATTTTGAAGGGGCTAAAAGCACGTCGTCAAAAGTAAGTGCTTCGCCGGACTCAGAATCAGGGAACATAATTGTTTAGGAGATAAACGGCTTTTAAAGCAAATGCTTGGGCAAAAAACTAATTATTTTTCCTCTGCGACTTTCACGTGCAGTTCCTTGAGCTGCTTTTCAGAAACTTCTGCAGGCGCGCTTTCCATCAATGCAATTCCGGACTTGTTTTTCGGGAATGCAATGACTTCACGGATGCTTTCAGAGTTTGTCAAAAGCATTACAAGCCTGTCAATCCCTATTGCGAATCCGCCGTGCGGCGGGGCTCCGTGCCCGAAGGCGCCGAGCATGAAGCCGAACTTTTGCCTCATCTCTTCCTCGTTCAATCCGAGAATCTTGAAAATGCGCATTTGCATTTCCGGAACATGGACCCTTATGCTTCCAGAGGCCATTTCATATCCATTGTAGACCAGATCATAAGCGCTTGACTTTGCCTCCAAAGGCCTTTTTTCCAAATCGCTCAAAGGCTCTATCTTGGGCCACGTGAAAGGATGGTGTGCGGCAACATATTTTCCGTCCTCTTCGCTCCACTCGAACATCGGGAACTCGAGAACCCACAAAAAAGCATGCCTTGAAGTGTCAATGATATTGAGCTTTTTTCCCAAAAAATTCCTTACCTGCCCGAGGGCATTGCTTGCAGTATTGTACGAGTCGGCGACCAATATTATCATGTCTCCTTTTTCTGCCTTCATTTTTTTCTTGAGCTCCGCAACTGCCTTTTCGTCAAGGAATTTTGCAATCGAGCTTTCAATTCCTGAATCCGCGAACTTTATTGTGATGACTCCCTTTGCCTTGTAGATTCTTGCAATCTCGTCAAGCTCCTTTATTTCCTTGGCGGAGAATGCAGAGCATTTTTTGGCGTTCAGCGCGCGAATGCTCTTCCCGTCCGCTGCTGCCTTTTTGAAAATCTCGAAGCCGGAATTTTTGAAGATTCCAGTGACTGTTTCAAGCTCGAGCCCGAACCTGACGTCTGGCTTGTCAACGCCGTATTTTTCTATTGCCTCTGAATATGGAATTCTCGGGAATGGAATCTTGAGCTTTTGCCCGACAGCCTTTTCAAAGGCGAAAGCCATCATTCCTTCCGCAACAGTGAAGACATCCTCTTCCTTGACAAAGCTCATTTCAACGTCTATTTGCGTGAATTCAGGCTGCCTGTCCCCCCTCAAGTCCTCGTCGCGAAGGCATTTTGCAATCTGGAAGTACTTGTCAAAGCCTGCAACCATCAGCATTTGCTTGTACAATTGCGGGCTCTGCGGAAGAGCGAAGAATTTTCCAGGCATTGTCCTGCTTGGAACGAGATAATCGCGCGCGCCTTCTGGAGTGGACTTTGCGAGCATTGGGGTTTCGACTTCAATGAAGCCTTGGCCGTCAAGGTAGTCCCTTACTGACTTCACAAACCTGTGCCTGAAAAATATTTTTTCCTGGACTTTCGGATTCCTCAAATCCAGATACCTGTACTTGAGCCTCACGTCCTCTCCGACAGGAATCCTGCCGTCAAGCTCGAAAGGCAGCTGCGAGCACGCGTTCAAGACTTCAAGCGAATTTGCAATCAGCTCTATTTTTCCAGTCGCTATTTTCGCGTTTTCAGTGCCTTCAGGCCTTTTTGAGACTGTTCCAGACACTTCAACAACGTATTCCTTGCCCACGCTTTTCGCAAGCTCGTGGATTTTCTTGTCCTTTTCTGCATTGAACACCACTTGCGTTGCGCCATAGCGGTCGCGGAGCTCAAAAAAAGTCAGTTCACCATGGTCCCGGCGCTTTGCGACCCATCCCTGCAGGATGGCTTTTTTGCCAATGCTTTTCTCGCCCAATTCGCCGCAGGTGTGTGTTCTTTTCAAGAAAAATCGCCGTCAAACTTTGTTAAGGAATTTTGCTGAAAACTGTTTTTAAAGCATTGGCGTTCCATGGCGCGGCTATATGAAAGCAGCGGGAATTCAGGGCATTCATGCGCTGCATTGGGCAGAAATGCAAAGCCCCTGCTGGAATTCTGAATTGCCCTGCAGCATTGGATTGCAGTAAAGCCTGCTGAAGAGCTTTTTCTCGTTCCACCAGATGTCGTCAACAGCAGCGCTTGAGCCAATGCAAAAGTCCCTTGTCTTTATTGCCTCGAAAACGCTTTTCAGAGTCTGAAGGTCGACTCCTGAATCAAAGTCAAGCGGCAATTCAGTGAGCCCGCTGTTCCTTATCTCCCCTGAAGGAGTGTATATCTGGAACTCCTTGTCATCGCAGCCATTGTATATTTTGTGCACTGACTGCTGCTTGGTGTAAAGGACTGACTGAACGAAAATGTAGTTTGAGTCTGACTCAGAGCTCAGGCTTGGCCATGAAAGCCCGTAAAGATTTTCAGCGCTTGAGCCGCCTGCTGGATTGCAGACAGAGCCGGCGATTGCCGACTTTTTGCTGTCAGGCAGGTTTATGAAAAGCACGCGCGCTGCAAAGTCCATGCACACTCCCGCGCTTGAGCGCATGTCTGTTGAGACTGCAGTCCAGTATGAAAGATTGCTCTCTGCGGATATTATTGTGCCTGCAGTGTCTGTCGGCGATGTAAATTTCCTCACGTAATAGAATGCGCCTGCCTCGTTTGAAGGCTGCAGCCCATTGGCGCCTATTGCGCCCTGCTTTATTTTCATTAGCAATGGGGTTGCATAGCTTGAAGAGCGCATGAGGCTGAACGAATTGCCCGCGGGCTGCAGGGCAACCTTAAGCACAGAGCCCCTGTCGACCTTGTTGAGGTATGCGAATTCGTCGCCTGTGATGTCTGAAACATTGAGCGAGTTCAATGCGGTTCCGCCGACTGCCGGAGGGCTGTCTGTTCCTGCAATTTTCAGCTCCGCAGTCCCTGCAGAAGTCGCGAACTTCACGCCGTATCCGTTCCTTTCATACAGCCTGGTGGCGTTATTCAATCCAATCTGGCCGTCGATCGGCAGATAGTAGAATACGCTGTCCCTTGCAGGGGGCGATTTCTTTATCATGAAAATGTTTATGTCCGCATTGGGCTGGCCTGAATGCATGAAGCTTCTCGTGCTCCTGTCATAATAGTTTATGTCAATCCTGATTTCGTAAAGGCCCGGAGCCTGAAGAGCGCTTGATGAAGGAACTGCCGGATTGTTCAGCCATGCTGCGGAAGCAAGCAATGAACTGTTTTCAGCAAGGTATATCCTGAATTTTGTGCTGCTGTAAAGCTTTTCAAAGCCATTATTGTCGCCTTCTCCTGAAAACCATGAAATTCCCGGAGTTGCCAGCGGAACAGTCCTCAAATAGGCAGTCAAATCAGACTGCAAGTCTGCAGAATAGCCGTCCTTTATCAAATATGACGAGAAATTCTTCAAATGCAAAAGCTCGTCAGCATAGCTTGCCTCTGGAGTTCCTGGAAGCTGCATTATTTCGTCAAAGCGCTTGAGCTTTTTCAATAGCTCTGTGCTGAACTGGACTGAATCGCAGTAGCTGTAGTTTCCGAAAGGGTTTGCGTTGCGGTCGCACGAGTCTGCCAGTATTTCCTGCCATTCCCAGACGAACGGAAGTATTTTTGGGGCTGCGCTTTCGCCGGTTATTCCTGACTTCAGCACTCCGTTCTCAAGGCCGTAGCAAATGTCGTCCTTGCTTCCCTTGAGCTTTACGCTGAATTTCTGCTCGCCAATTTCCTTGACCTTGAGCAGGCTTGGCTCTGATTGCTTGCTGAACTGCATTTTGCCCTTGGTGTCAGTGTAGTCAAGGAACATCTGCATGTTAATGTCCCTTGGAGAATAGCCAACCGGGGGATTTTTCAGCTTTATGACTTGGGTAATTATGAAGAATTCGCCTGCAGGCAGGATTTTTCCCTGCGGCTTTGGCGTTGAATTGCAGTCGAGCCCGTTGATCGAGCATGAAGGATAGTTAATGTCCTTTATTTTGAAGTCTATGCCTGACATGTTGTGGATTGTCCAGGTTATTGTCGCGGAGCTTTCAGAGCCGAATTTTATCGGGAGAGTCTTTGTCCTTGAGCCGTAGATTGCAACAAGCGGCGAGAATACGCTGACTTCAAACTCCCTTGCAAGAGTCCACTGGTCTTCAGGGATTACAGACAGGCTTGGAACAACAGAGTATCTTGAGAACTCTATTCTTGCATTATAGTCGCCTGCTGTCTTGAAAGTGTGGGCCAGCATTGGATCAAGGGCTCCTGCAAGCCGTCCTTCATTGCAGACCCATGAAGGGCAGCCTTCCCTTGCACCGCACCAGTAGCCTTCCAAAAGCACGAAAGGCAGTATGAATTTTTGGACCTCTCCAGTGTGCTTGTTTTTCAGGACCAGCCTTAAAGGAGGCTTTACCTGGTGGTTTTCGCCGTTCTCGCAGTGCGCAGTGTAAATTCCGATGTTTTTTATCAAAAGCTTTGAGTTCACAGGGACCACAAAGCCGTTCATGTCAGTACCGTAAGCGCTTCCGCCGCTTGAAGTGTCCCAGTTGACGTCCATGCTGAGCTTTTTCTCGTCAGGCACGTCAGACATGCTGGCGTGGCATCCTGCGCTTGCAAATGCCGGAATGAATGCGATCAATAAAACCATTGCAAGAATTTTTGCGCTCATTTCTTTTTCACCTTTTTTTTCTTCCTGCCGAAAAGCCTTGCCCCGACGAAGAGGAGCAAGCAGGCTATTGCAATCAATATGAGCTCAACTGCAAGCGCAAGATTTCCCCTTGAAAGAATGTCAGAGTACAGCACGGAATTTCCGCCAGTCCTGTTGATGTCCTGGGCGCCAGAGACAGGCTCAATGTCAATTAAATATTTTTCCTGCAAGCCAGTAATGTCGTCAGTGACTGCAAGATAGTATTTTTTTGAAGAATCCAAGGAGGCTTCCTTTTGCACGCAGCCTTTTCCTGCAAAATCCTCAAAGCCTATTGTTTCCTGAAAGTCTTCGCTCAAGAGCTGGTAGTTTGCGCTTATGTCCTGCCCTTCAGGCAAAGTGCAGAATTTCATTGAAAGCAGGGAATTGCTGTTTTGCCTGCTCCAGCTTGCCTTCAGCGAATAGTCCAGAATTTTTGAGAACTTGGAGGAGTCGTAAGCCGTGCAGTGGCTGTCGAAAACCTTTCCGCCCTTTTCAATTTCCGCGCAAACCCTGTATTTCAGCAGTGTTTCGCCAGGCGCGAATGAAAATCCCTTTTCGATGAAGTTTATTGCATAGTCTATTCTTGGAACCTGTTCTGTCTTTTCAAAGACTGCCTTCGCTGCCTTTCCCTCTTCCATTGTTTCAACCCATAAATGCAAATTGAAATTCTCAAATGCAGGCTTGAGCCAGTGGTCTGCGCTCGGGGAAATGACTGCCTTGAAAGACGCTTGCTTTCCCGCAAGAAGCTCGACATTTTCAGAGTACAGTTCCCTTATTCTCGCGCCTTCTCCAACTACAACTGCCCTGTTCCTGTAAAGCGACTCCAACTTTCCGTCCTTCCTGACCTCTATCCTTATCGCGTAGGCATTAGGGGCCATTGGCGCATCAAGCCTGACGTCAACCTCTTTTGTAGAGTTTGCGGGAATGCCTGCAGCCTTGACAGTGTCCTGCGAGCTGAATGAATCGCAGATTGAATCGTCCCAGGCGCACAATCCTGCAAAGACTTCGACATTCTTTGCCTCGGACCCTGAAGCGTTCTGTATGAACACTTTTCCATTGATTGCCGCCCCAGGCATTGTCGGCGGGCCTATTGGGCCAATGCCGTCAGGCTCAGGGCCTTCTGCAAGGACAATGCCTTCAGGATCGCTGAATTCTGTTTTTGTTCTTGCAATCTTCAATTCCGGGAAAGTTCCGCCGCTGTCCTTAACGCTGAAGCTTGCGCTTTTTGGATTCATGAAAATGTGAGCCAATCCTATGATTGGAGTCCTTTCAGTCCTCAAGTAAGCGTCAAGCCTGTAGCTTCCATTGGCCGCATTCTGCGGAATATTGTAGGAGAATTCAATGCTCTTTGACTCTCCTCCCCTGAGGTTTATTGCATCAATCCTTTGCTCGAAAACCACGCTGTCATTGTCTGAAAGGCTGCTTGGATAGTAATAATCCCCGCCCTTGACTATTTCGACAACAAGCACTGCCTCTGCAATTGGGAAGGATTCCGCGCTTGAAACAGAGATTTCTGCATTCAAGGCTTCTCCGGCATTGAACTCGCTTTTTGCAAGCTTTACTGCAATGTCTCCTGAGAACACTCCGTCAACTTGCGCGCTGGCAAGCAATGGCAGCACTGCAAATGCTGCAAGCAGCGCGAAAAGCATTGCTGTTCCCTTGTTCATTCCTGCAGGCATTTTTCTTCAGCTCTCCCTCAAATAGTCTTTCACGTCAATAACTGAATAGCCCTCGTCAGGGAATCCGTTGTTCTGGACAATGAATGGAATTGTCTCTGTTCCTCCAGAGACAGGCAATGTCGCCTTCATTCCATAATATGATGCATAGACATAAAGCTTCTTGTCTGCCGGATTGCCGACAATCCACGCGTCTGCAAGGCTGCTGTCTGTCTCGACTGAAATGTTTATGTCCTTTATTATTCCATTGCCGTCATTCGGCGACTGCGCCATTATTTCATCAAGCCCGAAGCCAAGCTCGCCCAAAAGGATCTCAAAATCCCTTCCAGGAATCACGCTTGCATCGCGAAACTGCGAATAGGCAGTGTAATGGAATTCTTTCCTCTCTTCCTTTGGAATGTTGAGGTCTCCGTAAACAGTGAAAAAGACTGTTGAATTGTTCATGCGGTTATAGACATGGGCGCCTATTGTGTCAATGTTTGCTTCAGGGCTCAGGGTAATGTCAAAGTACGCGTAAATGCAGGACATGGGGCCGTTGTTCGGGCACTGTGAATTATGGGCCGGCGCTTCAGCCCAAGTGCAGTTTGAAGCAGTGCATGGAACATTAACTGTCCTTGCAGCGCCGTTTTTCAGCCTGAGCTCTATCTTTGTGTCCTTTATGAATGCAATGTTCCTGTCCTCCAAAATGTCTGACTGGTTCGGCGTGTAATAATAGGACGCGAACCTGAGCTTGTGCACATTGCTTATTGAGCTGTAAATGCTATGGTCCAAGTCGGCAGGGTCTGGAGTGACTGTGTCGCCTTCAAAGTCCGTGTTGTTGTTGCTTCCAGTCCTCACAACAAAAGTGGAATTTCCTTCGACAACCACGTTGTTTGCCTTTGTAAGCTCTTCAAAAACATCCGCCTTTGCGCGCCACTTGAAGTTGAATGCATCCCCGGTGAAGGAGCCAGTGTTCATGAATATTCTCACAAGGTCAGTGCCTATTGAGAGCTCTGGAACTTCAGGGTCATTGTTTGCCAGATAGCAGTAGTTCTTTATCTCATTAGAGTCAGATGCCTGCGTTGCAAGCTCGTATTCTGCCTTCCCTATGCCGAAGCAGTCTGTGGAAAGCGCGGGCATGTTGACAAGCACTGAAAGCTCTTTTGTCGCAGGCTGTGCCATTGTGGAAGACGTTATGTCAATGTATATGGGGAACTGGCCCTTGATTCCCAAAGGAGTCCTGCTCGCGTCGTCTGCAAGCACTGTCAATGCCGCAGTCTCTCCAGTCTCTGGAAGAGTGACATCAGCGCCTGGAACGAGCCTTAGCGAAACAACTGAAGCCCCTTGGCCATAGCTTGGCCTGAAGCTGATGTTCACTGGCTCAGGGCAGTCTGTTGTCTTCACCTTGAATGTCCCGTTGGATGCCCCCTGGCTCTGCAGGCACATTTTTGAAGAGTCAAATGGGCAAGGCCTTGAAATTTCAGAAAAGCTCACGCAGGCAAACTCTTCCACTGGCCCAAAGGCGTTAGAGAATGGAATGTTGAAAACAGTCCCTTCATCATAGCCTGGGCCAGTCACCAGAATGCTTAGCTTGCGGGAGGCGTCAAAGGCCTCGTTCAATGTGAAGAATGCAATTCCATTAGAGTTTGTGAATTCTGAAACATCATTCAGGCTATAATCGAATGATGTTATTGCGGAATCGGTTATTTTTGCCCTCACTTCGGCATTCTGCAGCCTCATGCCAGTGTTCCTGTCGCTCACCAATATCTCAAACTGCTGGTTTGGCCTGTTTGCCATCAGGTATGCAGGATGGTCTATTCTAAGCTCGAATGCATTGACGTCAAAGAGCATGAATCCATTGGTGTCTGCAAGGCCGCTTGCGTGCAAGGAATCAAGCTCGAAGCCCATTCTCGCGTGCGTTGTCTTCAGGACAGCCTTCAATGGGACTGAAATTGTCCCAGTGCTTGCATTGTTGGCGAACTGGCCCATTCTTGCAGGAATTATGCTGTCGTAGTATTTTTTCACCCCGAGGCTTCCGAAATCCAGGAATTCTGTCAAAGAGCCGAAAACAGCATTGAAGTCCTGGGCTATGTTCTGCCTTGACTTGTTTGTGACATTGTATGAAAGGCTGTAATTTTGCATGTACTTTATTGCATAAGGGGTGTTTGAGTTAGGCTCAATGTATTCCCTGTCTGAAACGCAGCTTCCTGAAGGGCCGACAGGGCATATTGAAAACTCGTAGTCAAACAGCGGACAGCCTGTCCTGCAGAAGCTTTGACCCACAGTGAGCTTTTCAGAGTACGTTGGAAGGCTTTTCTCGTCGGACTTTGAGCTGTACTTTATTTCAAGCTCTTTTCCGGAAGGCTGCTTTGTGACAAGGAATGTCACGCAAAAGCTCCGCACGTTCGATGAGAGGTTTCCCAATGAAAGATTCGCGAGCTTTGCATTCTTTGCGGGATCTGTGACCTGGTTCTGGTCATTGCCGTAAAAGTCTGAAAGATTCAGGTCAGCAAAGCGCATTGGGCCAAAGGCGTATGGCGTGGCCCTTGAGACTTTTATTATTGCCGATGCCTCGTTCCTGACAGAGTCCTTGTCGGCGCGCACGTGGGACTTTACATTGTTCAATGCAGTTGTCTCCGGGACTATCACGTCAAACATCATGCCGTACTTCTTTTCAGTGTTGGCTGAGATTTTTTTCTGGGTCGGGGAAAGCTCCCCAATGCAGTTTTCAGGATAAAGGTCTTCCCTCAAGTTCATTGTGAACTCGCTCGCATAGCCTGTTGGATAGAGCGCGACAGTGACAATCAAAGGCTTTGTGACGTCTGCCCTTGAAAGATTGTCAACAATCATGTAAGAGTCCATGAAGCCTGCCTTTGAGGCCCTTATTTTCACTTTCTTGCTGACCTTGAACCCGAACGGCGCAGTCATTCCAGTCAATGCAGTGACTGAATTCTTGTCTGAAAAGACGGGGAAGTCTCCAGTGTCAGATTCATAGAATGCCACATTTGCGTCAGCTATCGGGGCCCCTTCATAGTTCACGACCTTTGCGGCAAGGTTGGCTACTCCAATGACAAGCGTCAAGTTGAAGTCTTTCACGTCCCCAATGCCCAAATGGGATGTTTCGCTCCAAACGCTAGAGTATATTGGAAAGTCTTTTTCCGCAAAGGCATTGTAGTCTCCTGCAGGAAGCGCCTCGTTCCCGAAGTCTGCAAGCCCTCCGGAGTCTGTCTCGTCAACAAGCGGCATTGAAGGGAAAAGCTTGTTGAATATTTTCGCTGTCGCGCCTTCAGTCAATGAGCCCAGCTCATCCCTGACATACACTCTTGCGACTGCATAGTTCAATGGGGGCGTGGCGCTTTGCCTCACCAAAAGTATCTGGTCATAGTTGCTGTCAGAAGGCATCCTGAGAGTTGTGGATGAAAATCTTGTGACATAGCCAGTGTTGACAATCCTTGCCACCACATCATCATTGGCGTCAAATCCGGCGTATTCGGCAATCCCGTCTGCAGCTGTTGAAATTGGAGAGCTGCCTAAAATTCCGTCAACAGAATAATACACTTTTGCGCCCTCTATCGGGGCCCTGCTGTTTGAGTCCAGCACTTTGATCCTGAGAACTCTCTGGGTTGAAGGAAGGTTTTTTTCCATGAAGATTTCCAGCAAAGTGTCTTCCTCGGCGCCCACTGAAACAACCTCGCTTGCAATGTTCTTGAATGTTCCATTCATGTCGTCAATTGCGTGAACGTAATAGTTTCCAGCCTCAAGCTCGAACGAGTAAGAGCCGTCATCGCCTGTCCTTCCAACTCCTTTCGGGCTGGCGTTGGAATTGTATGCAGTGAGCTTTATTTCCTTCAGGAGCGCGCTGTTCTGCTTGCTTTTCACCAATACAGTGAGGTTTCCAGTCCTTGCAGGCTCCTTGACAAGGTCAAAGTAGGTTTGGGGGTCAACAAGCTCGAGCGTGAGCGGAGCGTATTCTGAAACGCTGACAGTGGCCTCTATTGTTCCGCAAAGCGAGACATCTGCCGCAGAAATCAGCTGCTCAGGGTTCATTGTGTCCCTGTCTTCAAGGCTTCTTCCAGAAGAGCACGAGAATGAAATGCTAATGTCCTTGTTCTGCATCTTTTTCTTCAGCGTGCCTGAAGCATCCATGACTATTATTTTCTTCTCAGAGGCAGGCGGCAGGACCGGCTTTTTTTCAAGGAGCAGCTTGAGCCCTGTTGTTTCAAAGCTTATCTTTTCCTGCTTCTTGTAGTCCTTGAAGCCTGTTATCTTTGCAGAAAACTCGAAATTAAGATTGCCCGAAAGCCCTGCGACAGAGAATTTTCCGTCATTGTCTGTCTTTGCAAAAGCCTGCATTATTTCCCCGCCGTCAGCCCAGTACTTGAAGTCAATCCTCGCGTCCTTCACTGGCTTGTTGTCCTCCATTGAGGCAACCTGCACATTGAGCGAATAATGCTGCTGCGAGAATGCAAAAATCCAGAGCATTCCGAAAGCAAGCAGGAGTATTATGAGGCAGAAAAGCGCAAAGCTCGGAATGACCTCGTCAATTGGGTCCACTATCTTGTATACTGGGATTTTTTTCGACTCAAGAAAGTCAAGGAAGGAATAATACTTGTCCTCTATTGAGTAGTAAATGCCCTTAAGACTTGCTGCAAAATCCATTCAATTTCACGCTTTCAGTATGGAGAAACATTTTATTGAAGTGATTTGAGTTTAATAAAGCTTTCCTATTGGATGCAGTCCTGAAAAAGAGTTTCATTTGCCGAATTGTTCAATGCCATCATCCTGTCCTCGTTCCACCAGAATGAAATTTCATCCTTGCTGTAGTCGACGAACGCATCCCCCTTTTCCACTGCCTCAAAGGCATCCTGCAGAGAGGAAATTGCTGAAACTCCGCCAGAGCCCTTGAAGTTTTTGCTGGCTTCAGGGAATCCGTTAAGCACAATGCTCCGGCCGCTTTCCTTTCCTGAATGAAGCATTGCATTGCCCAAAGACTCGTCGAATATGAAGAGGGAAATGTCCTCTTCAGGGCTTGAGTAGAACATTGCAGGAAGGGGAACTGTGCCGCTTGCCTGCGCGCTCTGCCATTCGGCCTTGAACGCGTTTTCCCAGTCATTTATTCCATCCTCAATAATTGCCTTCCTGTCAGCCTTTCCTGAAAACTTTTCAGAAAGCAAAAATCCTTCAAAGTCCTTGCAGGAATGCCCTTCCGGAAAATTCCAGAACGCAAGGTTTCCGAAAGAGGAGTCTATCCTGTCCCCGACAATCGCCCCGTAAAAAACCTTGAACTCATTGCCGTCAGCGCCAGTCTTTGAGACATCCATTATCACTGGAGTCGCAAGGCTTGGCGAAAACCTTGCCTCAAACACTCCATTCTTGTGGAAAATCATCATCAGCCTTCCCCTTTCAGAAGCCGTCGAGTTTATGTTCTTGAATCCTGCAATGCTGTAATAGTACACTCCCGCGGCAGGAATTGAGTTTGAGTCCTTTGGCCAAAGCCTTCCGCCCTGGCCATTGCCGTAAAGCCAAGAGCCTGAATTCAGGAGAGCGCTTCCATAGCCGATCCTGTTCACTGCGTTTTTCTTGAGCCCAAGCTCTCCGTCAAACGGAAGATAGTGCAGCGGGCTCGGCCTTGAAGGCCTTGAAATGTGCGAAAGCATTACATTGACTTTTGCCCTTGGAGTTCCCTTCGAGTCAAACAATCTCCAGCCTTCCCCGTAGTCAATGCCGACTTCAACATTGTATCTTCCCGCATCAGGCAGGCTGAAGCTGTCATAGTCGCGCATCCTGATTTTCATCATGTCCTTGGAGTCAAGGTACTGCCAGAGGCCTGCGTCCTCCTTGAAGAATGAAGGCGCCTGAAGCAAGGCCCTGTTCCTGTAATATTCTATGAAGTCTTTCCTGAAGTCGTCGCTGAAATTGTCCTTCACAAGCCATGCGTCAAAGCGCAGCATTGCCCCGACTTTTGAAACAAGCGCTTCAATGTTTTGCGAAGTGTAAGGCTTTCCCTCCAGCAGGACAGGCCTTGTCTTTGCGGCCTCGCGGATGAATGGCGCAATTCCAGGCTCGCCCAGATTGTAGCGCGTTGTCCTCGGGCTTTCGCAGCCTTCGCCGCCTGTTCCGGGCTGCTGGGGCTGTGAATTGCCCACGAG
>Ga0247841_10009738_pt1 | contig 13328 bp, 11 predicted proteins | sample LaCruzMarch2015__2_FD_192410 | JGI IMG/M metagenome (GOLD analysis project Ga0247841, IMG submission 192410) | Freshwater microbial communities from meromictic Lake La Cruz, Castile-La Mancha, Spain - LaCruzMarch2015_18m | ecosystem: Environmental > Aquatic > Freshwater > Lake | place: Spain...
TGGATAATCTCACCGCTTCGGCGGTCCAGCGCGCGCAGTACACGTCCGCATCGAACAAGACTTACTCGGACGTGTGGGTCGTCACGTACACAACTCAGAACGCAGCCAAGCCGTTCGAAGCAATCCTCAACGGCACGGGCGGCGCCGTGCTCGAAGCGTACGAGAAAGGCGTTTAAGCGCACGTGCAAAAGGAGTGTTCACGATGAATAAAGCCAAATGCGAGGAAATGCAAAGGGAACGGCGGAAGCGCAACGGCAACCTGTCCCCCCCGGAGAGGGCCGAGCAGAATGCGGTATGCATAGACCGTCGCGGGCCCGCGGGGACTCTGCCGCCCGCTTTGGACACTTCCGCGGAGAAGAAAAGCAGAAAATAATGGATCGGGTGGTCGCAGGGGTTCTCCCTCGTGAATCCCATCACTCCTTCTCGTAGTAATAGTATTCCCCGGCTTGCTTCTGCTCCTCGTCCATTCTCGAGCCCGGCTTGTTGATGCGGGGCCTTCTGGATTCCGCGTCGCGCCGCAGCGTCACGCCCACGTTTTTGAGGAAGCGGTTCATGCCGCTGCGCTTCTCTTCGGGCGCGCCCGCCCTCCCAGAAACCGAGGGCGTTCCCTCGAACACGCAGAGGCGGGATGAAACCGCGTCGACGAGCACGACGTCGTGGTCGACGACGAACGCCGTCTTCTCCCGCGCCTCCACCACGCGCTTGAGCGCCGCGGCGAAGTTGAGGCGCTGCTCGATGTCGAGGAACGCGGACGGCTCGTCGAGCAAATAGAGGTCCGCATCCCGCGCGAGGGCGAGCGCGATGGCCACGCGCTGCAGCTCGCCGCCGCTCAGGCGCTTCACCGTCTTCTCCATCAGTTCGCCGATTTCCATGCGGACGCGCAGTTCGGTTTCGAACAGCTCGCGGTCCACGCCGCTCTCGTCAATGAGTTCCGCAACCGAGCCCTTGAAGTCGCTCTTGACGTACTGCGGCTTGTACGACACCGCGAGCTTTGCCGGCGGCTCGCCATCGTCCGGCGCTTCCGCGCCCGCGAGGAGCTTGACGAACGTCGTCTTGCCAATCGCGTTCTCCCCGACGATGCCGATTATCTCGCCTTTCCTGACCTCGCCGCCCTCGCAGGACAGCTGGAAACCGGAATACTTCTTCTGCATCGCGCCGTAATCGAAGAACGGCCTGCTCGTGCGCTCGACCTCGCTCGTCCCCGAGAAGCGGATGGGGTACTCGCGGATGCGCGTGTTTTCCTCGCGCAGGAACCCGTCGAGGTACTCGTTTATCCCGTTGCGCGCGCCCTTGAGGCCTGAAACGACGCCGTAGGCCCCCTTGACGCCGTAGAAAATGGTGACGTAGTCGCTCAGGTAGTCGAGAGCCGCGAGGTCGTGCTCGACAACCATCACGCTCTTCCCCTCGTCCGCGGCGAGGCTCTTGAGCTTGACCGCGACGCGCAGGCGCTGGCTTATATCGAGGTACGACGTCGGCTCGTCGAAATAGTATGTCCCCGCATCGCGCAGGTACGCCGCGCAGATGGCGACGCGCTGCAATTCGCCGCCGGAGAGCTGGCTGATGTCACGCTCCAGGATTCCCGCGAGGTCGAAGGCTTCCACCGCTTCCGCGAGCTTCTTCCGCCCGTCCGCGCGCTTGAGGAGCGCCTTGACTTTCCCGGAATACACGTCGGGAATGCGGTCCACGTTCTGGGGCTTGAGGGAAATCGTGGCCTCGCCTTTCGCGAGCGCCTCGAAGTGGTTCTGCACCTCGTGCCCGCGGAACTCGCCGATGATCCTTTCCCAGCCGGGCTTCTTGCCCTTCCAGTCGCCGAGGTTGGGCTTGAGCTTCCCGCCAAGAATTGCGAGCGCCGTCGTCTTCCCGATGCCGTTTTGCCCGATGAGGCCCACGACCGCGCCGGCCTTCGGGAGCGGCAGGTTGTACAAACGGAAGGAATTCGCGCCGTACTGGTGGACGAGTTTCCCTTCTTCCGCGGCGAGGTTGATGACCTTGATGCAGTTCGTCGGGCATTTCTTGGGGCAGATGCCGCATCCGGTACAAAGGTCCTCGGAGATGACCGGGAAGCCCTCATCGTCCTGCGTCACGCACTCTTTCCCCATCCGGTTGACGGGGCAGACGCGCACGCACTGGTAGCCGCAGCTCGCCTTCGTGCACTTCTCGCGGTCGATTACTGCAATGCGTTTCGCCATGAAAAACCGTCTTCCTCTCTAGCTAAGCTGCGAATAAAAACTATATAAACCTCGGTTGCGCGCCAATCCCGGCGGGGGCCGAGCCGAAAGTTGACTGTGGCGGAAGACCATGCCGGAGCGACCGCATGACGGCTGCGTCAATCATTAAATAGCGGCCTCCCGATAACACATACGATGGCTGGCGCGGTGCAGGCGGGCGGCATGCTGGATGAAGAGGCGGGAAGCAACGCCGAGCCGTTCGTCCCGCACGCGGCGAAAGCGAACATCGCGTATTCTGTCGTACGCAATTTTCTCGGCAGCGTCATCCTCTTCCCCCTTCTTGTCTTCCTGCCCCTCACGCTCATCGCCGGCGCTTGGTACGCGAACGAGTTCGTGAAGCGCTTGCGCTTCCGCCTCGACGGGGAATACTTTTTCGTGCGGCAAGGGGTCGTTCTCTACAATTACACGCTCATCCCATACGAGAACGTGCAGGACATCCACGTCACACAGCTGTTCACCGACCAGCTCCTCGGCATGTGGACCGTCATCGTGTTCACGGCGACCGTCGGGGGCGGCGCGGTCCGGATACCGTTCCTCTCCAGGGAGAGCGCGGAAAGTCTTAAGGGCGCGCTGTTCGCGCGCATGAAGGAGGCACGCAATGTCACCGACTGAAACGCTCATTGCGCGCCACCCGCTCCAGCGCCGCAAGATTCTCAAGAAGACAATCGCCACCTTCATCCTTCCCGGCGGGCTCGTCGGCCCGTTCATCATTATCGTTCTCGGTTCTTTCGCCGCATTAATGCTCGGCGTATCCCTCTTTGTTTACGCTATTTTCCTCGCCGGCCTCATCGTCGCCGTCGCGTGCGCCGCCTACTACTACCAGACGCTTTATTTCAACAATTATTTCTACGACCTCACGCCCGACGGCCTCGTCATCAGCAAGGGCGTGCTCGGCCGCTGGGCGATAACCCTCCCGCCCAACAAGGTGCAGGACGTCTATCTGGACCAGGACCTGCTCGATCGCCTGTTCGGCCTGTACGACCTGCACCTCTCAAGCGCGACCGAAGTTTCGGCCCGCGAGGCGCATATTGACGGCGTCAGCGCGCAGGACGCGCAAGCTCTCCGGAATCTCTTCCTCCAGTGGCTCTCTGGAAAAGAGGCAGGTCCTTCCCCGCTCGGCGCACCGAACGCGAGCCAAACCGGAAAAAGCATTCCCATCTCCCAAAACGGGACGCTCGTCGCGCTCGGTTCCGCGCTTCTCGGCGCAGCGCTTTTCTTCCTCTTCTTCTTTCCCTACGGGCTGCTGCTCGCGCCGTTCATTCTCATCTTCGCGTACCTGGATTTCACGGCGCGGCGCTACGAGCTGCGCGCGGACGGGGTGTTCATCCGCACCGGATTTTTCACCCCCAAAGAAAGCATATTCCTCTACCGCAACATCCAGGATGTCGAGGATGTACAGGGCCTTCTCGACAGGCTTTTCGACCTCCATACGCTCGCCGTCAAGACGATGACGGGCGAGAGCGCGGTCGTCTCCCACCTCCCGTTCCTGTCGAGCGAAGAATCTGCCCGCGCGCGGGAAGCCATCATCGAAGCGAGCAGGCAGGCAACGGTTCCGCAATCCTCCAAGCCCGCGATGGCATCAGGCGTATCCGCGCGCGCTGCGTCACTTCCCGCCGTCACGAAGCCGCCCGCACCCGCGCTCGCCAGTCCCTTCAAACTCGGCTTCATGCGCGCCGCCCTCTACCAAGGCGCATGGACTATCGGGCAGGCGCTCATCGTGGGAATCTCGCTTTCCGCCGCAGTCATCCTTATCGTCCTCTTCGGCGCGGACGCGTCCCTGCTTGGCTTCGCGGGCTTCGCGGGCGTGGGCCTCGGCGTCGTGGCGGTGGGCGTCGCCATCTTCGGCCTGATGGGCGCTGCAATCAACAACGTCGCGTACTCCTACGAGGTGGGCGCCGACGCGGTGACCGTCTCCATCAAATTCATTTCCTCGACGGTGCGGCGCATCCCGTTCGCGAAAGCGCAGGACATCGAGAAGCGCGTGTCATTCTCGGACAGCTTCGCGGGCCTCGCGGGCATCGCCCTCGAAAGCGGCGCGAAGGAGATGGTCCGGGAGCAGCAAGTCGCCTCAGTGACGCAGGCCAACGAAACCATTCCCGCCCTCCTCGACGGCGACGCGGAGCGCCTCAAGCTCTTGTTCGCACAGCGCATGGGCATCTCGCTCGCGGGAATCGGGGACAATCCGCTTTCGGCACGCCTGCCCCTCGACTCCCGCAAGCCGCTCAAGAAGACCGCGGGGTGGGCGCTGTGGCTCGCGTTCCCGCTCCTTGCCGTGGCCGGAGTCGCGGCGCTCGTCGGCTTCCCCGTCGGCTACGGCGTGCTCGCCGCCGCAATCATCGCGTCTGGCGCGACGCTCGCCGTCAAATACTGGTACGAGCGCGAATACCTCAAGAAATACTTCTACGACAGCAATGACGGCGTGCTCGTCATCCGCAAGGGCGTGTTCGGGTCGCGCGAACTCGCCATTCCGTTCGAAAAAATCCAGGAAGTGTTCATCGACCGCGACGCGCTCGACCTCATCTTCGGCCTGTACGACGTCTACGTCTCGACCGCCACGTCCCGCTCGATTCTCAACGCGCACCTCGACGGGCTCGACCAGGCGAGCGCGCAAACCGCGGCGAAGCTCATCACGGGCCGGATTGCCGCGCTGAAATGAGCGCTGACCTGTCACCGCCCGATTTTTATTCTGTTCGCCGCAAAAGTGTCCCGCAATGGCTTCAACAGACCAGATTGCGGAGTTGGACCGAAAGATTGCGTCCGCCCCGCGCAACGTGTCGCTCCTCTACCAGCGCGCAGTCGCCCTCAAGGACGCGGGCAGGAACCACGAGGCGGTCGACGACCTCATCAAGCTCCTCGGCCAGGAGCCCGACCATCCCTCGGCGAACGCTCTCATCTTCGACATCACGGGGAAGGCGTACAACCCCGAAGAGGTGAAACGCGGCCTCGCCGTGTTCACGGTCGCCGAAGTCCCCAAGACCACGTTCGCCGACGTCGCGGGAATGGAGGACCTCAAGGAGGAGCTGCGCAAGTCCATCGTCTATCCACTGCAGCACCCCGAGCTGTCCCTTGAGTACGGCGTGAAGGGAGGCGGCGGCGTCCTGCTCTACGGGCCCCCCGGCTGCGGCAAGACGTACATCGTGAAGGCGACCGCCGGCGAGGCGAAAGTCAACTTCATCGAAGTCTCCACGGGCGACCTCGTCGACATGTACGCGGGCAACACGGAGAAGAACGTGCACAACGTATTCGAACTGGGCAGGCGCCGCGCCCCCGCCCTCATGTTCTTCGACGAAATGGACAGCCTGGGCGGCAAGCGCGAGACGCTCGCTTCGGGCAGCCCGCAGTACCGGCAGGCCGTTAATGCCCTGCTCACGGAAATGGACGGCATCTCCTCTTCCAACGAGAACATCCTCATCGTCGGCGCGACGAACTCGCCGTGGCTCATCGACACGGCGCTCAAGCGCAGCGGGCGCTTCGGCAAGGTCATCTACGTCCCCCCGCCCGATGAGCAGGCGCGGGCCGACCTCTTCAGGCAATATTTGAAAGGAAAGCCGGTGGGCGAAGACGTGAACTTCGAGGAGCTCGCGACCGCGACGGAGCTCTTCTCTGCCGCGGACATCGCCGCGGTCTCCATGGAGGCGGCAAAGATACCGTGGGAGGAAGCGCTCAAGACGGGGAAAAAACGCGCCATTTCAACCGAAGACATCATCTTCTGCGCGAAGAAGACGATACCCACGATTCCCGAGTGGTTCAACAACGCGGTCAAGTACGGCTGGGCGGGACAGGTAACGTCGTTCTGACGCCCACGGAATGCGAACCTTTTTCAGAAGGAGCGCGCCCGAAGTACTCCATGCGCGCATCCCGTGCCCAGGCCGCCATGGAATTCCTGATGACGTACGGTTGGGCGGTGCTCATCATCATGGTGGTCGTCGCGGTCCTGTTCTACATCGGTGTTTTTAATCCGTCTTCTTCTGTCCCGAAGAGTTGCGTGTTTCCATCGGGTTCTGGGTTTTCTTGTGTGGAATTTAATTTGGACGAGGGCGGCAGGCTCGTGCTGGATCTTGGGCAGGCGAGCGGGAGGACGGTGACGGTCACCGGGGTTGGCTGCAGTGTGAATGCGAGCCCGACGATGCTCTCCATTACTCCCGTGGATATTCGTTCCGGCGGCCACGGGTGGCTTGCACCGGCGTCAATCCCGTGCGAAGGCGCGCTTGGGCTTGCCTTCCGCGGCAAGGTGGTCATCAACTACACACTCGCCGGCTCCCCGCTCCCCAGGGTTGTCATCGCGGAAATTTCGGCGCCCATGGCTCCCGGGATGCTTGGGAGTACTTCCATGGTCGGCATCACGGGCTGCCAAACGATTAACTCCACCGGCACGTACTACGTCTATTCAGATCTCTCGAGCTCGGGCGACTGCATAACGTTCAACAGCGGCGCGTCAGGCTCAACGCTTGACTGCCAAGACCATTCAATTACTGGCATTGGCGCGCCGAACGCTAATGGTGTGAAAATTTATGGTCCGAACAACGTCGCAATCAGGAACTGCATAATAAACGGTTACAACAACTCTGGGGTTTATACCGGCCTCACCACGAACTGTAATATCCAAGGAAACACAATTTCCAACTGCAAGGTTGGGATCTCCCTTAATACCGGCTCCAACTGTGTAATCTCCGCTAACACAATCGAGTTTAACAACGACTCAGGTGTCTATGGCATGCAAGCGGTTGGTAATATCACATCAAACATCATCCGTTCAAATAAAGGACCGGGGGCGTATGCGTACCAAGCAGCCAACTTTAACCTCGTAGATAACATAATAACTAATAATAGCGTCGGGATCAGCTGCGCGGCGGGGACCATAAATGCAACGAGAAACACGGTGAACTCCAACAGTGGGGGCGGTATCGGAATTAATATGGGTTGGGGCTACATTTCAAACAACACGATTAACGGAAATACAGGTAGTGGCATGAGCGTGGTCGGGATGGGTTCAACAATGAGCTCCACGAACAACAATATCATTTCAAATGGCAATAAAGGCATACAAGCAAGTGGCATGGCAACTGCAACGAGCACCGGAGATACGGCGTGTGGCAACACGAACGACTTGTACTGCGACGCAATGTCCTCAATAACGGCAAGCGGCACTAAATGCACGAGCGTAAGCTGCACTGGAGCGTCATGCGCTTCTCCCTGCTAGCGTCAAACGAAACACCCGTGGCGTATTGAAACTATCCTAAGTGCATGCAGTAACCGCACCTCTCTCTATGCGCGTCCTCAAGCTCCCTCTAGGCAGTAAATCGTTCTTCTAAAAGAAAGAAATAGCGATAAATTGTTCTACAGGAAGAAAGATTTCTGCGCTCACTGGGAAGAAACGCGCCCGTGAACCGGCGTTCGCACTCTCCCTCTCTGACAACTCTCTCTCATTATTATATTGGTGGAAACCGCAACCACAGTCATGCGAATCCTCAAGCACGACAAGGAAGAGTTTTCCGTGAAGCTCATTCCCGAAACGCCGGAGGACCTCTGGCATGTGGAGCGCACGCTTGAACCCGGCGACCTCGTTTCGAGCAAGAGCTTCCGGCGCTTCAAGACGAACGAGGGGGACAGCGGCGAGAAGAAGGAAATTTTCGTGCAAATTTCGCTTGAGCAGGCGGAGTTCAGCGAGCACGCGAACCGCGTGCGCGCCATGGGAAAAATCGTTGCCGGCGGGCCGGTCGAATTCATTCAGGTCGGCTCGTACCACACGATTGACGTCGAGCCGGGATACGCGGTGGAGATAAAGAAGGTCGGCGGCTGGCGCGCGGACCAGCTGGACCGGCTCTACGACGCGCAGAAGAACTCGAAAAAGAAAATCAAGCTCGGCGTCGTCGTCATGGACGAAAAGCAGGCGCTGTTTGCTTCAGTGAAAGAATACGGCGTCTCGTTCGATTTCACGATTGAAAACCGCGCTTCCAAGCGGGATGCGGACCACGCGAAAAAGCAGCTGGAATACTTCGGGGAAATCACGAAATCAATTTCGGACTCGAAAGCGGGCAAACTCATCGTCGCGGGCCCGGGGTTCGCGAAAGACAGCCTCAAGAAGTTCATCGCAGACAGGAATGAGGACCTGCTCAAGAAACTCGTCTTCGAAACCGCTTCCACCTCGGAACAGAGCGGCGTGTATGAACTCATGAAGCGCGGGTCGGTGGACAAGGTTGCGGGCGAGGAGCGGGTCGCAAAAGAGTTCGCGTTCATGGAGGACTTCACGCGCGAAATCTCAGTTGACTCCGGCCTCGCTGTTTACGGGGAGAACGAGGTGCGTTCCGCCATCGCGCTCGGAGCAGTAGGCAAGCTCTTCGTGACGGATGAGGTCCTGCGCAAGAACAAGCAGCTCGACGGCTTGATGCGGGAAGCCGAGAAGTTAAAGTGCGCCGTACACATCTTCAGCGTGGAGAACCCGGCGGGAAAGCAGCTTGCGGGTTTGGGCGGGATTGCGGCGCTGCTGCGGTACAAGATACGCTAAGCCTGAAAAACGCGCTTAATCGGGAGCTATTACAATCTTTATACAACATTTTCTTGTAGCTATTACAATATAATTACATTTAAATACTGGAACTGTTACAACTATTCACATGAATGCGGATGAGGAGCGCGCGTGGGTCACGTACCTCGGACGGATGAATCCGTGGTGGCGCGGCGCGCGCTTGGAGGGCGTCCCGGCGTTCAAGCGGCGGGATTACTTCGTCGTAGAGAAAGCGTTGCGCGCCGCGGACAACAAGGCGGTTGTAGTGACCGGAGTCCGCCAAGTGGGGAAGACGACTCTCTTGCGGCAGCTCATCCTCGGCCTTCTCGACTCCGGCGTGGCTCCGGAGCGCATAATGTACATCGATTTCGAGGGCGTCGGCGTGGAGCTCCTCTCGGGCAACCCGCTCGTGGAAGCATTGGAGGCCTACCAAAAGCACGTGCTCAAGAAGGACGCGCGCGCGGGAAACGAGGAAATTTACGTTTTTCTCGACGAGGCTCACCGCGCGGGCGACTGGGCGAGGGTCTTGAAGATTTGGGTTGACGCGGCAAGCAAAGCCCGCTTCGTGGTCTCCGGGTCTTCACGGCAAGAGCTCTTCCGGGCGAGTTCGGAAACGCTTCCCGGCCGCCATACGATGCACGCATTGGTCCCGCTGAAGTTTCTCGAAACCGTGCGCCTGAAACTGTTCACGAAAAATCCGGCTGACCCGAGGCTCGAAAAGCTGCGCACGATTTCACGCGAGTTGCGCGAGGCGCTTGCTGCCGGGATTCAAGGCGATTCGGCGGAAGTGATTTTCACCGCATTCCAGCGCGCCGGCGTCTCCCTCGCGCTCGACCAGCTTGAGCTTGAGGCGGCGCTGGCGGACTACCTCCTGAAAGGCGGGTACCCCGCGGTAGTCCGGCAGGACGACTTGCAGGAGTGCGCGCGCCTGCTTGACGGGTACGCGCGGGACATACTCGCCAAGGACGCCTCAAGCGCGTTCAGCGTCAGAAACGTGGAGGCCATGGGCAAGCTGATGCGGTACCTCGCGCGAATCTCCGGCCAAAAAGTGGCGTGGAACAACGCGCTCGCAGTCGTCGGGTTGGCCGACCAGCGCACATTGAAGGCGTACGTTGGCTATCTCGCGCACCTCCTCGTCATCTCGCTTGCCGAGTTTTATTCCCCGAGCCCGGAGGCGGGAATGCGCAAGAACCCGAAGATTTACGTGAACGACCCGGGCCTGCGCAACTTCCTTGCCTCCGAGCTGGTTCCCGAGCTTGCCGCGGGGAACGCGGGGCGCCTCGCGGAAACCACGGTGTTCGACCACTGCATCCGCCTCGCCTTCAACCTCGTCGGCCAAGTCCCGCACCTCTCCTACTGGGAGAACCGCTACGAGGTGGACGTGATTCTCCCCGTCCGCGGCAAAATCGTGCCCCTCGAAGTGAAATATTCGTCCGCCGTGAAGGCAAGCGAACTCAAGGGCATGGACGCGTTCCGCAAGCAATACGGCTCGAAATTAGGCATCGTCGTCACGAAAAACGAGCTCGCGCTGAGAAACGGAATCGTCTTCATCCCCTGCTGGCTCTTCCTCCTCGCCGCGTGAATTGAGCTCGCGAGGAGCCTCACAAGCACGCTCGGAACTCCAGTCGCACGCTCCTAGCTCACCAGAAACACGCCCAGAACGATGAGCAGGCCGCCGGCTATTTTGAGCGCGACTGTTTTCGCGCCGATTTCCTCTTTGAGCAGCCGCGGCACGAACACGCTCGCGGTTACGACGTAAAGGAATACGAACAGAGGGTTGGCCGCACCGACCGCCGCGACGAGCGGGGCCGCCGCGAGTGATTATGCGGTGATGTTCGCGAACTGGGCCGCAATCGCGATCGGGATTGTCGTAAGCACGGCTAGCTTCGCTTTGCCGCTGAATCCCGCGAACGCCTTGCCGAAGTCTAAGGCGTTTCTTCCCGCGATGGCGAACACGGTGAGCGCGCAGGCGAGCGCGTACCAGAGCATCACGTCCTGCGGGCGCGAACCGAAGTTCGCGATGCGGAAAAGAATTGAAATCACGCCGCTCATGAAGGCGTTGAGTAGCGCAAGTTTTGCCGCGGTGTTCAGCGTGAGCTTGTGGACGTCTCGCACGCCCATGAACGTCGCGCCGGCGGCCAGCGCGAGTACTCCGAGATAGTTGAGCGGGGCCATCTGCTCGTTCATGAACGCCACTGAGATTACGAGCGTGAAGAGCGGCGAAAAGAAAAGGAGCGGCGCGATGTTCGATATGTCTTCGGTCACCACTGCGCGGATGTAGAGCGCGGCGGCCACTGCGGCGATGACGCCCGCGCCTGCAGCAGCCGGATTGAATGCGGGGAAACCGCCTGCTAAAAAGAGCATGGTCGGGAAAGCGAAAAACAGGTAGTAAATCCCCCAGAAGCCGTACCACTGCAGCGGGTCCCTTATCAGCCGGCTAACGGCAATCTTGTCAAAGAATGTGGTGAACGCGAACGCGGCCGCGCCGAAGAGCGCGAGCCACAGCCAGAGGAGCGAATCCATTTCAGCTCACCAGATACACGCCGAGCATAATCAGCAGTCCGCCCGCGACTTTGAGCGCGAGCAGCCGTCCGTTCCCCAGCTCTTCCCGGATGAGGTTCGGGACGAACGCCCCCGCGATGAGCACGTACGTGAGCACGAAGACGGCTTCCGACGCGCCGACCGCGGCGACGATGGATGCGTATTGGAGCGAGTACGCGTACGTGCTGAGAAGGGAATTCGCGAGCACGATGGCAGAGCCGAAGGCGAGGAGGAGCTTTCCGCTGCCGTCCATGGACGCGATGGCGCCGGCAACTTCGCGAATCCCGCCGCGCGCGAGCACGAGCGAGAACGCCCCGTACGAAAGCCATGCCCAGAAGAGGTATTCGAGCGGCGTGATGGAGCCGAGCGCGGCCTTCGCCGAAACGAGGGACGCGCCGATGAACGCCGCGTACACCGTCGCGAGGAGCTCGCCGCGCGTCGGGGCGAAACCTTTCGCCTCGCGCACGCCCATCGCGACCGAGCCGGCGACGAGGATGATGCAGCCGGAAAGCTGCACGTTCGTCGGCAACTCGCCGAGCGTCATGGCCGCGAGCGCGAGCACGAACAGCGGGGAGAGCAGCATGAACGGAACGACGCGGGAGGCGTCGTCCTCGGCAATCGCCTTGACGTAGAAGACCGTTCCGGCGGCCTGCAGCACGCCCGCGAGCACCGCGTATGCATCATGTCGATGAAGGGGGAAAGCCCGTACAGCGCCGCGCCCGCAACCGCGAGAAGGAGCCAGAGCATTCGGGTCACGTGCTTTGTGCAAGCAGCATGATTTGGGCGAGAAGCGCTTCCAACTGAATCCTTTCATTCGCGCCTTCCACGAGCCGGAAATTGTACTCGCCAATCTTGTCGACGAGCGAGACCTTCATCTTGTCGGAAATCGCGAGGCCTGTAATCTCCTTGTACATCTGCAGCATGACGTCTTCCCCGCTCATCCCGTAGTCGAGCATGACGCGGTCGAGCTTCTCTCTCGCTGCGAGGAAATCGCCTTTCAGCGCGCATTCGAGCATCTGGCGGACTTCTTCGGGACGCGCCCGCGAACTCGTGCTGTACACGATGTCCGCAGTCACTTTTTTCGCGGAAGCGCTTGCCCCTTGGAGCGCGTTCACCGCTTTCCGCATGTCGCCTTCGGAGACGTAGATGAGCGCCTTGAGCGCCCCGTCATCAACATGGACGCCCTCCTTTTTCGCGATGTGGGAAAGCAGGCCCGTGACGTCTTCTTCGGCGAGCGGCCGGAATCGGAAGACGGCGCACCTGCTCTGGAGTGGCTCGATGATTTTCGAGGAGTAATTGCAGGAGAGGATGAACCTCGTGTTCCCCGCGAACATTTCCATCGTGCGGCGCAGCGCGTTCTGCGCTTCCGGCGTGAGGGCGTCGCTTTCATCGAGGAAAATGATTTTAAACGGCACGTCGGAGAGCGGAATCGTTCGCGCGAAGTCCTTGATTTTGCCCCGGACGATTTCGATTCCGCGCTCGTCGCTCGCGTTCAATTCGAGGAACGCGTCGCGGTAGCTTTGGCCGTAGAGTTCATGGGCGAGGGCGAGCGCGACCGTCGTCTTCCCCACGCCGGGAGGGCCGGAGAACATCATGTGCGGGACGTTCTTCGCCTTCGCGTACGCCTGCACGCGTTCCACGATTTCCTTCTGCCCGCACACGTCCGAGAGCGTGCGCGGCCGGTACTTCTCCGTCCACGGCACGTCCCCACAAACAGCTTCCTCCGCCATGGCTACCTATTGGAAAACAAGAGTTAAAAAGACGGGGGCGCGGAGGTGTTCGCACGTGGCGCGCTATTTGCGCTCCTTCGCGTGCGACGAGGCCTTGAGGAACCCTTCCGAAGTTGCGGGCGGCGTGTACCTACGCTCAATCATACCCACGTATTCCTCCGCATCCCGCGCGTAGAGCGAGACGATGCCCAAATACTCGCGCGGCGTTTTCGCGGCCTTCAGCTTGAGCATGAACTTCTCGCGGGTGTCCGGGGTGTATATCTCACCGATGGCCTGCGCGGCCGCCGACAATTTTCCAATATTGATTGCGGTCTTGCGCGCGTC
>Ga0247841_10009740_pt1 | contig 13327 bp, 13 predicted proteins | sample LaCruzMarch2015__2_FD_192410 | JGI IMG/M metagenome (GOLD analysis project Ga0247841, IMG submission 192410) | Freshwater microbial communities from meromictic Lake La Cruz, Castile-La Mancha, Spain - LaCruzMarch2015_18m | ecosystem: Environmental > Aquatic > Freshwater > Lake | place: Spain...
ACTCTGTCTTCAGATACTCCTGATCTGTCAGCCCGAAGGCATGACTCAGCAAACTTGTACTCATTGGAAATCAGATTTTTCTTTCAAAAATAATCATAAGTACGGATTATTGCGATGAACCATAAAAAGAATAACCAAAATAATTTAAAGAATATGGCAATAACAGTTTTTCAAAAATCTGATATCCTTTGTAAACGGGCAAACGAAATAATTCCGGGAGGAGCACACACGTATAGTAAAGGAGCTGATCAATCTCCTCTCCTTGGCCCAAAATTCATTCATAGAGGAAAAGGCAGCCACGTTTGGGATGTTGATGGCAATGAATATATTGATTGGGCGATGGGTTTGACTTCTGTAAGTCTTGGGCATGCCTATGAGCCTATAGTAGAAGCGGTTAAAAACGAGTTGGCAAATGGAAGCAATTTTCAATGCCCTTCGCCACTTGAAGTAGAATTGGCTGAAGCTTTTCTTGAAGCAGTGCCTTCAGCAGAGATGGTGAAATTTGCCAAGAATGGATCAACCGTAACAACCGGTGCAGTTAAATTATCACGAGCTTTTACTGGCCGAAAATATGTCGCCTTTTGTGCTGACCATGGATTCTTTTCTTATGATGACTGGTATGTTGGTAAAAAACCGAATAATTCAGGTGTCCCTGAAGAAATTACAAGTCTTTCATTGACATTTAATTATAATAATATTGAATCACTTGAGCGTTTATTTTTTCAATATCCAGGACAAATAGCGTGTGTTATACTTGAGCCGATGGAGTTTGATTATCCCCAGGATAATTTTCTTCACAAAGTAAAAGCCCTGTGCAAAGAAAATGGGACAGTCTTCATTTTGGATGAAATGATCACAGGTTTTAAACTTGGTTATCCTGGAGCTCATACCTTATTAAATATTGAAGCTGACCTCACAACATGGGGAAAAGGAGTGGCAAATGGTTTTTCAGTATGTATGCTAGCTGGCAGAAAAGATATCATGGAGCTGGGTGGTATTACTCACAACAAGGAGAGAGTATTTCTTATTTCAACAACACATGGAGCAGAAACGCATTCATTGGCTGCCGCAATAGCAACCCTGAAGGCAGCGAAATCTGAAAATGCCATTGATAGGTGTATTGAAAAAGGCAACAAAATAAAAGATGGAATTCTAAAACTTATCATTGATTATAAATTAGAAAAATATATATCTATAAAGGGCCATCCTAACTGGCAGCTTTTATTGTTTCGTGGTGTTGAAGGTGTATTAAGCGACGGTTATAAAACTTTAGTTTTTCAGGAAGCAATAAAACATGGTATCCTTTTTAGAGGATATTTTGTGCCAACTATTTCACATACAAATGAAGATATTCGAGTTACTCTTGCAGCCTTTGACAAAATTTTTCAATTGTATGTTAAAGCGTTAGCATCTCCTGAGGGTTATGCTGAGTATTTGGTTGGGGAACCGGTAAAGCCAGTTTTTAGAAAATTAAATTAATCCCTTAAAGATCAAAAATTAGATTTTGAATTGTAAGATTATTTTTCGTGTAGATGGCAGTCTAGAAATTGGGTTAGGTCATTTGGTGAGATGTATTGCCTTAGCACATATGCTCAAGGAATCATTTGATATCATTTTTGTTTGCAGATTAATACCTGAAAAAATTATAAATGAACTTTCGAATAACAGATTCCAACTTAAAATAATTGATAATGAAAATAATTTCTTTGATTTATTAAAGCCAGACTTTATTATTGTTTTAGACGGGTATGATTTTGATTCAACCTATCAGAGTAGAATAATAGCTTTAAGTTGCAAATTGGTTTGCATTGATGATCTTCACGACAAGGAATTTTTAGCCGACCTCATCATCAACCATACACCAGGAACAACCACTAATGACTATAAAGTACAACAATATACTCAATTTGCATTGGGTCCTGATTACGCGTTGCTCCGCCCATCATTTTTAACTCAAATAAAAAAAAACAGAAAAACTAATAATTTAAAAACTGTACTTATTTGCTTTGGAGGGTCGGATTATAAAAACCTTACGGAAGATGCATTAAAAATAGTACTATGCTTTAGTTGTATTGAATCAATCATCGTAGTTACTGGTTCTGCTCATAGATGTACTGCCAACTTGAAAAAACTGTTATTGAGTGATTCCAGAGTAAGAAACTATAGAGATTTAGACGGAGAACAGATGTGTTCTCTTATGGTGGAAACCGATTTAGCTATTGTTCCCTCTAGCGGTATATTATATGAAGCTATTTGTTGTGGCTGTGCTTTATTGACTTGTTTTTACGTTAATAACCAAAGACAATTTCACGACTTCTTTGTTAAGGAGCTGGGAGTTAATAGTTTTGGCGACAATCGTAAAATATTTCAAGAAGCAAATTTTTATTGTCAATTAAAATATTTATTATCAAATTACAAATTTGATAATAGAATTATTAATACGCGAGAAAAAATAAGTTCATCGAAAGAAAATATTCAGCATTCATTTCATATGTTATCCAAATGAGTATTAATATGATTACCTATCATCAAATTCAAATTCAAACCCAATTTCATTTTAAAGACAAACTATGTCGCTATTTCAAGAGCCTCCCCTTTGGACGATATTTAACAGATCGTAAAATTGATATTGATCAAGCCGTGAGTTATGAATATGATTCTTTTACTAAATACTTAGAAAAAGGAAGTGTTTTTATTGCAATTAACAATGATAGAGAAATTATTGGACTTATTGGCTTTCATTTTTCAAATTGGGACACAAATATATTTCATAAAAGAATGGCAATTCTCCAATATTTTTTAATATCGGAGAATAATCTGGTATTGGAAAAAGAAATTGCAGTGCAGTTAATTGATGTTTTCCATAATTGGTGCAAAGATAATATCATTAATGTCGTTGTTGCAAAGTTAAATGCTCAATATTTTACTCCAATACTTTTATTACAAAACAATGGATACATAGTGTATGAATGCATTACATTTAAAACACTTGAAATAACTCAAGATATTATTTCCAAAACACAAGAATACACATACAGATATGCTGCCGAATCAGATATGGAACAATTAAAAAAAATAGCATTAACAAACACATTTAAAAAGTCGCATTTTTATTTAGATTCAAATTTCGATTTAAATAAGGTAGAAGAGATGTATGCAAGATGGATTGAAAACGCGTTAAGTACAAAACAAAAGATAGTAATTGTTGAGGAATCAAAGCAAATTGCGGGAGTCTTTATATATGATGTGGTTGATCTTTCTTTCTACTTTAGCAAAAAGTATGGTGTATGGAAATTTGCTGCTGTGGATAATAAATTTAGAGATAAAGGTATTGGAATGAAATTATTTAAATCGACATTACACTCATGTATTCAAGATGGTGTGGATGTGATTGATAGCAGCCTAGTTGAGAAAAACCTCATTTCACATAGGTTTCATGATAAATTAGGATTCCATTTGGCAAATACAATGTTTACACTTCATAAATGGTTTTAATGAATCCCATGATAAAAATCAATGATAAAAATATTGGAGTGGGACACTCAGTTTTTATTATCGCCGAATTATCTGCAAATCATAATGGAAATCTTAACACAGCTTTTAATACAATAAAAGCGGCCAAAAGAGCCGGTGCTGATGCGATTAAACTGCAAACCTATACAGCGGATACCATGACGATAGACTGTAAATCAGATGATTTCAGACTGAAACAAGGAACTATTTGGGATGGTAGATATTTGTATGATCTTTACAAAGAGGCAAACACTCCTTGGGAGTGGCATGAAGAACTCTTTAAAGCAGCAAAGAAAGAAGGGCTTATTTGTTTTAGTAGCCCTTTTGATAGGACCGCTGTTGATTTATTAGAGAAGCTAAATGCTCCGGCTTATAAAATAGCTTCCTTCGAAATAACTGACATTCCACTGATTGAATATGTGGCCTCAAAAGGAAAGCCAATTATCATTTCGACAGGAATAGCAGGAGTAGATGATATTGATCTAGCCATAGATGCATGTAAGCGGATGAGCAATGAACATATTATTCTATTAAAATGCACTTCAAGTTACCCTGCACCGATTAATGAATCTAACATGGCCATGATACCGGATATGTCAAGGCGTTTTGGTGTAATAACTGGTTTATCAGATCACTCGATTGGTTTTACCTTACCTGTGGTTGCCACAGTTATGGGAGCAAAAGTCATTGAAAAACATTTTATCCTCAATACCTCAATCGGCGGACCAGATGCATCTTTTTCACTCAATGAAGAAGAATTCACCGCAATGGTGAAAGCAGTTCGGGAAGCAGAAGTTGCAATTGGTAAAGTAGATTATACCATAACTGATAAAATGCTAATAAGCCGTGAGTTTTCGCGATCGCTCTATGTGGTTGAAGATATAAAAGCCGGAGAACTGATAACTGAACAAAATGTAAGATCGATCCGACCAGGTTTTGGATTACACCCAAAACATCTAAAAACTATCCTTGGCCAAAGAGCAAAAGTTAAATTAAAAAAGGGGTTACCATTAAAATTTGAATACATTAAATGCACGTCATCAGCTAGTGATAAATAATAGTTTACTCATTAAATGGATGGGTGTGTAACCTTTATGGTACAATATAATTATGGCTACTAAACAAAAGCAGATAAAGAATACTGCAATATACCTTGTACCTATTCTCATTGGTAATCTGTTGCCATTGGTAACCTTACCAATTTTCACACGGATTCTCTCAAAAGAAGACTATGGGGTATGGGCGCTTGCCCAGATTTATGCAGTTTTCATATGCGGAATCTCAAATTTCGGACTAGTTTTTGGATTTGAGAGAAACTTTTTTGAATGTAGAGAAGCAAAGAAAATTGCAGGATTACTATATTCAACTCTATTATTTGTCACCGCAACATTACTTTTTTTTGGATTATTAACCTTTCTATTTAGATACCAATTGTCGAATTTGATTATCGGCTCTCCCAAATTTGCCAATATTTTATTCTGGTCATACTGTGCAACGGGAATCTTGGGGTTAAAGAATTATTATCTCACCTATTTTAAGAATACAGAAAATGCTAAAGCTTTCGCTTGGTATACAATTGATGAAAATTTACTTGGAGTAATATTTTCCTTATTTTTAGTTGCATATTTGCGGATCGGTGTTATCGGGCTTATTTGGGGGCAGATGTTCGCAAGTTTTCTTATTTTTTCATTTCTTTCATTCAAATTTACAAGTGTTCTTCCCATTTCTCTAAATCTTAAAGCATTTACGGATTCACTAAAACTAAGCCTTCCTCTGACACCGAGCATATTTTTTGGAGTTATTGGTAATCAGTTTGATAAATACATGATTGGACTTTTAAATACGATCGGGGGGGTAGGCATATACAATATTGGTCAGAAAATTTCGAATATCGTATTCACTTTCATGACTGCAATTCAAAATGTATTTGCCCCACAAGTTTATAGCCGAATGTTTGATCAAGGAGAAGCAGGCAAAAAATCGATCGGTCAATATCTTACACCATTCCTTTATAGTTCAATTTTAATTGGTATATTAATTTCTCTCTTTTCCGAGGAAATCGTGACTATATTGACTCCAAAATCTTATCATGGAGCGATTGAAATTATTATAATTCTGTCCATGTTATATGGCTCCTATTTCTTTGGCAAACAGCCTCAGCTTATGTATATGAAGAAAACTTATATTAATTCAATACTAACTCTGGTGAGAATTGGAATAAATATCTCGATAAATATTCCATTTATATATAAATGGGGTGTGATGGGCGCTGCATGGGGGACTTTTTTGGCCGGTATTGTCTCAGGAATAATATCCTTTATTATTTCTCAACATTATTATAGAATTAATTGGGAATACAAAAAGATAGGTTCAATATTTTTAATTTTTTTTAGTTCGGGGTTAATTCTAATCTTGCTCAGAGATTCTGGTACCGCATATGGGATTAGAGTTGTTTTCAAAATTATTGCATTATCCAGTTATTTCCTTCTTGGAATTCGTTTAAACATTTTATCAAAAAAGAATTTTCTTCTTTTACAAAACATGATCATTCCTACAAAAGATGGCAATAAATATTCCTATTAAATACACAAGCCTTATAAAGAAGTAAATAATGAGTGATACTTTCATCTCGACAGAACGATTCTTCTTGCGCGAACTTACAGAAGATGATGCCACTGAGCGATATTTAAGTTGGTTTGGAGATTATAATACCAAAAAATTTATTCTATCTGCGGCAAATACAACAAGCCTTTTATTCCTAAGGCAGTATATTCTCGATCGTATTAATAGAAAGGACATTCTTTTTCTTGGCATTTTCGAAAAGAAAAGTGGCTTACACATTGGAAATATAAAGTATGAACCCGTTAACTCTAATTTGGGATATACTATAATGGGAATATTGATCGGAGACTATTCATTTCGTGGAAAAGGTGTTAGTAGCGAGGTTCTTAAGGCAACGGCCACTTGGCTAAATGCCCATCGCCAAATAGAGCAAATATTGCTTGGCGTCAGCAAAGATAACATTGGGGCTATTAGATCTTATGAGAAAACTGGCTTTAAAGTTGCTAAAACACCATATATTAACCAGACAGATCCTAATATAATTACAATGGTTTGGTGTTTATGATGTTTTTGGATAAGAAAAAAATTGATGGCACAAGAAAATAGCATAATAGAACTTATTGATTCTGATGAATACAGGGTTGTTTTTGGAGTTATCGGGGATGATATTCATGTTGTCGCAAATCGTATTTTGGCAATAGGGCTGAAAGCATTTGGATTTCGAGCAGTTAATCTTGGAACTCATAATACAGCAGAGGATTTTATTGATGCTGCATTAGAAGTGGAAGCTCATGCAGTGTTAGTTTCGTCAGTTAACGGTGAAGGAGAAACTTGGTGTTTCAATTTCAGACAACAATTTATTGACGCAGGAATACCACATATAATTCTATATGCTGGGGGGAATCTTGTTGTTGGAGACCGTAAGGAAGATGAAGTTGTTACCCTTTTTAAAAGTTTTGGATTCGATCGAGTATTTTTCCGTCAGACCGATTTTGAAACTGTATTTAATCTTCTAAAAAATGATATAAAACATGGCTACTCCTAACAGGAAAAATCAATTAGATGATATCTCTCTATATCGTAAGCAAGTCTTGACTTCCCCATATGCAAATGGACTTGACATTGAAGAGGTTGGTCATTTTCTAGATGGTATAAATGATAACAGATTTGCATCTGTTAAACTTACTGAACAAAAACAAAAGCCATTCTTACAGCCTCGGGGTGGATTCCCGACCTTTGTTTCACAAAATAAACTTTCTGAGGCTTTATACCAGGCAGGTGCTGATTTTATACCCTTGACAATTGATAGTAATACCCGTCATAATGCCTATTCACGCGCTGGCGTGTTACTTGAACGAAGTGAGGAAGAAGGGAAAAACTATTTAAATGGCTATCCACTTGTTAATCATGGTTTTGCATTATCAAGACAACTTTATACTAATATTGATGCACCCATTAGTTTACGTCATGGCACTCCTGATGCACGATTATTGGTTGAAATAGCTATCGCTTCAGGTATTACTGAAATTGAAGGCGGCGGATTGGTTTATACCCTCCCATATTCAGAAGACTTTCCAATTGATCTTTCATTAATCTATTGGCAATATGTCAACCGTGTATGTGCACTTTATTCGACTAATAAAAGATCGATTCATCGCGAGTCTTTTGGCCCCTTGACAGCAACAATGGTTCCTCCAGTAATAGTAATCGTTATTGAGCTAATAGAACTTTTATTAGCTGCAGAACAAGGTGTTACCTCATTTAGTGTTAGTTTTGGCCAGACTGGTAGCGTAACTCAGGATTTAGCAATTGGGTCTGTACTTCGCACACTTGCGCACAAATACCTAAATCTTTTTGCGTTTGAAAATGTAAAAGTTTCATTAGTATATCATCATTGGATGGGGGCTTTCCCACAGGATCGCAATCTGGCACTAGGGCTTATCACGACTTCTACATTGATTGCTAAATTAGTTAATGCAGATAAAGTTGTTCTAAAAACACAAGATGAGGCATTTGGTATTCCTACTATACAAGCCAACTGTGATGCTGTGAGATTAGCAGCCTATGTATTGAATAAGACAGCCATTACTGGTCAATTAGATAGTGTTGCTGTATTAAATGAGATCGATCTTTTATCCTCAGAGGTTGAATATCTCCTTAATGCCATTTTCAATATTCCAGGTGAGGTTTTCTGGGAATCAGTCTTTCAAGCAGTAATTCGCGGATATATTGATGTTCCATTTGCTCCACACAAGGTAAATGCTAACCTTTTAATTACTCAAAGGGATCCAAAATTTGCAATTCGAATTTTAAATCCAGGGAGAATTCCTATCTCAGAAGAATCTCTTTGCCAAGAAAGAGGAATGCTATCCAAAAATTCAGATCTCAACAACAAATTAGTTTCCAAGCTCTTGAGTGATATTAATATAATGCTATGAAAACTGAAATAGGAACAATATATATCGATATTGGAAGTACTCAAATTAAATTAGCAGAAATGAATAATGGAGGATCAATTGTCCAGCAAACATTTTATTCTCGGGACTATTCGATCTCTCCATCCGATCAGGTCTCTATTTTACTGAAGAAGTTACCTAATCTCCCACAAACAAGACGTATTTGCAGTTCTGCTAATGGTGGTATTCGCGTTGGCATCATATCATTGACGAGTCGATTTAGCGGTGCTGCTGCCAGAAATCTTGCGTTAGGGGCAGGAGCAAACATCATTTTTATTAATACGCTAAATCCTCAATCTGTCAATATTACTCAACCGGTAGATACACTGATTTTTATTGGTGGAATTGATTGCGAGGGTGCCTCTACTTTGAAAGGGAAAATAGCATCACTAGATTTAAAGGGATATAATTTTAAAAGCCTAATTTATGCCGGCAATCGTTATTTAGCCTCTTTTTTCTTGAGTCGATTCCCCCAAGCTGTTATTATTCCTAATCCTTTTGTTGATGAGCTTGAGGTTCGTGATCAATCTTTATTGACTTATGTTAGGAATCTATATCTTGAAGACCTGATTGATAAAGATAGCATTCGTGATCTAACAAGTCTTTCAGAAGTTCCAATTATACCTACTCCAGGAATAGTTAATATTGCTTTTGAACGACTCTCAAGACAAAAATCAAAAATTATAATACCTCTTCCTTGCATTGTTATTGACATTGGAGGCGCTACAACTGACATACACTTTGGAGTAGAAACTCTAAAACTCAGTGAGGGTATGGATAGCCGACTTTATATAGCTTCTAATCGTTATGTTTTCACAGATTTAGGGGTAGTTGCTTCACGATCAAGTACATTATCTAGACTCTCGAATCATACGCGTCTTTATGAATTTTTACAAATTGTTGCCGGAGACCTTGCTCGCCAGGTTTATATAGGGTTGCGTGAAGGGGAAGTAACAGATGAGGTTTTGTTCTATGGTTGTTTTTTTTTAGCTCTCGATGAACTTTCTCAGAATCAGTCGGCTAATGTTCCTGTTATTGATTTGAATAAACTTGCTTCAATAATGATTACAGGCGGTGCGTCTCAGGTAGAAACTTTAAATATTGATTTTTTTTTAAAAATATTTCAATTGCTTACAAATCAATTCGGAAATGTAGGAGGAATAAGAATTATTTTAGATTACAATTACGAATTGTGGGTTGATGGTATTGCTTCTTTATCAGTACATAATCTAATTTAAGAACATATTATGAATGAAATAACTAATTCATCTGATATTGTAATTTTTTTGCAAAATTACTTTAAACAATATGGCAAGCAAATTGAACCAACACAAGATCTTTTTGAATGTGGGGCCTTAGATTCAATTGGGGTTATGGAACTAGTTGCTTTTATTGAAGAATCTCTATGTTTTAGTTTTGTTCAAGATTCAATGCAGATAGATAATTTTCGTTCAATTGAGTCAATTTCTAAAACAATTCTTCGTAGTAAAAGCACGGTTAATAACCTATGAAAATTAACCACCGAAGCATTTTTTTCAAATCCCAATTTGGGACACTTTCAATAACATTTCGTCCTGGAACCCCTTTGTTTCTTTTCATTCATGGATTAGGTGGTTGTCGGAACCATTTTGATGATTCATTTGTTTCAGTGTATGGAAAATGTTATGGAATTTTAACTGTAGATTTGCTTGGGTTTGGTGACAGTGACCATTTTGAAAAACTTCCAAAAATGATGCTGTCGGCTCAAATTGAGGCACTGTCGGAGCTAATGATTGAAATGGGAATTAATGAAATAACTTTGGTACTCCATTCTCTTGCATCAGCATTATTACCAGCGATTCTCACATGTAAAAAATGGCCAAATTTAACTAAATTAGTGCTTATAGAGGCGGATCTTCTAACAAGTCATGCTAGTTGGGGTAAAAAGCTTGCTTTAATGGATGACATCACGTTTGATAACTATATAACTCGTTTCAAACTAAACTCTACTCAAGTGATGAGATTACAATTAAAGGGCATCCATTCACAATTGCAAACGAAAGCATGGTCAAATTGTTTTCAAACACTTGATGTTAAAGCACTACAATCGATGGCGAAGGATTGTTCGCGCATAATTCAACAGGGTCGAATACAAGTATTTGTTAATCAATTAACAATACCGATTGAATACATCTATGGGAGTGAAAGTGACGTTGCGACAAACATTCTAGAGATGACAACTATATTTCATTTTCTTTTTAGCCCCATACTTAAAGCTGGGCACTATCCAATGCTTGATAATCCAGAAGAAACTTATATGAGAATATTTTCAAATATATTATAATAGATGTTATGATGACAATTCTCCACAAATTATTAAAAAACTATGAAATTTTTGGTGAAAATGAAGCAGTGGTATCTCCAGAATGCACTCTAACTTTTTATACTATGTGCCATGAGGCTATAAAAACTGCTGAAGCTCTTAAAGGACTTGGTATTAGTAAGGGTGACCGAGTTGGAATTTGCATGAATAAAACCGTGGACCAAGTACTAGCGATACTTGGAGTGCTTTTTGCTGAGGCTATCTTTGTTCCAGTTCTTCCTAAACTTAAAAAATCAGGAATTGAACATATTGTCAAGGATTGTGAAATGTCTGCACTTATTACAGATTTCGGTAGACTTTCTGAAGTAAGTCATCTTTCTAATCAGGTTCGGATATTTATCGGACATGGTGATAGAGAGATGGAACATGATATAGAATTATCTCTTTATCCTAATCTTCCTCTTCTTCGTAAACATATTCCAGCTCAACAACCCACTTTATCGATAATCAGTAGTGATACATCCGCAATTATTTATTCATCAGGATCAACTGGTCGTCCTAAGGGTATTGTTTTATCACATCGCAATTTGCTTGATGGTGCTAAGATAGTAGCAGAGTATCTACAAACAAAGAGGACAGACCGTATTGCAGGCGTTTTATCTCTAAACTTTGATTATGGACTTAACCAGCTGTGGCAGACCATTCTAACTGGGGCAACCTTATGTCTTCATGAAATGGTTTTCCCTAAAGATTTTTTAAGTTTCATTACGCTTCAGAAAATTACTGCTTTGCCAATCATGCCAGTATTTATATCAATGTTGTTTGATGACCGATTTGTTAATCAAAAGCTGGTACCTATTCAACACCATTTGAGGTATATCTGTAGTTCCGGTGGACGTGTTTCGGAGCGAATGATTCTACAATTAAAAAGCACCTTTCCTGGGGCTGAGATTTATTTGATGTATGGATTGACTGAAGCATTTCGATCATCTTACTTACCCCCCTCCCAAATTGAGATCCGTCCTAATTCTATTGGAAAGGCCATCCCTGATGTTGAACTCTTTGTATTGGATGACAACTATAAGCAATGCAAGCCAGGTATACCAGGAGAGCTTGTTCATCGTGGTGGATGTGTAGCCAAGGGTTACTGGAACGATCCAAATAAAACAGCTGAGCGATTTCGGCAAATTCCGCAGTTTCCCGGCGAAACGGTTGTATTCTCAGGTGACTTGGTTAAGCAGGATACTGAAGGTTATTTGTATTTTATATCCAGAAAGGACTCGATGATAAAAACTTCTGGTTATCGGGTTAGTCCAACAGAAATTGAAGATGAAGTGAATAAATATGAATATATTAGCGCATCTGTTGCTTTTGGAGTTGATAATCTGGAAATTGGACAGGAGATTGTTTTGGCATATACGACAATTGATGGTAGAATAATAAATGACAAACTTTTTCTTCAGTATTTAAAGGAGATGCTCCCAAGGTATATGGTTCCACAATATTTAGTTCATTGTGAGCAATTTCCAAGTACTGGTAACCAAGGAAAAATTGATCGTGTCGCAGTGATGTCGCTAGCAAAAGAAAAGCTAAGAATTCCGTAGTATTTATGGCTATTATTCAAACATCAATCCAACAAATTGAAGAATTATTGTGGAACTTGGGAATCAGACCCAATGACACTGTGATGGTTCATTCGTCACTATTCAGTTTGGGTAAAATAGAAAACGGTTTGGACGGCTTTCATGCGGCACTAAGAAAATCGGTTGGTGAATGCGGAAACATAATCGTTCCTACATACACTTGGTCATTCCGTAGGAGACAGATTTATGATGTTCGCAATTCAATGGTTCCAAAAGAAATAGGTGCTTATTCAGAATATTTACGGAAGTTACCTGAAGCCTTTCGGAGTCTTGACCCTCTGTTTTCAATGGCTGCAATTGGCCCCCATGCTCAGGAACTGATGAACCGCCCAAGCAAAGCATGTTTTGGACCAGGTACTACCTATGAAAAACTTTTTGCATTGAATATGAGGATACTAGCAATCGGTATTACATACAGCACGGGTATTTCACCATTTATGCATTTGGAAAGGTTAGCAAATGTTGACTATCGTCGAGAATTAAGATTTGATGGAAAATCCATTGATTACTCGGGCCAAACATATGACGACTGGGCAATTCATTTCGCCCGTAATGAAAAAGATTATCCCAATGCACGCACGTTTCGTGAGACCGTTGGCCGTCAAATGGAAACAAAAGGAATAAGCATTGGTTTAAAGTTTGGCTATGGTCGGCATGTTGCATTAAGCGCCAAACCATTTGAAGAATATGTTCTTTCAATTCTTCATTCTAATCCCATGGCAATGTTAGTGAAAGATAGTCACGAGTATGATCAAAAGTATAAATCGTTTTTTAATAATGAAAATTATGAATAATCCTGTTTGGGAACAAAATTATAATGGTTCATCGCAATAATCCGTACTTATGATTAT
>Ga0247841_10009741_pt1 | contig 13325 bp, 9 predicted proteins | sample LaCruzMarch2015__2_FD_192410 | JGI IMG/M metagenome (GOLD analysis project Ga0247841, IMG submission 192410) | Freshwater microbial communities from meromictic Lake La Cruz, Castile-La Mancha, Spain - LaCruzMarch2015_18m | ecosystem: Environmental > Aquatic > Freshwater > Lake | place: Spain...
TCTGCTGCACATTCTGCCATTTCTTTTATAGTACTATATGCGTGTGTGCTAACATTTGTGTGGCAATGAATATCTGCTAATATTTTCATAACTATGTTATTCCCCTTTTGAACTTTTATCCATTTGTGTCATAAGCCTTTTGTTAAGTTCCTCTGCCGCATTATAACCCATACGCTTTTGGCGATTATTCATAGCAGCAATCTCAACAATAATGGCAAGGTTACGCCCCGGCTTTACAGGCACTATTAAAGATGGCACCTCTATGCCCAATATTTCAGAATATTCATCAACAAGCCCCAAGCGGTCATAATGCTTGCCGTCCTCCCAAGACTCCAAGTTGATAACAAGGTCAATTTTTTCAGTATCTTTTACAGCACCAATACCAAATATCTTTTTAACATCTATAATTCCAATACCACGAATTTCAATAAAATGCCTTATAATCTCTGGTGCCGAGCCAATAAGTGCAATAGCAGAAACCTTTTTAATCTCAACTGCATCATCGGCAACTAAGCGATGTCCACGTTTAACAAGCTCGACAGCTGTTTCGCTTTTACCAACTCCACTTTCGCCTAAGATAAGTATTCCCTCGCCGTAAACCTCAACAAGAACACCGTGGCGTGTTATTCTTGGTGCTAATACAGTATTAAGATATGCAATGAGAGCGCTCATAAATGATGAAGTTGAGTAATTTGTTCTAAGTAGGGTTACTTCAAATTCCTTTGCTAATGAATACATCTCTGGGAAAACCTCTAATTCCCTTGTTATTACAATGGCAGGAATTTTTTTGGCAAACAATGCACGTAGCTTTTCCTCACGCTCCCACCCTTCCATTCGCTCTAAATATGTATGCTCAACCCTGCCAAGTATTTGTATGCGGTCGGTGTCAAAATAATCAAAAAAGCCTGCAATTTGAAGCCCCGGACGGTTAATATCAGGGTTCCCAACTAATACCGAATCACAATTTTCGGCTATATAAACCTGCTCTAATTTAAACCTATCTATTATTTCTGTTATACTAACTGTAAATCTATTGCTATCCATTATATCATTACCACCTTTTTGTTTTTTTATTTCTTAAATACAAATAAATGCTCGTGTGCTATTAGCAAAAAATTATACTTTATACTATTTGTTTTCCAAAACCCTGTCGCCTTACAATTATGTTGTTGTTTTATAATAATTTCTTTTAATGTAAACCCAACACTTTCATATATTTTCATTACATCAAAACTCATTGGAATAATATTGCCTTTTTGCCTTGTATCTCCCATTAAAATACAGCAAAACTTATCTTTTTTAAGAACTCTGTAGCTTTCACTCACCACTTTTTCCATTTGACAAAGAAAGTCTTTTACTTTAAGATGTGATAAATCACCGTCTATATCATCGCTATATTTTATTATATCAGCATAAGGTGGGTGTGTGCATATTAAGTCAACATAGTCGTTAGGTAAAAAATGCAAATCTCTTGCATCAGCATTATAAAGCTTTGTTACCCCTGCATTTTCCAATTCAAACTCTAAATTCCTTTTTGTAATTTCAATAGCATTAGGGTTAATGTCAACCCCAATACCTTTTCGATTTAACAGTTTTGTTTCTATTAGCGTTGTTCCGCTTCCTATAAACTGGTCAAGCACAATATCATTTTCTTTTGAATATCGAAGTATTATATTCCTCGGTATATATGGCGACCAATTACCCCTGTATTTAGAATTGTGTGTAGCCCATTTACCTCTATCTGGAAAGCTCCACACAGTATTTGTTTGAAGTTCAAAATCATCAGGTTCAAATTTCATATGCTATAGCCCTTTCGTTAAAATTTCTTCCAAAACACCTTGTTCTATCATTTTTATATTAATAACAAAATCAGTTGCATTAAAAGTTTCAAGTAATGGGCGTTTGGCAGTGTTCCACCCAAGTCCATCTGTTATCCAAACAAACCCTATATCATCTCTTAAACTAAATAACTCGAATAAACTTTTAAATTCACCAGCAACAGACTTTAGTTTTGAGCCACCCCCACCATAGTAATTAACTTCCATAAGATAAATTTTACTACCAGTGAAAATTGCAAAATCAAAATGCCTGTCAGATTTATCAGTAGGGACATCTATACCAAATTGACTTTTAATTTGCATAACTGTTGCTTGTGTTAGGTATTGGTAATTGAATTTTTCACATATAGTTTTAACATACACCTCAGTCAAATTCTCCATAGCTGTTCCACTGCGATTTTTTCTAGCGTTAGTATCTAACCCAACTTCAACACCAATGCAGTAATCAACCAAGTTTTTAATAGATTTATCTGCGAAAATTTTAAGCAATCCACATTTCTCGATAAATATAATAATTTCCTCAATTTCATTATCAGAAAAAATACTTTTCTTAATAAATTTATAATCTATATCTCCATCTATTGTAGCAACTTTTACAGTGTAATCACGACAAGCAATTAAAACAGGAATTACAGATACAATTTCAGGGTATGCTTTTATTAGCTTCGCAAATTCAACTTTGATATTAGATTTTCCAATAAGAGAATTTAAAATATTAAGTGACACTTCAATTTTATTTACATTGCCCAAAACTTTATCCCAAGCAACATAAAAGTCATAAGTTCTAATAGTTTCTTTAAGATTATTTATTAAATACTCAAAAATACTTTCGCTATCTGTTATGCCTAGATCGATATATTTGTCTACTATTTTCATATAGCAATCACCTCATAATTTGATATCAAAAGCTCACTAATTTTACTTCTCTTTTCGCCAATACAGTTTATCATTCTCTTTGCAGATACTCTATCGATAGTAAAGTTTTCATATAATTCATCGAAAAAATTATCATTTTCATCTGAATTTTTAGGGTCAGAATTGCTAATTACAACTAATGCACCAGCAGAAGTGGCTATCTTTGTAAATTCTGCTAATTCTCTTTGACATTTATCATCAAAAATGTTTTCACTGTAAGCTGTAAAACTTGCAGTTTCTGTAATTGGTCTATATGGAGGGTCTAAATAAACGAATGTATTATTATCAATAAATTTAAGGCTCTCTCTATAATCGCCACAAACTATTTTAACACTTTGTAGTTTTTCGCTAACATTTTTTATATTTTCTTTATCACAAATAACTGGATTTTTATAAGACCCCATAGGAACATTAAACAAGCCCTTACTGTTTACACGAAACAACCCATTAAAACAAGTTCTGTTCAAAAACATAAATAATGTAGCTTTTTCTAAATTAACAGTTTTATTGCCATTTACTTTTAAATCGTTAAACTTCGCTCTTATATTATAATAAAACTTTTTTCGCTCGTCTAATTCCAAAGGAATATAGGCATTTTGTATTTCTAAAAGTTTTGTCATTAGATCCTCTGCATTATCCCTTATTGTTATATATGTATTAATTAGTTCCGCATTTACATCACTGATATATATTTCTTTTGGAAAGTAGTTTTTTAGCACATCAAATAAAACTGCACCACCACCTACAAATGGCTCACAATAACGGTCAATATTTTTAGGATATTTTTTTCTTATGTCAGCAAGTAATTGTCCCTTGCCACCTGCCCATTTTACAAACGGTTTGAGTGTTTTCAAAATATTTACTCCTCGCACAATTAAATATGATAATTTACAATATAAAGTTAAGCATATTACCACCTTTCACAATTATATTATATAACAGTTTAAAATGTATTGCAATAATAATCATTTTGTATTATAATATGTAGATAAGGTTAAACATATCAACATATAATATAAAGGAGCTACAATATGACAAACAATAATGGAGTAATTATTTTTAATTCAGATGTTTTAACAGCCCTTAGTGATGAAGTTCGTCAGCAAATGCTTATAGAATTAGTTAAAGTAAAGGAAATGAGGGCAGGTGATATAGCCAATAAATTCAATCTGCATCGCCCAACTATATCACATCACCTGCAAATTTTACGGCGTGCAAATATTGTGATAGCAGAAAAAAGAGGCAAAGAAATGTTTTACTCCATACAATATTCTTATGTTTGCGAGGAAATAAAAAAAGTTTATGAATTATTTGAAAAATATAAAAATATTCATCAATAAGAGGTGGTCAAAATGGTTAAAAAGTTTTTAAATGACATTCTTAAAATTGCAAATACTCCTTTTAAAAAGCTGTGTATAATCGGCGTAATGGTTCTTCCGTTATCATATAGTATGATTTACCTTGCAGCAATGTGGGACCCATACAATAACTTGAATAATATCCCTGTTGCAGTTGTTAACGAGGATAATGGTGCAACAATTTTCAACAGTGGGGTAAATGTTGGTGCTGACTTGGTAAAAGAGCTTGCTATTAACGGAACCCTTAAATGGAAATTTGTAGATAATTATGACGAAGCAGTAAACGGAACATATACAGGCAAATATTATATGCTAATTCATATACCAAAGGATTTTTCCGAATGTTTAGTTTCAGTCGCAGAGGGTAATGCGAAAAAAGCTACACTTGAATATACGGTAAACGAGAAGAACAATTATATAATGAGTATGATTTCCGAAGGTGCAATGAAAAAGATTAAAGACGAAATTAAAGGCAAAATATACGAAACAGTTGCCCAAAAGTTAGATACGATATTGAAAAACTACAATGAATTAAGTGGCAATAACAACGGAATGACTGCCCTTGCAAATGGCACAAATGATATGTATAATGGCGTAAAAGAGCTTTCAAAAAGTGTGGATATTCTAAAGCATAATTTAGGCGAGAATAATGAATCCTACATTGCTGCAATTGATGACGTCAAGGCAGATGTTGGAAAAATTAAGAATAAGACAACAGAATGGCAAACCGATAAGGAAAATACAAAAAAAGATATAGAAGACAGGCGAAACCGAATTGCACAAATAAAATCTGATGTTAATAATTTGAAAACCAACCCAAAAGAATTCACAAAAGATGTAACAGAAAAAGTACGAGGAGTAATAAATAGCTCTATCATTGATACCCCAACAGTAAAGGTTACAAATGATGATATTGACAGTCTTTCAAGCTCCATAGCAGATGGCATAACCAGTGGCGTGCAATCAATAGTCGATGATAAATTTTCATCAATAGAAAAAAATATTAGCAATACAGATTCAACCATTTTTGCAATTGCCAAGGCACCACTTAAAAGCATCTCTGCCAGCATAAAAACACAGCTTTCGAACAATACGTCTTCAATACAAAAAGCTGTTTATAACGCTCTAATTGAAACAAAACCAAATGTTAATACTGTGTCAAGCGAGCTAACGTATGACATTGATAGCAGCCTTAAAGGCTCGATCAACGCAATTAATAAAAATATTTCAGATGTGTTAAAAGACAGCCTTGCATCAATGGATTTATCAAACTTTAATGGCGATATTGACAGTTTGGATAGCTCGCTTGCCAAGGCTGAAAAAAGCTTAGATTCCCTTGATGATAATATAACCGAAACTGTTAATTCTGCATATAGCTTTGTTAATAAAAATGGAGATGTTTTAAAAAGTAGCTTTAACGCTCTTTCAAGCGCAAGTGAAGTAATGAGCAACAGTGCAAACGGAATAGCAACTGGTGTAGGTGGGCTTGCGAATGCCACAAATGCTGTTGCAGATGGCGTAGACAAATTTGACAAATTTGCTGGCAAGCTTTTAAACGGTAGCGAAGGACGTGCCGAAACATTTGCCGAGCCAATATCAATAGAAAATAAGCATATGTATGAGGTTTCATTCTACGCACAAGGGCTTGCACCATATTTTATTTCGTTATCCTTGTGGGTTGGCTCGATTGCGATATTTTTCATACTAAAAGCAAAAAATGTCGAAAAGGTTAGCCTTATATCAAAGCTGTTTGTTATGGATATAATATCAATTGTCCAAGCGTTTATTTCCTGCTTTGTTACGCAATATGTCTTAAAAATGCACATAGCAAGCCCTATTCTTTTTTATATGTTTACCATACTTTCTGCACTTACATTTATGTGTATAGTTCGTGGGCTTATGATGATATTTATGGAATATCCACAAATTGGAGAATTCGTTGCAATAATCCTACTAATGCTTCAACTGACCTCGTGTGGCGGGCTATATCCAATTGAAACATCGCCATTATTTTTCAGAATATTAAATAAATTTTTGCCAATGACATATTCTGTGAGAGGTATGAAAGAGGCTATGTTTGGAATGTATGGAACCATTTTATTAAATTCAACATTAGTAATGTTTACTTTTATAATAATATTCCAGCCTATAACATACTTTTTTGCTTGGGAAAAATACAAGGATAAACCAAAGGTTTTTTATGAGCAACTAACATTTGGAGTGTAAATATATTGACGAAAATGTATGTAATAGGATATAATAGTTACCAATGTTAGGAGAGATAAATATGAAAAATATAGAAACTAAATATGACCCAAAACAAGTAGAGGACAGGATTTATCAATTATGGTTAGATGGCGGTTATTTTCACGCAATGCCAAACCCCGATAAAAAGCCTTTTACTATCGTAATACCACCACCAAACGTTACAGGACAGCTTCATATGGGGCATGCCCTTGATGAAACTTTGCAGGACGTTTTAATTCGCTACCACCGTATGAAAGGCGAGGAGGCTCTTTGGATTCCAGGCACCGACCATGCTGGTATTGCTACACAAATCAAGGTTGAGGAGATGCTTAGAAGCGACGAGGGCTTAACCAGATATGATTTAGGCAGAGAGAAATTTTTAGAGCGTGTGTGGGAATGGAAGCATCAATATGGGAGTAGAATTATAAATCAGCTTAAAAAACTTGGTAATTCGTGCGATTGGGAGCGTGAACGCTTTACAATGGACGAGGGTTATTCGAGGGCTGTTCGTGAGGTTTTTGTTAATCTATACGAAAAAGGTCTTATTTATCAAGGCAATCGCATAATTAATTGGTGCCCAAGCTGCAGCACTGCACTTTCAGATGCAGAGGTTGAATATTCTGAGCATTTAGGGCATTTTTGGCACATTAAATACACAGTAAAAGACAGCAACGAATTTGTTGTAATTGCAACCACTCGCCCAGAAACCTTGCTTGGCGATACAGCAGTTGCAGTTAATCCAGAGGACGAGCGTTACGCGCATCTTGTTGGTAAAATGCTTATTCTTCCACTTGTGAACCGTGAAATTCCAGTTATCGCAGATGAATATGTGGATAAGGATTTTGGCACAGGTGCAGTTAAAATTACCCCTGCCCACGACCCTAACGATTTCGAGGTTGGTCTTCGTCATAACTTAGAGCAAATTAAGGTTATGAATGACGATGCAACAATTAATCAATTCGGTGGCAAATACTGTGGAATGGCAAGATATGACGCAAGGAAAGAAATTATTAAGGATTTAGATGAGCTTAATTTGCTTGTGAAAATAGATGAGCATACCCACAATGTTGGAGAGTGTTATCGTTGCTCAACAACGGTTGAGCCTATAACCTCGAAGCAATGGTTTGTTAAAATGGAGCCTCTTGCAAAGGAAGCTCTTGATGTTGTAAAAGACGGAACGATTAACTTTGTTCCAGAGAGATTTTCAAAAACCTATACAAATTGGATGGAAAATGTTCACGATTGGTGCGTGTCACGTCAGCTTTGGTGGGGACACAGAATTCCTGCGTTTTACTGCGAATCCTGTGCAGAAACAACCGTTAGCAAGCAGGATATTACCTCTTGCCCAAAATGTGGTGGCGAGGTTTTACAAGACAATGACGTTTTAGACACTTGGTTTTCATCAGCACTTTGGCCATTTGCAACACTCGGATGGCCAGAAAAAACGCCAGACCTTGAATATTTCTTCCCAACAAGCGTGCTTGTAACTGGTTATGATATTATATTTTTCTGGGTTGCCAGAATGATATTTAGCGGAATGGAGCATATGAAACAGGCACCATTTAGCACAGTATTTATTCATGGAATAGTGCGTGACAGCCAAGGCAGAAAAATGAGCAAATCCCTCGGCAATGGAATTGACCCACTTGAAATTATTGATTTATACGGTGCAGATGCACTTCGTTTTACGCTTGCAACAGGCAATTCTCCTGGTAATGATATGCGTTTTTACAATGAACGTGTGGAGGCAAGCAGAAATTTTGCAAACAAAATTTGGAACGCATCTCGCTTTGTTTTGATGAATTTAAACGATAGTGCAAGCGATAAATTGCCTGAAAAATTAGAATTAGAAGATAAATGGATAATAAGTAAACTTAACGATTTAGTGGCAGAGGTTACAAAGGATTTAGATAAATTTGAGCAAGGAATAGCAGTTCAAAAGCTGTATGACTTTATTTGGGACGAGCTTTGCGATTGGTATATAGAATTCGTTAAGCCAAGATTAAATACAGACAAAAACCCACAAAACGTGCTTGTTTTTGTGCTTTCTAATGTTTTAAAACTTCTTCACCCATTTATGCCATTCATCACAGAGGAAATATATAGCTATTTGCCAGTTGAAAAGGGCAGTATTATGGTTGCAAAATGGTGTGAGTACGACGAGAAATTAAGCTTCCCAAGTGAAGTTAGCCAAATTGAGCTAATCAAAAATGCAATAAAAGGTATTCGTAACCTACGAACAGAAATGAATGTTCCCCCATCAAAAAGGGCGACACTCGTTATCGTTACAGACGATAATAGCACCTTCACTAAGGGCGAGGCATTTTTCAAAAAGCTTGCAGGTGCAAGCGAGGTTATAGTTACAAATGACCGCTCAAATATACCAGAAAACGCTGTTTCACTTGTAGTAGAGCGTGCAGAAATTTTTATGCCACAGGGTGATTTGGTTGACAAGGAAAAAGAAATTGCAAGGCTTACAGCAGAGAAAAAACGTCTTGAAGATGAAATAAGGCGTGTAGATAACAAGCTTTCAAATGAAGGATTTGTTGCAAAAGCACCTGCAAATGTTCTTGCACAGGAAAAAGAAAAGGGCGAGAAATACCGTGATATGCTTGAAAAAGTAAGAATCGGCTTGGAAAACCTAAAATGATGGATTATGAACAGGCGATTAAGTTTATACACGACAGATTGCTATTCGGTTCAAAGCTTGGACTATCGGCTACGGAGGAATTACTCCGTAGGCTTGGTAGTCCACACAAAAAACTGAAATTTATACATATTGCAGGAACGAATGGAAAAGGCTCTACCTCTGCATTTATTGCGAATATTTTAATTGCAAATGGACACAAAACTGGAATGTATATCTCGCCATTTGTCCATAATTTTAACGAGCGAATACAAATTGATAACGTGCAAATTCCTAATGAGGATTTAGCAATTCACACAGAGAAAGTAGCGAGTGTAATTGATGACACCTTACAGCCAACAGAGTTTGAGGTTGTGACAGCAGTTGGTCTTTTGCACTTTTTAGCCGAGGGCTGCGATTATGTTGTGCTTGAAGTTGGTCTTGGTGGACGGTTTGACTCGACAAATGTTATCCCTCCCCCACTCGTTTCGGTTATCACAAGCATTAGCATTGACCATACAGAGTTTTTAGGCGAAACTATTGAACAAATTGCCTTTGAAAAATGCGGGATAATAAAAAGTGATAGCAGTGTTGCAGTTTATCCTGATAATCCACAGGGTGCAATTGATGTTATAAAAAGTACTGTAAGCGAAAAAAAAGTGCCGATTATTTTTGGCAATAAAGACGCAATTTCAATAATTTCACAGGACATTAACGGAACACGGTTTACATACAAAGGCACAGAATATGAAATTTCCCTGCTTGGCCTGCATCAAGTGTATAACGCAGTTACTGCAATTACAGCAATAGAAAACCTTAATATTTCAGAAATGGCTATAAAAAATGGCCTTAAAAACACTAAATTTAGTGGACGATTTGAGGTTATCAGCACCCCCCCATATAATCCACTCATAATAATTGATGGTGCTCATAATTATTCAGGTGTGCTTGCACTTAAAAATGCACTTGAAACATATTTTAAAAATAAAAAAATTACCCTTGTAATGGGTATGTTAAAAGACAAGGAATATGAAAAATGCGTTGCAGAGCTTGCCCCCCTTGCAGATATATTTATTGCAACCCAGCCAGAAAACCATCGTGCGATTAGCAGTATTGAATTAGAAACCATTGCAAAAAAATATGTTAAAACCACAAAAGCATTTGATGAAAAAATAGATGCTGTTAATTATGCAATTAGTCATACAGATAAAAATGATGTAATTTGCATTTGTGGCTCGCTATATTTAATAGGTGGGATACAAATATAAATTAAAAGATGGACTATTCTATTTTGAACAGTCCATCTTTTACTATAATTTATTCCTCATATCAAAAATTTTACCCTCATACATACGCTTGCCTGCAAGCGTTATATTCAAAGCCTTTTCATACGATTTGATAAGTGAGTATTCCTTTAATGTAACTATCGAAACAGCGAGGCCCTTGTTCCCATTTCTACCCGTCCTACCAACTCTATGCAGGTATTCCATAGCATTTTGTGGCATTGTGACATTAAATATACACGAAATCTCGTCTATATGAAGCCCCCTTGCAGCGATGTCAGAGGCAATTAAAAATTGCAATTTACCTGTTTTGAAATCCTCCATCGTCCTTTTCCTGTCAAGCTTTACATTTGCACCATGGATATTTTCAGTAGGCATTTTATGATAATTAAGCTTATCGGTTGCCAGTTCAATTTCCTCAGCTTGATTTATAAATATCATCGCCCTTTGTGGGTTTAAAATCCTTGCAATTTTTCTTAGAATCTCAATTTTATCCCTTTGCTCTGCAATGAAATATATATGCTCAATCGTTTCTGGTACGGATATTTCATCACCAATTGTAACTACTTCTGCATCTTTCATAAGCTTCTTTGCATTTTTTATAGTATCATCAGAAATTGATGCAGAAAAAAGTAATATTTGCCTGTCCTTTAATGTGGTTTTAATAACCGAAACTGCATTTTCCAGGTTATTTTTGTCCATCATTTTATCTGCTTCATCAATTACAATTGTTTTAATTGTATGTGCCGATATTTTCTTTTTCTTAATTAGTTCTAAAATTCTTCCTGATGTACCAACAATAATTTGTGGCTTTTCCTTTAATTTTTCTATTTGCCTTAGGATATTCACGTTGCCAACAATTACAGCCCCGCTAATTTGCGAACCAGAATTTTCAGACAAACGCTCTATTTGGCGTTGTATTTGCACAGCAAGCTCATGCGTTGGCACAATTATTAGGGTATTCATATCTTTTTTTGCTTGTTTAAGCCTTTCAAAGAGTGGCAATAAATATGCTAATGTTTTGCCACTCCCTGTTTGCGATTGCACAATCAAATCTTTGTTTTCTAATATTAAAGGTATTACCTTTGCTTGCACTTCGGTAGGATTAATTATATTTTCTTTGCGTAATGCGTCCACAAGCACTTGGCTTATATTGTCAAATCCGTTTATCATATTTCTCCTTAATTACACTTAGAATAGCCACAATTTGGACAGGTTGCGCAGCCCTCTGCTAAATGCAAATGTGTCTTGCATTCTGGGCATTTGTTAGGTGAACTATCCTTAATAGCCTCGATAGCACCATTAGGATTGTGCTTGAAATATTCTTTTTCCAATGCCTTTGCTATAATATCTGCACAGGACATACCATTTATAACACGCTCGCCCTTGCTTTTCACAACCGTGCAGGCTGCACATTTTATTCCTTTAAGCTGGTCAACTATTTCATAAACCTTTGTACCAGAGCGTAGTGCAAGCGAAATTAGCCTATTAAGCCCTGCAATGTTAGACTCACAAGTTCCACTTTTCGAAGTATTAATAAAGGTTTCAACAATATTATTGTTACTATCTCTGTTAATTGTTAAATAAAACGAACCACAAGCATTATAAAATTTATTAGTACTGCCACAAGTTTCGCCGAAATCATTTCTGCTTATAGGCTCGATATGATCAAGAAGGTGGTTTTTTTCCTTCACAGTATCGGCAGCACTTGAGGTTGTTGTTAAAATTCCACTTCTTGCACAACCATCTCTATAAATTGTAACACCCTTTAAGCCCATTTCCCACGCTTTTGTATATAAATCCTTCACCTGTTCAACTGTGAAATCATTAGGTACATTTACAGTAGATGAAATAGACGCATCTATATATTTTTGCGACGCAGCCTGCATTTTAAGCCTTTCCAAATAATTAAGCTCCATTGCTGTTGTAATGTATTCCGGTAGCTCGTCCTCGCTGTCAATATCTTTAATATCCATAACCTTCTGAACAATTGATGTATAGATAGTGTAATAAACGTCCTCACCGTGAAGGGATTCCGTCTTACGCTGATATGATTTTGCATATATAGGCTCAATCCCACCTGAAATTCCAAGCATTGTAGAAAGTGTTCCAGTAGGAGCACAGGTCAAAAGCTGTGAATTGCACAAGCCGTATTGTGCTACTAATTCTTTTACGTCCTCTGAAATATTAGTCTTGAAAAATTCACTTGCCATAACTGCGTCCTTTTTATACTTAGGGAATGCACCTTTTGCCTTCGCCAAAAGTGCAGATTGCTCTATCGCTGCATTAACCATAGTATAACCAATTTTGTTGGATACACTAACTGCCTCATCACTTCCATACTTACAGCCAATTTGAATTAGCATATCGCCAAGTCCCATTATTCCAAGCCCTATTTGCCTCCAATTTCTAACGCTCTCACGTTGCTCTGGAAGTGGGTGAAGTTCTAAGCCCTCGTCTAATACTTCATTTAGGGCAACAACTGCTTTTTTAACAGCCATGGCAAATTCAGAATAATCAAATTTCGCCTTTTCGCTAAATGGCTTTATAACAAATTTCGAAAGATTAATGCTGCCAAGCAAACAGCTACCACCAGCAGGAAGAGGCTCTTCTGCACAAGGGTTTACCCCTGCATATTCAAAATCATCATCCTCGCTTAGCAAATTCCAATTCTTAATTCTATCCCAAAAAAGAATGCCTGGCTCTGCCATATTCCAATTATTTTCACAAAGTTTTTCCCACAATGCTTCTGGGTCAACATCTCGCTCTATAATCTCACCTGTTTCAGGACGTACAAATTTCAATTTCCATGGCTCTCCATTTAAAAGGCAATCCATAAAATCGTCATAAATTTTAACAGAAACATTAGCCTTTGTAACCTTTGTTAAATCGTTTTTAATGTCGATAAATTTTTCGATATCAGGGTGTGAGCAATCCATAGACAGCATAAGCGCACCACGTCTGCCAAATTGCCCAATAAGCTCTGTAACCATGCTATAAAGGTTCATAAAGCTAACCGCACCTGTTGTTTCCTTTGCGGCATTATTAATCTTAGCAC
>Ga0247841_10009743_pt1 | contig 13324 bp, 12 predicted proteins | sample LaCruzMarch2015__2_FD_192410 | JGI IMG/M metagenome (GOLD analysis project Ga0247841, IMG submission 192410) | Freshwater microbial communities from meromictic Lake La Cruz, Castile-La Mancha, Spain - LaCruzMarch2015_18m | ecosystem: Environmental > Aquatic > Freshwater > Lake | place: Spain...
ACATGTGGGTTTGTATGGCATGTAATGGAGTATCACGTGCTAAGCTTAAACCAACTTTTTGTAAGAGATGCGGCTCAATTAGAATGAGAGCAAAGAAGAAAGGAAAGAGAACAAAGTAAATTAATACTTTGTTTTTATTTTATCTTATTTTTAATAATTCTTTTTGGAAATTTAATTTCCAATTGATTACTTTTTTTAGCTTGTTCTTTTGGAACCTGATCTCTATACCTTTGAGATTCAAAAGCTCTTGTTATCTTTCTTATTTCCTGTTCTGGTTTAGATTTCAATAAATTTAATGTTTTCTTAAACTCAAATTTATATTCTGCATTTTCAATATTTCTTAAACTAATATTTTCTGGTTTAATATCTGCCTTCAAATAAGTTAATAGATAAGTTTCAAGTTGGCGAAGATATTCCTTATCATTTACCCCATCTTGACTATAATGCTTTGGAAAATTACCAATAACAGTTGCACCCATCTTTTTTCCTAAATCTACAATATTTTTTGTAATCATTAATCTCCAATTTACGTTTTTTAATTCCTTAGGAACTTCTTTTAATCTTTTAATATTTTCTCCTTGTAAGTTATTAATTATTAATTCTAATTTACTATGTTTATTTATATTAAAATAAAAATCAAAGCTTGCAAAATGAGTTCCGTCTTTTCCAATCACATTATATTGGTAAATTGATTCCACATGACTTTTATAAAGAGAAGGAGAAATATTTTGAAATATCTTATCCTTATTTAGTATCTCAGAAATATTTGTGTTTTTAAAAAAATTATAATTTAATTTTAATGAACTTAATCTTTCTTCAAAACTTAAGCTATCAGGAAGAACAAGAAATAATTTAACTAATCTTTCTGCATCTTGTTGATTTGTACTAATATTACATAATTGTAAAATATCTTCTTTATTAGTAATATGAAATTTATTATTATATAAATAATTAAATGAATAAACACTTTCAACTATGTCTCTAGAGGTAAGTTTTCTAAATTCAGCCATGCATTAAAACCATTTATTAATTGTTCTTTGTTTATTTCTTTCTTCTCTTTCTTTAAGATATTCGTCAAGCTGATTCTTTACTCTATCACTTGAGAAACCAGCTTTATTAATTAATATATTTTCAATTGCATCTCTTGAGAAAACCCCTTTCTTAATCTCAGGAGAAGAAGTTATGTTTGGGTTTCTAAATATATCTTCAATCTCTTTATAGTTGAATGGAATGCTTTTTCCTTTTTCTTTAAGGTATGCTTCTATTTCTTCAAAAGAATTGTACTTTTGTACAAGCTTATATGCTGTTTGTGGTCCTATTCCTTGTACCTTTTCATTAAAATCTGTTCCAATTAAAATAGATAACCACAATAGTTTATCATACGTTAGATTAAGCTTAGTGTATATACACTCAGCATGGATGATCTCTGGATTAACCTCAACATAAACGTTCTTATGTGGTATCTTTTTCTTTCCAGAAACAGCAACATTCTTTAAAAGATGAGGAGAACCAAAGAGAATACAATCATAATCTTGAGAGATAGTATAATCAAGTAAATTATTTTGTGTAAGATAGGATATTTGAGCTTCTGCTTCTCCAGGTGCATCTATATATGATAGCCCCATAGCAAGAATTAGTTCTTTTGATTCATTAATTATCTTTGAATCAATGGTTGCTGCTTGACGAGCAAACTTATGCATGTCTTGAAGATTTCCTTCATCAAATGCTTTTTGATAGTTTTCTTTTGCAACTTCTCTTCTTCCTCTTCTTTCTTCTTTAGTTTTACCTTTAAGTTCATGACTAACTCCATCAAACACAAGAGTAATATCTGTTGTATATTTTGAAATATTCATAAGTCTATAGAAAAGACCAGAATAGTGACTTGTTACTTCCCCCCTTTCATTCTTTAGAGATTCACCATCAATTCCCCTTATGGTTGTAACAAATTGAAATAGAACATTGTATGCATCAAACCCTAATCTTTTATTCTTTAGGTTATTTAAATCAAACTTAACCTTACAAGAATCAATTAATCCAGAAAATGCAATACCCATAACTATGCTCCTAAAATAATTTGATGCAGAAAAGCATTTAAAAACTTGTTTATTCTATATTATATAGAAGCATCTATAGTACAGTGGTTAGTATGAGAGCCCTCCAAGCTTTAGACTCGAGTTCGAATCTCGATAGATGCACTCTTTTCTTTATTTAATTAAATCTATTTTTGTCTTTAACTTAAACAAAAGAAGGTTATTAAAAACTATCTAATTACTCTTATTTTATTAAGTATGTATAAAAATGTGCTAAAACTATGCCTAAATTAAAAAGAAAAATTGAAAATAAAGGATTTAAAATTAAAGCTCCTGAAGAACTTAATAATTTAAAGAGATTAACTGAACCTAATTTACATTCATTTAATAAAATAAATAATAAAACAATTTCTGAAAGAAATCAAGAAATTAAAATACATCTTCAAAAATTAGGTAAAAAAGGAAACATTAATCCAGAAGATAAACAAAAGATCAAATATTTAATTGATCTTGCTCAAAATCCTGTTCTATCAGATGTAAAAGAAATTCAAACATCACATAATTTCACTAAGAAAACAGAATCTTTAAATGTAGGTATAGAGCTAATTAAAGAAAAAAAGAAACTAGTAGAAATACTAGATGAAATTGATAAATATAATGAAATGAAACATGAAACTGAAACAATTACTAAAAGATTAACAGAAAAGAAAGAAGAGTTAAATAAAATAAATAATCTTGGTCATAAAAATTATGAATACAGAATGTTTCTAAATAGATATAGACGTATATTTGACTTAGAAAAAACTAATAAATTAATTGAAAGATTAGCTAAAGACAAAAAGACACAAACTTTACCTTATCACGATTTAGAAAATAAAATATTAGTTCTTGCAAACGAACTACAAAATACATTTCCTAAGCTTAAAATAAGAGATACTACAAAAATAATTGAAGATGTTAAACAAAACATATTTCTTAGTGAAAGAAGAATAAAAGAAATAATCAATAATCACAAGTATGGATTAAATTTAGGAAACTCAGAAATTGTAAGAAGATCTCTAAATTCAATTAAGTTACAATTAATTGAAAATACAAATAAAAAAACAGAATCCCTAGTTTCTGAAAGCCAAATTATTAGAAATAAAGAAAAAGAACTAATTGCCTCATATGATCCAGAAAATAATACACTAAGGCTTAGAGTACTTGCAGAAAATTTAGGAAACATACATACAAGATTACCAACAATTGAAAATCATACAAAAGAAGAATTAAATCAAAGGGTTGAAGAAATTACTAAAAAAATAAGTCCAGAAAAGACGGAAAACTTAAGATTTGGAAATCCAATAAAAGAGCACATACAATTAACTAATTTAGAAACCTATAAAACAAATAGAAATAAAGCAATAATACTTGCAAAAATAGAAAGGGAATTAAGTAACTTAGTTAAAAAATATAATTAATTATAAAAAGGAAAATATTATGAGTAAATACAATAAAGATTGCTTATTTTGTAAAATCATAAAAGGAAAGATTCCTTGCTATAAGGTTTATGAAGATAAAGACTTTCTTGTTTTTCTTGATATCAATCCAATTGCAAAAGGGCATACCCTTGTTATTCCTAAAAAACATTTTGTAAATCTTCTTGATGCAGATGATAAATATCTTAAGAAGATGCTTCCTGTAGTTAAGAAAATCATGCTAAATCATAAAGAAAAACTTGGGTGCACAGGATTTAATATATTAAATGCAAATGAAAAATCTGGACAACAATCTGTTTTTCATTTACACATCCATATTGTTCCAAGATTTGATGATGATGGATTTAATACATGGCCAATAACAGGGTATCAGAAAGAAGACTTAACCAAATTATCAGAAAAACTAATATTGTGAAACTAAATGAACCCTAGAAGAAATAGTCAACTGCTTAAAAGTTTAAAAACATTAGGTCCAAAGGAAGAAAAAGTCAATTTTAAGTTTGATAGAAATAAAAAATATACATATAAGGAAAAAGAAACTAATCTTATAAAACTAGGGAAACAAAAAGCTTTATATTTATTGTATTTAGATAAGATTAAAGAAATTAATTTCAAACATGGGATTTCAATTAGAGAAATTGATAAGCTTTTAAAAGAGCTTAAAATGGAACCCAAAGAAAAAACAAAATTAAGAGATCATAATGAGATTATAAGAAAAGATATGGTCACAAATAAAGCAAAGCTTGCAGAACTTGAAACCATAGAAGAAGAAATAAAGGTTATGCAAATAATTCTTGAAAGAACATCAGACCAAAAATTAATTGATCAATATTTTACAATAATAGATATTATTAAAAATAAATCAAAAGCATATGTTAATGCAACTGGAAGTACAGTTGATCCTAGAGCTCCAATATTTGCAAAAAATGCAATGATTGAAATTACTAAAATAATTAAATCAACCCCACCTAAAGATATTCCTCAAGCATTAAGAGTAATAACAAGTATTATTGTTAATTGGTAAAATTAATGAAACCAAGATATAAAAATATAATCATTACAATACTAATTATTTTCCTAATATTAAACGGGTACAGATTTATTATGGTAGACAAAAATAAAATATCTGAAAATATATTTCCTTCTCAAGTTTCTGGTTCGTTTTATCCAGGAACTGAAAAAGGAATAACTAAAGATCTAGATCATTTTTTTAAAGAAGCAGATATAAACTATTCTGGAGAAGATATTAAAGCTCTTATTGTTCCTCACGCAGGATACAAATATTCTGGGCTTACAGCAATGATTGGATATAAAAAACTATATTATAATCTTCTTTTATCAACAAAGGAAAATTATAAGATTATTGTTATAGCTCCAGCTCATCAAGTTTATTTTAAAGATATATCAACCTTATCAAGTTCTTACTATCAAATACCTACTGGAAACATAAAGATAGAAAGGAGTTCTCTTGATCTGTACAATAATAATTCTGCGTTTCTTAAAGAACATGCAATTGAAGTACAACTCCCATTTATTCAATATATATTTTCAAAAGCAAATAAGAATTTTTCTATAATTCCTATTCTTGTTGGAGATGCAAACATTAGTAATTCAGTTAAAGCAATTCAAAAAGAAATTGATGAAAATACAATTATTATTGTTTCAAGTGATTTATCTCATTTCTTTACAGATTCCAAAGCAAGAGAAATAGATAAGGCAAGTATAAATAATATTCTTTCAGGAAATAAAGAAATTAATGCTTGTGGGGTTAAAGGAATTATAATATTAAATGAAATTTCAAAGGAAATGAAATGGAAATCAGAGTTTTTAAATTATTCTAATTCAGGAGATGTTACTGGAGATAAGAAATCAGTTGTTGGATATTCTTCTTTTTCTTATTATTATCCAGAAACAGAAAATATATTAATTAAACTTGCAAGAAAATCAATATCAGATAAGTTAAATGGATACAAAACTGATAAAGAAGAAATAAAAGAAATAATTTCACAAGAATATCTTGAAAAAAAAGGAGTGTTTGTTACTTTAACTATTAATAATAGACTTAGGGGTTGCATTGGAAGTATTATAGGCATCTCTTCAGTTTATGAAGGAGTAATTGATAATGCAAAGAATGCTGCTTTTTTTGATCCAAGGTTTAATAAGCTTACAAAAAATGAGTTTGAGAAGATAGATATTGAAGTGTCTATTCTTTCTGTTCCTTCATCTTGTTCTCTTTCTGACATAAAGAAGAATGATGGAGTAATTCTTCAAAAAGGTTATAACTCTGCTCTTTATCTTCCACAAGTTTGGGAACAACTTCCAAGTAAAGATGAATTTCTTGGATCACTTTGTGAAAAAGCAGGTCTTGAATGGGATTGTTACAAGGATTCAAAAACATCTTTTAAGAAATTCAATGTGGAGATAATTAAATGAAAGAAGCACTTTTTTATAAGAAACTAAAAGAAGATAAAAAGATTCAATGCACAACTTGTAATAGGCTTTGTATTATTTCTTTAGGAAGCACAGGCTTTTGCAAAGTTCGAAAGAATATAGATGGTACTCTTTATTCTTTAGTTTATGGTAAACCAGTAACTATTAATATTGATCCTATTGAAAAGAAACCAATTTTTAATTTTCTTCCAAAAACATTTACTTTAAGCTTTGGAACATATGGTTGTAATTTTGATTGTAATTTTTGTCAGAATTATAATATTTCAAATGCAAAAAAAGAAGAACAAATGAATAATATTAAAGAAACTACTCCTAAAGATATTGTTTCTCTAGCACTTGAAAATAATTGCCCAAGTATTTCATACACTTATACAGAACCAACTGTGTTTATTGAATATGCACTTGAAACAATGAAACTTGCAAAAGATGCAGGTCTTGCAAACATTTGGGTAACAAATGGATATATGACAAGTGAGGTTGCAAAAGAAGTTGCAAAATATCTAGATGCAATAAACATAGATCTTAAAGGGGATAAAGATTTTTATAAAAAATTAATTAATGGAACAGAAGTTAATCAAGTTCTTAAAAACATTAGCTTTTTTCATAAGAAAGGAATACATGTTGAAGTTACAAACCTCTTAATTGAAGGAGAAAATACAAGACAAGAAGAAATTGAATGGGTTTGCAAAGAAATTGCAAAAATATCAAAGGATATCCCACTACACTTCTCAAGAAGCTTTCCATATTACAAGATGCAAAAGATTATTCCAACAAAGATTGAAACTTTAAAGCTTGCTGAAAAGATTGCAAGAAAAGAAGGAATAAAAAAAATATATCTTGGCAATATTTAATATAAATCTATAAAAAATATGGCAAGACATTTAATACTAATAATAAAACAATTAATGTTCCAAAGAATTTTGCAATCCATTTCATTCTTTTTCTTTCATTATGCTTCTTATTTAAGTAATCAGAGAAGATTATCTGTGACATTCCTCCACCATCGAATGGGAAAGAAGGAAGATAATTAACAGTAGCAATTATGAAATTCAATAATGCTGACCATAAAAGAACACTAAAAATTGTTTTATACACATAATAAAGGAATGGAATTTTTAAATCAGGATCAGGAGTTACTGCACTAGTAAACCCAAGTCTTCCCATTTCATTTGGTCTTAAAATAACTGTTCTTATTTCTCCTGTTGTTGGATTCTTAATAACAAAATTATTATCTGCATTTAACTTAACTGCTGAATTTAAACCGCTTTGAGTAACTATTACTTTATTGTTAACCGCAACAATAATATCATTTACATCTAGAACCCCATAAGCTGGAGATGGAAATACACTTCCACAAACGTCTGTGTTTTGATCAATAGCATAAATATAAACTGAATCCATCTTACTTGTTCCAATTGAATGAGAATAGTTAGTCATTATTGGAGTAAAAGCTAAAAATAATAAAAAGAAAATAATTGCTAAGATTACATTACTCATTGGACCTGCTGAATACATTCTTGCAATATCTCTCTTATTCTTTTTTTCAATTTCTTTTTCATCAGGTTCAACAAAAGCACCAAGTGGAAGAAGGCCAGCAAACATAAAGCCCATTGATTTTATTTTTACTTTCATTTTTCTTAAAAGTACACCATGACATGCTTCATGAACGATTGCTGCAATAATTAAAATTATCCAACCATACCAAGGAATAAAAATATCAACCTTTGGCATTTGTATTCCAGGAATAACAAGCCCTACACCTGGACAAGCACTTCCTCCTTGACCAACTGAGACTTTTGCAAGAATATCAAATGCAGAGAAAATAAGTGAACCTAAAGTAAATCCAGATAAACCCATGATTCCAGTTAATATAACTATTATTATTGCAAACCACTCAGGGATTAATGCACTTGAAAATAACATTTTTTGTGTTAAAATATATGTTAAATAAGATAAAACTAAACCAGATCCTACAAAGATTAGAAATCTCTGATATCTACTCTTAACTTCATCACGAATAACATAATCTAAACCAAAAGCACCAAAACCAACAACAATACCTATATCAGTTACTATATTTAAGAATTTTTTGTGTTTTGCAAGTTCGTCTAAATACTTAATTAATCTAGTTGTTCTTATCATTATAAGAAAACCAAGATATAAATCAAGCTTAAATAATTTCTTTGCAATAAATGCACATAATCCAATAATTAAGATTATTAATAAAATCCAAAGAATCGTACTCATATTTTTCTAACTCATTTATTATTTTCTAGTTGTTTTAACCTAAATCTTATTTATATTCATTAAGATATTATTTATAAACAGATTTGTTTTATATTATTCCAAATAACATTAATACTCCTAATATAAATAATATAATACCTGCTATTAAATGGAAATATTTTATGTTCTTTTGCTTCCATTCTCCTACCTTTTGAACCTCTGTTACTCCAAAGTAAATAATCAAGGTAATTGCAAGCATTGGTAAGATAAAAATTACATTATATAATAATAATACTGGTAATGCAGCTAATAAACTTCCATAAGATAAGAGGTTACCTAAAATCACATATGGTCCTATTGTACAGGGGAGTAAGAATAAAGAAACAACAACACCAACTACAAATGCACCTGTTGGAGATGTTACCTTTGAAATTAATCTTTGTACTCTTGGTCTAAACGACATAGGCATTTCAGTACCTATTGTTCCTGGTCTATAATTAAAATAATCCTTTAATTGCATAAAAGCAAGGAATAATGCAAATGCAGCAATTACCTTATAGATAACTAGACGAATAATATCAACACCAGGTATTAATTTAAATATATTTACTAAAAATAAACCATAAGCAAAATATAATAAAAATATAGCAAGTGTGAACATTAAACCTGAATATAATACTTTTCTTCTCTTACCTACATTTGTAGTCATTATTGTTAATAATAATAAGATTAATACAGCAAATTCGCAAGGATTAACAGCATCAACAAGTGCGAGAGAAACAACAGTCCATAAAGATATCTTCTTTTGGTTTGTAGTTGATTCTGTTGAAATTGTACAATTTTGATCAGTATTTACATCTAAGTTTATGTCTTGCGTTTCACAAGCTGCAGAAATAGTAGTTTTTCCATTCCAATAAAAATTATACCCTTTAAGTTGAACAGCATTATCAAATTTTATTTTACCATAAGATATTTCTATACTTGTGTCTGATAACATTTTATGATAACTACTATGTAATAGTGGATCAACATTCTCATCAGTTAATAATTTATATAAATTTGCATCAGAAACTTCAGACACTCCAGTTTTAAATAAAGCTCTATCTTTATACCAAATAGTTGGAAGACCAGATAATTCATTTATTTTTAGATCTTGTAATGAATTTACATCCCCTTTTGAATAAATATCATTTGGGAGAGGACAAATATTCCCAAAACCTTGATTTTTTTCTAGATAATCAGAAAACTTAGTTGTTATTTCTTCAAAGAAAAAAATATCTTCTTGGTTTATGATAAGCTGTGGAACATTATAATTTGAATTATATCCACCTGTAACATATGGAATAATTTGTTGACCATTGATTTGCTTATCTCCAACTTCATATTCAATAATAAATATATCCTTATTTCTTACTGTTTCTCCAAAAAGAACAGGATCAACCTTTGCACAATGAGGGCACCCTAGTTTTGTGAAATAAACTACGCAAACAAGATCTCCAATTTCTGAATTTGTTAGTTTTGGAGAATTATTTGTAAATAATGTATCTGGACTTGGAAGATTTACATCAATAGAGCAAGCTCCTCCCCCAATTCCTTGATTTGTATCACAGGTGTTTGCATCACTTGCTGCAAATAGCACAGTACCAAATAGACTCATGAATAAAATAATTGAAACCAAAAGGAATATTTTATTTTTATTAATCATAAATCATCTTTTTTTAATGTAATAAAATTAGAACTTATATTGTATATATAATATATCTAAACCTTTAAATACATTATTGTTTTGTAAGGTTATTTTGATTCTGGGAATTCAATTTTAAGCTGACTTCTAATTTTTCTTGACATTCTATATTCTACTGTTTTTTCTAATACTGGATTTAGCTTTTTTACCCACCCAATTAATTCATTTAATCTTGTAAAATTAGGATTATTAATTAAATGACTACACCTAGTTGAATATTCATAAGTAAAATGATGAAGTAACTTTCTTGAAAATTCATCATATCCAATTGTATTAAAATCAGATATTTTTGCAAAAATATCAACTAATTCTTTTTCTAAATTTGCCTTATAAGGATCAAAGTCTCTATGCTTAAATACATCTGCTTCTTTTAATATTTTAAATAAAGCAGTGGTATATAATTCAATTTTCTTTTTATTTGTATGAAGTTGGGATGAATATTTTCTAATAGTATCAAGATTAGAAATTATTTCTTTTTGATGATTATAATTTGCATTTTTTTGTTTTCTATCTTTTTGATACTCAGTTAAGTTTTCAATAGTTTTTGTTTCTCCAGTTTTATTAATAGGATCAATATATTTTTTTCTAAAATACCCATCATTTTTTTTAAGATGTTCTTTTAAAGTTCTTGCAGGATCAGATGTCTTTCTATTATATTTATCTAAAAGAGTAATAAGATCAAATTTTGGTTTATATCTGATTATATCTTTATTTACTTTCTTTTTTGGATGAGAATATGGAATATTCAATTCAAATTCAGGATAAATTACTTTTTTTAATTGTCTTGGTCTTTTAATTGGGGGCATGTGAATCTTTTATAGATAATCTTCTTAATTAATGTTTATAAATAATATTTATAACCCACAAGCTTATAAACTAATTTTGCAAGGGTGTAGGCTTCTGGAAAGTAATAATCTTCGTTTCCTATTGGTGTGAATTCAACTATATCTGCTCCAATTACATTCTTTTCTTTAAATATTATTTTTAAGAGAGAAAGAAGTTGAAGATAGTTCATTCCTCCAGGTTCAAGAGCTGCTGTGTTTCTAATAACAGATGGATCAAGAACATCCACATCAATTGAAAGATAAATATTCTTTGGCATCTTTTTTAATTCACTAATAAATTTTTTGTTCTTTGAAAGATCATAAAAGGTACTAGTGTTGTCCAAGAAATCTTGCATTTTAATTATAGATATATTCTTATTTTGTTTACTTTTTAGAAACTCATTTTCATAAAAATCCATGGTTCTTACTCCAACAATCATAGACTTGTGAGTATTTGAAATTATTCTTGTTGAACATGCTTGCCACCATGTATCTTTACCCCATGGTTCATACACATCTGGATGAGAATCAAACACAATTACTCCAAAATCTTCTTTTGAATATGTTTCTTCAAAAGCACAAACTATTGGAATAGTGTTTGAATGATCTGACCCAATAATAATTGGGAACTTATCTTTAGTTAATTTAAGAATAGATAAATAATCAATAATTTTTGGAGATATTTTTGGAAATTCTTTTTCCTTTAAAGCAAAAACATCTTGTGTATATATTCCTTGAACATATGATTCCTTATTAAGTTCCAGATCAAAATAATCTATATTTGCGGATGCTTTTAAAATTGCATTTGGTGCTTTAGAAGCTCCAGTTCCATGAGCAAGAGGAACATCATAGGAAATTGGAATAATTATTACCTTTGATTTCTTCTTATCACTATATTCAATTGGTACATTCATAAAATTTAATTTTGTATTCTTCATAAATATCATACTTAATTTTTATTAATAAATTTATTTTTCAAAATATTATATTGTTTTTTTACAACTGCATCATCATATGGATCTTGTCCAAGATCAAACAAATATAATTTATATGGCTTTTTAGAAATATCAATAAAACAATTTCTATTTTCCACATCATGTATTGGGATTTTATATTTTTTTCGCATATCCTGTTCGAAATTTCGTAATTTTTCAGAGATAATATTACTTTCGGATTTAGATATTTTATTTAATTTCAATGCATCTACAACAGTTAATTTATGTGTGAAATCATAAAGTATATAATCTTTAATTTCATTAGTACTAAATGCAAAATGGGGTTTAATTATGTTTAACCCATATTCTTTTGTATATTTTTCTATTGAATTTAGTAAAACTAATTCAGTTATTGAATCCGCATATTGTTTTTTTAAATAAAATGTATGCTCTTTTTGTCCGTCATTAATCTTAATAAAATAAGATTCCTTTGTAAGCCCCCCTCTCCTTGGTTTAATATTAACAATAAAATCAGTTACTCTAAACATTTCAAATCTTCCTTTTGGATCTATAAATCTATTTTCAAAAGGTTTTTTAGATAAAAAATTAATTGCTTTAATAATACCTGGATTTTGTCTAATTAATTTTTTTGAATAATCATTATATATTAATTCTTTTTGTATATTATGATGTTTATTTGTCTTAAATACATTATAATTAAATTTATTTTTTTGCTCAATTTCAGTTCCAAGAATTGGTTTTCTAGGAATCTTGCCTTTTGGTTTTGGGAGTAATTTTATTACCATATCTTATTCATTCCTCAAATTCAATTTCTGGTCTTTCAAGATTGAAAAGATCTGTATAATAGATGTAAGCTCCAGCATTTAAGAAAACTAATTTGTTTCCTATCTTTGGTTCTTTTCCTTCCTTAAAGTATACTCTATATCTAAATATATCCTCTGATGCAGGAGTTAATCCTTTGATTATGTATGGAGTTCCTTTTTCATTTTCATCTTCTGCTTCTCCGTCTACAAGTAGCTTGATATGAGTCACAAGTGTATCCATTGAACTATTGAAAAGAGATGCATCTACAAAGATTGTATTATCAACAATATTTTTAATTGTTGTTATAAGTTTACCAGATGGAGCTGCTATTGCTCTTCCTGGTTCAATAATTAATTTTAAATTATTTTTATTTACGAAATTCTTTAATTCTTTTATTTCTTTATAGACATTTTCAATAACTGAAACACTTATGTTCTTGTAAGGAACAGGAACTCCTCCTCCAATATCTAAATATTTTATTGTATTCATTGTTTCTTTGCTTAATGAATCAGACAATTCTTGAATTAATGACCATTCAGAAAGATTTTGTGTTTTTCTATGAACATGCACACCAAGTGCTTGTATTTGATTATTATCTTTTAGCTTTTTTATTAATTCATTTACTTCTTTTGAATAAAATCCATAAACAAAGTATCTTCCTGTTTGAATAGTGTATTCTTTAAGTCTCATTCTTAAAAGAAGGGTTATCTTTTCCCCTTTTGGAGTTTGATTGTCCAAGAAATATAACAGACTATTCAAATCATTTTCATTATCAACAATAAATTTATTTATTTTTTCTTTAAATAAAATA
>Ga0247841_10009744_pt1 | contig 13320 bp, 13 predicted proteins | sample LaCruzMarch2015__2_FD_192410 | JGI IMG/M metagenome (GOLD analysis project Ga0247841, IMG submission 192410) | Freshwater microbial communities from meromictic Lake La Cruz, Castile-La Mancha, Spain - LaCruzMarch2015_18m | ecosystem: Environmental > Aquatic > Freshwater > Lake | place: Spain...
ATTCCGTCAATCGTCACGATGGAGGAAATACTTCGAATAATTCGGGAGGCTGCAATCATTATAAAAAAACCGGATCCTGGGGTTATCTGACAATTTCCTCCCCATTTTGGGAGATTTTCATGCTAAAAGATCGGTCCGACCCATACCAAGCCCGTATTCCCGTGTTATCTGTCCGCCGCCTCTACCTGCTCCTGCTGGATCTCGCATTTCCAGTTACCCTTATATCAAGAAAAAAATCAAGGTTTGAAAAATTCTTCTTCGAGGATTGATTCTGGTTCTGCAGCAGAGATAATATCAGATATACGCTTTATGAGTGCCTTATCTCTGGTAATAAGATAATTGCATTTGCATTCAACAGCGACTGATAATGTGACTGCGTCATAGGGATCCAACTTATTTTCGATTTGATATTGCATTGCACGTATCATTACCCAGCTATCCGGTGGAATTATGTGAACCCCAAGGCTCATGCAATCTTCTATCACAGATTCTGGTTCGACTCCCTTGAGACGAAATGCATGAATAATCTCCATAAGAGCCGTCAAAGAACTGTATGCATCAACATCTTTATCGAGAATATGATCAAAGACCGATTTAGAACCTCTCCAAAGTTCTAAACCGGTTTTTGGATTAACTTCTCTGAAAAAAAGATTGAGATAAATATTGGAGTCAATGTATAATGCGTTCATATCTTTGGTTTCTCAACGAATAAAGGAATTCAACCGATGTGGCTTCTGGTGAAAGTTTGACTACATCTTTATATTTTCCCAGTAACATTTCAGTAATATTTTTTACTGGATTTGCATGGATATGGTTGAAGTAATTCCCAATATCTATTGCCTGACTCAAATCCACTACCATATTTACTCACTAAAAAAGTACTTCTCTGTATTTAATAAATATGCCCCCATCAGGAATCGGTTAAGAAGAAGCCGGGTTTAACCCTTGATGAACGCGGGTTACGGGAACCCACATCGTAGATGCGTCTGGTAACCGGGAGTGGACGGCTGAGGGTGTCCTTCTTGTACGGGATCTGTCCACAACCGGGAGTGCTCTTCCCTCGATCCTCATGACCCCCCTTTCCCGTGTGTGGGGGGTCGGATGGGAACGTTGTCGCCATGGGTGACCCCCCTCCCCCGCCGCAAACACTATGGGGGGGATACCCCATGTGCCCACCCGGATATCGTATCAATACAAATGGAGGCAACGCTTTAGATCTCAAACCGGTATCCTTACGGGCAGGGTTAACGAGTCTACCTTAGGGTCACGGGCTAAACCGATGACGCATGAATATGCCCTCCATTCAATAACTCTACACAGGCTGGGTCATAACACCATGAACGCAATGAAATAACCTCAAATTGCAGAGATTTTCGTCTGGGAGTATATAAGCAACCACATCATTTTCAAGTTGGGATCCAGCCTGTACAGATCATACACTTCAGGATCGATATACAATCAACTACCTTGTTGTAGATCTCCGGGCGGGTGGTAGAAATTTCCGTGTACGGAATGCACCCGGCATCATACGATGCGGTCACCGGAGTGAAGGGATCGCATGAAGAGTGCCGGCGGGGCGTGGACCTCCTGCTTGAATATCATATCCCCTTCATCGTCAAGCAGGCGCTCCTGCCGCAGAACCGGGACGAGCAGGTGGAGTTCGAGGCATGGGCGGCGACGATTCCTTCGATGGAGAACCCTCCCGGCTATTCGATGAACTTCGACTTGCGGGCTCGTCACGATGACCCTGCGAAGAACCGGCGTATTGCGGCACTCCGCCTTTCCCCGGAGGAGACGGTTGCCCAGCTGACCCGAGAACCCAAGTACCTATCTGGCATGCAGGAGTTCTGCGGAAAGTTCATGCGCCCGTCGGGCGACAAAATCTTCTCCTGCGGTGCCGGGCATGGCACCTGCGTCGATGCGTACGGGCATGCCCAGATGTGCCTGCCCCTCCGGAATCCCGATTATATCTACGATCTTCATAAGGGTACCCTGAAGGAGGTACTCACGGAGTATTTTCCCAAGTTCCGCGAACGAAAGGCAACGAACCCGGAGTACCTCAGACGCTGTGCCGTTTGTTTCCTCAAGGGGCTCTGCGAGCAGTGCCCGGCAAAGTCGTGGATGGAAAACGGGACACTGGATACGCCGGTGGAATACCTCTGCGATGTTGCTCATGCACAGGCTCGGTACCTTGGTTTGATTGGGGAATATGAGAATGCGTGGGAGATTACGGATGGGCGGGAGCGTGTGGAGCGATTTGCGGCAAGGTCGCTGGAATAATCGATCAGGATTATTCAGGGATTGAGGCAGCTGATTGCCAGCCCGTAGCGCGAGGAACTGAATGTTTTTCGGTGGGTATTTATCAGATGAAATCTATGTAAAATCATGGATGCTGAACAAAAACCCGTATGGAAAACCCCCGAACTGATCGTATTGGTGCGGAACAAACCGGAAGAGGTGATATTAAACGCATGCAAGAGTAGGTCCCACACAGCCGAGGTGGGTAACCACGACAGCTTTTGCGATGATCCTGTTGAACCACATAGCTGTTCCAACCGCTGTAACGTCCAATCCGATAGTTAACCCGAACGGCGTATCAACTCCGCGTCGAATCATTTTCCGAGAACGTCTATCTCGTCTTCTCCAATCATTGACGGGAAAACGCATGCAAACGTACTTTTAAATCTGAAATACAAATACTGGTGAGGACCAACACCAAATATTTTCTGTTTTTAAAAGGGCTCATTGAGCAGTGCCCGGTGAAGTCGTGGATGGAGAACGGGACGCTGGATATCCCCGGTGGAGTACCTTTACAATGTTGCATATGCCAAGGCTCGGTATCTCGGGTTGATCTGGGAATCAAAGAAGGTGTGAGAGATTACAGAAGGGTGGGAGCGGGTGGAACGATTTGCGGACGGAACGCAGTGAAGGAAGCTTGAGTTCAAGGACTTCACTACGGTATGCAAGGTATATGAACTCCTACAGTTTGACGAGTAGGAAGCCTCTATCGAGAGACTCCGCCAGTATGTTACCCCCTAGTGCTCCTGGTTATGGCGCGGAGTCTATTGCCAGGTGAGCGGATATAGTATATGAGCAAAGTGCATAAGAGTAAAGTAGATTGAAAGGCTAATTTTTCCTTGCTCTCCGCGATGCACGGGAACGACAGGAACCTCGTACATGAATATGAATAAACCCACCATTGACAACAATGCTCTCCGAATAACTCCTTTTTTAGCGGAATGGCTTGCCGGAGGCAGACCGCAAAATCAATTGCCAATAAGCGCCGTCTGCAATAGCCACTGTCTCTTTTGTTCAAATAATCTCAATCCATTTCCCATTTATGGAGGAATGTTCAGAGAGACCGAAGATATAAAAGCACAGCTGTCTGCAATGAATGCAAATGATGACCCGATACGAATGAGCGACAGCCTACCGGGCCGGATTTCTGAGGGGGAGGCGCTGCTGCATCCCCGCCTATTTGAGATTCTTGATCTTGTGAGGCGTAAATTCTTTTACAATACCCTGTGCTTCACAACAAACGGCAGCATGCTTGACGAAGATTTCTTAAAAAAACTCGCCGGATTCAGACCGATCGAGATAACCCTTTCCATGCATTCAACCAATCCGGAACTATGGTCAAAGATTTTCGGAAAAAGCGAAGATGTAGCCCGGATCGCTATCGCCTCCCCCCCATTAATCCGTAAATACCGGATATATTTGAAAGGAACGATTGTGCCGTTGCCGCGAATCTGCGGGTGGGACGATATCGAACAGACCTATTCCTATTTTGTCTCGCAGGGTGCAAAGGGTATGATTCTCTATCAACCCGGATACACGGTGCAGACACCGCAAGAGCGGATTGCAGATATCGAATGTCCCATGGAAGAATTTGTGGATTTTGCACAACGGATGAAAGAAAAGTATAACGTGCCACTGTCCCCCCTCCCCGATTTTGATGCCGCGTCCAATGTTGCTGTTGAAACGATCATAGCGAATACGCTCAAAGGGAATCTGAAAACTAAGGGTGGACCGTACATGAGGGTTATCTGGCTTGTTTCCGAGGCAGCTTATCCCGTACTCGAACATCTTGTGGCAGAAAAAGCTGTATCCGCACCGAACACGCATCATGTGGTTGCTGTAAAAAACTATACCTATGGTGGAAATATCATCTCAGCGGGTTTGCTGATGGTGGACGATCTGGTCAGCGCAGGCAAAGCGGCTCTTATACAATTCCCGGACAATAGTCTTTTTCTCGTACCCTCCAACCCGTTTGATGGGCTTTTACGCGATCTTAAAGGTGGGTATGCCTTCAGGATATCTGAAGAACTAGGTGTTCCTGTAGGGGTAGTTCACGCAAACGGCATAATAGATATGCTGCTGAGTCTCAGGCTTACCAAACGTCGCACTCTCCCAAATATTATATTAAAAGAGACGATGGACCGGTTCAATATTGCGTGTTCTGACGATGAAAAGATTGAAACCGTACTGGATATGATTGCTTCTTTTCCGGTGCATGTTCCAACCGGAATGTTAAACCGTGACCAGATAAAGGATTATATTTTCGCGAGACGCTGCGAGACAACAAGCTCAACCCCTCAAACACAGCATTTTGAATCTCTTGACGAGAACAATGTTCTTTGTCTTGAGCGCTGGACGCGGGTGGGCAACGGCAACCAACTGAATCGCTGGACATACCTGATTCGAAAGGAATCCAGATGGTTCATTAAGTCAATTGCTGAGGGATCTTTACCCTGAGCCATGCGACCCGGTGGAACAGGACAGGTTTTCGGGAAGAATGCAGGTATGATCACGGAGGGAGGAGATCACTGATCGTACCTTCAGGTTCCCTGCAGTACCTTTGACCGGGATTGAGGTACTTATTGTTCACAATTGAAAAACGTGCCCGCCGGCTTTACGGATCGGGAAGCCTCTGTTGAGATGCTCTGGCAGCACATTGCCCGCTGGTGCTGCTGATTGTGGGGCGGGGGTTATGACTGGGTGAGCAGATAAGCCAGAATCAGGTGTTTATAGGTATGGATTACATTATCGTTGAAATACCAAGATGAACATTCGTGTATTCATGTTTTTCCGGTTACTTGCAGGCGATGCTGAAAGGGTACGCGGTGGAAAGAAAGGATCGGTCCTGGATACTGCTACCGGTCCAATCGTTAGGTCTCAACCAGCAAGCTACATCCGGTACATCCTGTTTTCCTACAGTTGTCCTCCTGGTTCTTTTCACTTACCGCAGTTGTGCTAATGGGGTGCTTACAAGTTACCAAGACCCGCTCCTCCGGATTGCTTCGGACCAAAACAACGAGTTGCGGGGGTGTCCATGGGAGAGCCTTGGTTTTCTCCTTTGTCATGTGCTCCATAATGATACGTTTGGTACAAACTACATTATAACGGTTGTGAATTGCTCTATACAGTTTCGGCATCCTCAATTGAAGATAGACTCCTGCCACACCTTGTATCCCCCGTGACGGAGACCAAGCACCGGAACCGCACCCTGCCCGGTCATCCCACTCCTTTCTTTTATTGCCTCGATCCCTTGAAGAGCATCCGGTGTATATATGGACCCACTCGCTCTGGAATCTGTCTGTGCCCCCCTGGAAGATGTTGTCTCCCTCGAGATCGAAGGTGAACTGATCATCGTCCCGATCGCGTCCGGTATCAGGACTATGGAGGACAACTCTATTCCCTCAACGATACTGGCATGCGATTTCATAGCCGTTTGATCGCAAACATTCCTCTTCAACAATGTTGGGCATGCCGGAATGAAATACGAAGATTCATTCCCCGGTTCCGCGAGCGGAAGGTAGAAAATCCTGAGTATGTCCGGCGCTGCGTGGTCTGTTTTTTCAAGGGGTTCTGGAAGCGATGCCCAGCGAAGTATTGGATGGAGCACGGGACGCTCGATACTCTGGTGGAGTACCTCTGCGATATTATACATGCACAGGCACGGTGCCTTGGCGTTGTCGGGGGATCTAAGAAGTCAGGGGAAGTGATGGACGGGCGGCAGTCCGGTGGGTCCACCAGGTCCTGAAACGACTCGGACAGCATGTCCATGCCAGCAAACGGGTTGTCGGCAGAACAACTTGGGGGCTTGACCTGTTAGGGTATCATCTGCACCCGCGCAGAAGACTCCTGGCATCAGCAGAGAGCATAAATGAATGAAGATACGTGCGCGCCGTCTTTTTGAGCCGGGAGCCTCACCAGAGCGGCTCTGGCAGTACATGTCCGGGTGGTGCATCTGGCTGTGGAGTTGGGTCTATGCCCGGGTTAGCTGGAAGGGCGGATACCGGAAGTATTGTGTACTTGTGGCAAAAGAGCTGGGGATGGCGTGCGCACCTCGCGTGGGGGATTCTGTACGAGAACACTCCTGATCTCCTCTCCCTCCCACGAGATCTCAAGTCAATGTTCGGAAATCCCGAATCAGCGAAAACTGATGTCCGACACTCCGGTTGACAATTGATTTCGATCCAGTTTTTAATCCGGCAGTTGAATATTCTCCATGGATTTACTCACACCTGTATCTGTCTGCGCCCCCTCCGGGGATGTTGTCTCCCGCGAGATCGAAGGCGAGCTGATCATTGTCCCGATCTCCTCCGGCATCGGGGACATGGAGGACGAACTCTACACCCTCAACGAAACTGGCAGGGCAATCTGGCAGCGGCTCGACGGCAAATGCACGCTCGGTGAAGTGGCAGCCGACCTGTCGGAACAGTACAACGCACCCATCGACGAGATCACCCGCGACGTGCTGGGGCTGGTCGGTGAGCTTGCACAGCGGAAGATCGTTACCTAACGGGGATAACCGGGGTGCAGGCAACGAGAAAGAAGATGGCGGGACGCGGGCTCCGGTGCCCTTATCGGTGCCATGAGGATAGGGTTATCGTCCCGTAATTCTGGAGCGATACGAGTATCCGTAATCCTCTGATATCCACAAGATTCCAATAACCGCAATTCAGGAATTCCTGACGATTACCCGAAGGGTAAAATCGCGATGTATTGTTTCTCCGAACTTTTCTTAACTTTTCACAACAGACAGCAATTAGTACATGAAAGGTAAACCTGTGGAAACAACATTGACCCCTGATTCCGTATGCAAGCCATCGGAAGACGTCGTCTCCCGCCAGATCGAGGGCGAGCTGATCATCGTCCCGATCACCTCCGGGATCGGGGACATGGAGGACGAACTGTACACCCTCAATGATACCGGCAGGGTGATCTGGGACCGGCTGGACGGCAAGACCCCCATACGGGATATTACCAAAGCCCTCTCCGAAGAGTACGATGCACCGCCCGGTGAGATCGGGCGGGATGTGCTGGGGATTGCTACCGAACTTGTCCGGAGGAGAATAGTCGTTGCAGTCTGAGATGCCCGCACCCGACGGGCGGGAGCGGGGCATCTACACAAGCGAAGTCCGGCTTGAACTCTTAAAGGCGGTCATGGAAGAGGGAAAGCTGTTCCGGTTCCGAGCCCCCGGCTTTTCCATGTATCCGTTCATACGGAACAACGATATCGTCACCCTAGCTCCGCTGGCTGATCGCTGCCCTCGCACCGGTGATATTGTGGCTTTTATTCATCCCGGGACCAGAAAACTGGTCGTCCACCGGATTATACACCCTAGAGATACCGACTTCATAATAAAAGGAGACAATGCGGATGAGCCCGATGGTCTCATACCCCGGGAAAATATCTTCGGTACCGTCATTCGTATTGAACGGGCAGGCAGGAATGTTGCGGGGGGGCTTGGGTACTGGCGGAGAGTGATCGCCCTGCTGAGCAGGTACGTGTTCCTGCGGAGAATCGTATGGATGATAGGACTCCCGCGAAGGGTTGGAGGGCGAGGACTGCTCAAAGCCCAGGAGTTTGCCACGTACCGACGGTTTGCCCGTAAACTGCGTCCTGACATGACCCTCTGCGAAGCTGATGAAAAGGACATGAACGCGTTCCATGCCCAGTGGAATTCTGAAATTCAACCGGAACCGTACCGTCATAACCCGGAAGTGACGAATTTTGTGGCAAAACACGGTAAGACGATCTTCGGGTTTATCCAGCTCGTGCGCCACCCGGATTCACATTATCCTTTCACCGGCTTCTGGTTGTTCAGCCTTATGGTGAGGGTACCCTACCGGGGCATGGGGCTCGGCAGGGAACTCTCGATGAGGGTGATACTGATGGCACAGGAAGAAGGTGCATCCGAATTGTCGCTCCTCGTCAATGAGAAGAACCAGCCCGCCATCGCTCTCTACCGTGATCTGCAGTTCGAACCCGTGACCATTCCGGGACTGGAAGAGAGATTAGAAGAAGAGTATGCTACCACCGGTAAGAGGCGGATTGCCATGCGCCGGGAATTTTTGAAAAAACCGAAAAAGGAAATAAACTGACATGACTGAACAATTTATCTCCCAACAGGAAATCCAAGACTTTTCACTCTGGGACAAAATGAAAAGCAGCCGAAAGATCTTCTCCTTCGACCTTGAGATCACCGCCCGCTGCAACAATGACTGCTCCCACTGCTACATCAACCTCCCCGCTGGGGATCAAGCGGCAAAAGAACAGGAACTCACCCCTGCCGAGATCGGAAGGATCGCGGACGAGGCAATCGCCCTCGGTGCCGTCTGGGTACTGATCACCGGGGGAGAACCCCTGCTGCGGGAGGACTTTGAGGAGATCTACCATCTCCTGAAACGCAAAGGGCTGCTCGTCTCGGTCTTCACAAACGCGACGATGGTTAAGCAGGAGCATGTGGACCTTTTTAAAAAGTACCCCCCTCGTGACATCGAAGTGAGTGTGTATGGTGCCACGAAAGAGATTTATGAGAAGGTCACCCGCCGCCCTGGCTCGTTTGATGCGTTCCAGCGGGGGCTCCGTCTCCTCATTGACAGCGGCGTAAAAGTTCGGCTCAAGGCAATGGCACTCCGCTCCAACTACCATGATCTCCCGAAGATCTCTGAGTTTTGCCGGGCGCACACAAAGGACTATTACCGGTTTGATCCGCTCCTCCACCTACGGTTCGATGCTGATGCAGCCCGGAACACAGAAATTATTGCCGAACGTCTCACGCCAGAGGAGATCGTGGCAATCGAGCGGGCGGATGACGAGCGGTTCGGTGCGCTCAAAAAGGGTTGCGATAAGCTGATCAACAAGGACTTCTGCAACATTGGCTGCGATCATCTCTTCCACTGCGGGGCGGGCAACGGTAACTTCTCGGTCAGTTATGATGGAAAGTTCCGGCTCTGCTCCTCCCTCTGGGCACCGGAGACGATGTACGATCTCCGGACCGGGACCCTGAAAGAGGCATGGGAGCAGACGGTGCCCCGTGTCCGCGACCTCCGGTCAAAGAACCCGGAATTCCTCAGCACCTGCCGGAAGTGCCCGCTCATCAACCTTTGCCTCTGGTGCCCGGCGCATGCATACCTTGAGAGCGGGGCAATGGATACCCGTGTGGACTATTTCTGCCGGGTCGCACATGCCCGTGCAGCTGCACTGGGGTATAAAGAACAGGATAAACAGAATGACTGATTCTATTCGCTGAAAGAAAGAAATACCCGGAAACATTTATTCCATGAATCCCATTCCCCCCAACGTCTCAATTTCCCGCGAAATTACCTCCATGAAGACTGCCATACTCCGGGCGATCCGACTGGTCTTCACCCATGCTCCGGTTCTCACCGCGTTAAACATCGTACTCATTGTCATACAGGGACTGCTCCCGCTCGCCGCCCTCGTCGTCATGAAGATGATCGTGGACACCGTCACCACCGGGATCACCGCCGCTGACAAAACCCCGGTCATCAGCCACCTGCTCCTGCTCCTGGGTGCGGCAGCGGGCATTGCGCTATTGATTGCGATTTGCCGGGCGGTTGCCAGCTACACCACCGAAGTCCAGTCCCTCGTCCTCACCGATATCATCACCGACCAGATCCAGGCACAGTCCATCCGCATCGACCTTGCCTACTATGAAAACCCTGACTACCACGACACCCTCCACCGTGCTCAGATGGAAGGACCGTCACGCCCGTCACGCATCGTCAATGACCTTGTCCAGATCTGCCAGAACAGCATCTCGATCTGTGCCATTGGGGGCATCATCCTCGCGTTCTCGCCGGTTGTTGGTGTGATTCTGATCGGTGCAGCCATTCCGGCAGCACTTGTCCGTGTCTGGTATTCCCGGAGATTATATGAACTGCGCGTACGGCAGACGGAAGCAGAACGGAAGAGCAGGTACTACCACATGATGATGACCGACACCTGGCATGCACGGGAGATCCGCCAGTTCGGGCTTGGTGCTCTCTTCCGGGAACGGTACCGCACGCTGCAGGACGCCCTCCGCAGATCACGCCTTGCAATCTCCCGTTCACGGGCGATCTGGGAGACCCTGATGCAGGGTTTAATCACCTTTGCAATATTTGGTTCGTTTACCGTCATCGCGCTGATGGCAGTCAACGGCACAATCTCGCTTGGCGACCTTGTCATGTTCTTCATGGGTTTCCAGCTCTGCATCGGGTATACCCAGTCCATCTTCGGAAGCGTAAATGCACTCTATGAAGACCAGCTCTTTTTGCGCAACTTTTTTGCCTTTCTCGACATGGAACCTCAGGTCGCCGCCCCCAAAAACCCGGTACCGGTCCCATCCCCCATCGAACAGGGGGTCAGGTTTGCTGATGTCACGTTCACCTATCCCGGCGCTGCCAGATCCGCGCTCTCAAATGTGAACCTCGACCTGCACAAAGGAGAGGTCATTGCACTGGTCGGAGACAACGGCGCGGGAAAGAGCACGTTTATCAAACTCCTGTGCCGGCTCTATGAACCGGTGCAGGGTGAGATTACCGTTGACGGGCTGGCACTCTCGAAAACCGATCCCGAAGAGTGGCGGCGACACACCACTGTCCTGTTCCAGGATTATGTACGGTACCATATGAGCGTACAGGAAAATATCGGGATAGGTGACGTCAACCAGCCCCCCGATATGCCCCGGGTCGTTGGTGCTGCACGACAGTCCGGGGCTGATTCGGTCATCGAAAAACTCCCGGAGACCTACTCCACCATCATGGGAAAATTCTTTGCCGGGGGACAGGAGTTGAGCACCGGGGAATGGCAGAAAGTCGCGCTCGCCCGGGCATTCTTCCGGGACGCTGAGATTGTCATCCTTGACGAACCGGCAAGTTCGCTCGATGCTCTGGCAGAATCCGAAATTTTCCATCGGTTCCGCGAGCTGGTCAAAGATCGCACTGCAATCCTCATCAGCCATCGGTTCTCGACGGTTCTCCTTGCAGATCATATTTACGTATTCGATCAGGGGAAAATTATCGAACATGGTACTCATGCAGAGTTGATGGCAAAGAATGGCCATTATGCGGAGATGTTCCGGGCACAGGCAGAGCCGTACCGTGAAATGTAATTCCTTTTCCCTGTGACCACAGGAACGATCCTGGCTAATCTTACCGGTATTTCACAATTCTCAGCCAGCGGCGGATATGGGCACGGGGGATATCGGCAGGTGAGGACGAACGCCGGTGTGCGTTCAGCAGGTCGGCCGGCGGCAGCACAAAGCGAATACAGTATTTCAGTTTTCCCGTAACCCCGGGAATGCTCTGCAGGATGAGGTACTGGTCGGACATGAGGTTTCGGTGCCGCATCTCTGCATGCTTCCAGAGCCGTAGTTCCCGCTCCGATGCAGCCGGCCAAGTAGAGAAATCATCAAACGGTTCAGGAATCCGGACGTTGAACCAGATGCTTGCCGATGCCAGAGTCAGTTCAAGGGACTTCCGTATATGGTTACGGGCACTTCCGGAGCGGATTGTTTCCCAGTCCTTCTGATTCTTAAGTTCTTTCATCAGCTGTGCAGCGTCATACACCCAGTCAAGGCGGAGGGAGTGGTGCTGGAAGATGTTGTGGCAGGCAAGGAACTGGATATGGTGGATATGGGACAGGGTAAAACAGGAAAGGTCTGCAGAAATAACTGGAATTTTGTTTTCAAACGCTTTTTCTATCCAATGGTTTTCGAAGAGCTTGTAGTTACCATCCAACTCCCAGTGAATCTCGACATGCAGCCCTTTGCCCGGCAGATGGAACACCTGGTGGGGGTGCTCATGGGGAGCAATACGGAATGTATGGCAGTCACAGGTATATCCAAGGCTTTTCATTACCGTTTCTGCGCGGAGCAAGTCTGCCGGTTTTACCAGCAGATCGATGTCACTAGATTGCCGGAGTGCCGGATCAGGGTACACCGTGCGTGCAAGTGCATGCCCTTTCAAGAGAATAACCGGAATCCCGGCACCCTTCAGGGCATCGGTGACTGACTGGATCTGTCGCCCGGCACGCAGGTTCCGGGCAGCAGCGTAAAGACGCACACGGTTCAGGTAATCCATTATCTCCCGTGGGGGCTGGCAGTCTTCCGTCCAGGTACGCAGATGGAAGGTAATGAGGGGAAAGATCATATGCGGGCGCAACTGAGCGAAGAAATTGTGCCATTCCTCAACCGAAAGATCTGGAGGTGAGCAGGGAGTATTCCGAATCGCAGCGATGAGGTAGATAAGAAGATCATCGGAAATGGAAAGCAGGGCATTCGGTGGATCACCGGCAAGGGGGAGACGTTCGTGGAATTCTCTCAGACGCTTTGGCAGGGATGGCGGAGCTGTGGTATTTTCAATTGCAGAGCGAGTTACCGTCATCGTGCATTCTTCCCAAAGAACAGAATACGTTTAGGAGTAGTAATGGATGATGTAAGGATCCGGAACTACCGGGTATTCCGGATTGAGTATTAGGTGAAGGGATATTAAAATACGCGGGCTCCATAAATCGTAGGTTGGCAGATAAAATCTATGTATGACTCGCATTTGATAACTATGCCTTGTAATTTTGACATGTGAGGTACTTTATGCAAACTGTTGTAACAAAACGTGGACAGACCGTCATTCCGGCAAATCTTCGGAAGAAGTATCAGATTGCTGCCGGAGTTCATCTGGTCTGGCTGGATGATGGAGATACAATCCGGGTCGTGCCGGTGACGGATAACCCGATACTGTCGCTGAGGGGGCGTGGACGGGGTGAGAAAACAACAGAACGCCTGTTAGTGGAACGAAAAAAGGATCTGGATCGTGAAAAATGCATCTGAAGACGGTGCACAATCCACCAATGCGGGGACGGTCATCAGATCAATTCCATCTGGATACCTCGGCACTCCTAACCCCTTCAGCGCTGACCATACCACCCACTCAGTAGTTTTTTTTTGAAAGTTGGTTCAGATTTATGACGGTACAGAATCAAACCGGAATCTCTTTAAACTTGTAGGTGTTATAACACCTACATGG
>Ga0247841_10009745_pt1 | contig 13320 bp, 11 predicted proteins | sample LaCruzMarch2015__2_FD_192410 | JGI IMG/M metagenome (GOLD analysis project Ga0247841, IMG submission 192410) | Freshwater microbial communities from meromictic Lake La Cruz, Castile-La Mancha, Spain - LaCruzMarch2015_18m | ecosystem: Environmental > Aquatic > Freshwater > Lake | place: Spain...
AAACAGGAATGGGATTTTGTCTATATCGATGACATTGTCAATGCTTACCTGGCTGTGTTGAAATCGTACCCCTTCAAAGATGATCATGCCATCTTTAATATCGGCACGGGCGACGCGGTTTCTGTCCGTTTGTTTGTGGAAAAAATCAAGGGATGCCTTGGTTCAGATATCGATCTTCGCTGGGGTTCGATTGAACACAGGGCAAACGAAGTCTGGTACAATTCGGCAGATATTGCAAAGGCACAAACGGTACTCCACTGGTCACCTCAAACCGGAATTGATGAAGGTATAAAAAAGACCGTTGCATGGTTTAAGGATTATTTCCAAAAAGACACGTGATGGTGCAATTCTGACGTCTTTTAAGAATATGTACCATTTCACTGAAATATCCGGAGAAATGAACTATGTCTGATGAGTCACTCGTTTCAATCTGTATCCCTACTTATAACCGGGCGGGTATGGTCGGCAAAGCAATTGACAGTGCACTCGCTCAGTCATATACAAATATTGAAGTTCTGGTTGTGGATAATGCATCTGGCGATGATATTGAATCCGTTATCGCAGGATATGACGACTCCAGGTTACAATTTTTCAAAAATAAAGAAAATTTAGGGTTATTTGGTAATTTCAACCGGTGTATTGAACTCTCAAAAGGAAAATATATCCACATTCTTAATTCAGATGATTATATCGATTCAAATTTTACAAAAACCTGCGTGGAATTACTGGAAACTCATCCGAATGTGATGATGACCTTCAGTTCTTCTGTGGTCATTTCTGATAAAGAACCGGTGAAGTTTGCTATTTTCGATCATGACATAATTTTCCATGCACCGGAATTATTCAGAAAACTTTTAGCAAATGAGATTCCGATTACGTGTCCATCCGTAATGGTAAGGCGAGAGGTATATGATGCTGTAGGATTGTTCTCGTGTGAATACCCATATGGTGGAGATTATTACCAGTGGCTGAAAATTTCAAAAAAATTTGATGCTGCATTTGTGGCAAATGCAATTCTTTATTTCCGGGAAGGCGATCATACGGAAACATTTCGATTACTGCTAAAGTCTCCATTAGGTTATATCGATACCATTAAGATTTTTATCCGAATAATCGATGAACTGGGTGATGAAGAGGCAGCCTATCGTCGTGAATTGAATATTGCTATCAGGCAACACATGCGGGTTTGTAATAATCTCTGGATCTGGCGGTCAGATATGATGAAATCTCCTTACCCCCTGGTGTTTCTTGGTTTATCCTTCAATACCTGGGCATTGATCCGATCTGACTCGGTTATTGGTCGCATAAAAAAATTTTTTGATTTTATTTTTATATTGATTATAGGATTTTTTCTTGTTCTTCCCGGGGGGCGATTCTGTTTAAAAATACTTAAATTGTTAAAACGAGAACTCACTCAAAGAATTAAAAAAATATCTTAAAAAGCGGTTGCATAACTAGAAAATAGTAACCCATTTGTATAAGTGGCAATGGAGAAAATATATCCTGACCGAAATGCAGGGATATTTCTGACCTTAATTGGCTAAATAGTACAATCGAAAATAGTCATGCAAAAACCTCTTAAGTTAAAATCTATGAGAAAAATAGTTTCAAGACAGTATCCAGTAAATTAGATTGAATTGCTTATCCGGTGTCTTGAAGAACGAGGAAAAATTCAATCATAGTAAAAGTGGAATGAGTGACATGAAATTATGTTTTTTAGGTAATGGATCAAGCCTCCATATGATAAAATGGATTAATTATTTCGCATCAAAAGGACATGAAGTCCATCTGATATCTTCGGATTTTGTAGGTGGATATAATTCATCTGTAAAATTTTATAATTTATTTCTAATTAACAATAAAAAAAATAAATTTTTATCTTTTATTAACATAATCATTCGCTGGTTTTTCTGGCCGATTTATACCGTTGTCTTACTTCACAGGATCAAGCCAGATATTGTTAATGCCCACTATATCACAAGATATGGCGATTTAGCAGCATATTCAGGATTCCATCCATTCATTCTAAATCCATGGGGAAGTGATGTACTAATTGAACCTAAAAAAAATAAAATACGTAAGATACAGACAAAATTCAACCTGAATCGTGCTGATTTGATAATTGTAGATTCTGATACGATAAAAAAAGAGATATCTCTGTATAATATAGATGAGAAAAAAATCATAAAAATCGTTAATGGAATTGATATTGAGAAATTTTCCCTTAATGATCGTGATCCAGAATTAAAAAAATTATTATTAATTGATGATAATTCTCCTGTAATCATTAGTATAAGATGTTTGAGACCTATCTATAATGTCGAAATGCTTATAAGAGCAATTCCATTGGTTTTAAATGAGAGAGAGAAAGCAATTTTTATAATTATTGGAAAGGGAGAGTTAACGGAACAAATAAAAAATCTCGCTTCTATGTTAGGTGTGACAAATGCCATAAAATTTATTGGTGGAATTAATAACGATAAAATGCCGGATTTTTTGGCAATATCCGATATTTATGTTTCAACGTCTCTATCGGATAGTACATCTATAAGCTTGCAAGAGGCAATGGTAAGCGAGGTTGCACCTATAGTAACAGATATTCCAGCAAACCGGGAATGGATTATGGACGGTAAAAATGGATTCCTTGTAAGAATAAACGATTTTGAGGATCTCAGTAATAAAATTATAACACTTATTGATAATAAGGAGATTAGACAACAGTTTGGAGAAATCAACAGACCAATGATTATAAAAAATGCTGATTATCAAATTGAGATGGGAAAAGTTGAAGAAATTTATAAAAAATATATAAAATTAAAGAAGGACTGAAATTATGAGTAAGAGAATTCTCTTAATTAATCCCCCATTTTACCGTTTAATGGGTAGTCATTTCAATGGCTTATCAACCGGGTTATGCTCTATAGGATCGGTATTAGCAACTGAAGGTCATTTTGTACGGATATTCAACGCGGATTATGAGAATTCCAATGTATATGGAAATTTAAAAGATATATTCGATGGCAATTCCAATTATAAAAGCATATTATCTGATCTCGACCATCCGATTTGGTCTGATATACGAACGGTAATTCGAAAATTTTCGCCACAAATTGTGGGTATTACTATGTTAACTGGTACCTATAAAAGTGCTGAAAATATTGCCCGGATTTGTAAAGAGATAAACAAAGATACTATAGTTATTGTGGGGGGCACTCACCCTACGGTATTGCCAGAGGAAGTGATAATATCTCCATATTATGATTACGTTATAAGGGGTGAAGGAGAATTTTCTTTTTTAGAATTAGCCAATGGAACCGATCCAGCAAAGGTAAACGGAGTTACTTATAGAGGGGATGATGGACGAATACAAAACAATCCTGATCGTGATTTTATTGAAAATATTGATGCCCTTCCGTTACCAGGAAGAGATCTTTATCTTAATCCCTCTTCAAATTTTGACTATGGATATATATTAACCGGGCGTGGTTGTCCGTTTGACTGTACTTTTTGCGCTAGTAAAAAAATTTGGAAGCAAACGGTAAGATATCGTTCTCCTGAAAAAATATTTAATGAATTACAAGAGGTTTATAAAAAATACGGGACACGCTTTTTTTATTTCATTGATGATACCTTCACGTTAAACAAGTCACGCGCTAAGAAAATTTGTTCATTAATTATTGAAAACAATTTAAAAATTGAATGGATTTGCGATACAAGAGTGGATACATTAGATTTTGAAATATTAGAATTGATGAAAAATTCTGGATGTATCAGGATCAAATTAGGAATTGAAACTGGAAGCACCAGCATTCTAAAATCAATAAATAAAAAAATTACAAAACGACAGATTCTAGATATAATCGCGATGATAAAAAAAGTTGGAATAGAAATTACCGCATATATTATGATTGGATTCCCCGATGAAACAAATGAAGATGTGAAAGAAACCATAAAATTTGCAGAACAAATCGATGTTGCATATTATAGTGTAAGCATATTGGCACCATATCCCGGAACAGAGATATACGAGCAGGCGCAAAATCGGGGCATCTCACTACCAAAAGAGCACTGGGAATATTTTTTTCACACAAGTAAAGAGATGCTAATGGTTACTGGAATCGATGAACGTCTCGTTGAAGAATGTTTAGCACTAAATGAAAGAAAAGGGAGAGAACGAAAATGAAGATTCCTATCTTGAGAATTCCTTATGATGATAAGGATATTAATTTTATTCAGGAAAAAATTGCAACTATGCTTCATTCTGGTCAACTTGCCATGGGTCGGAATGTTGAAGAATTTGAAAAAACATTTGCGAAGTTTGTTGGCGTTAAATACGCCGTAGGAGTAAACAGCGGAACTAGCGCACTTGAGATCATCCTCCGCTTAATAGATATCCGCGGAAGCTCGGTGCTTGTGCCAACGAATACATTTATGGCAACTGCAACGTCGGTGGTTCATGCCGGGGGGAAAATAATTTTTTGTGATGCATCGAAATCTGATTTGTGTATAGACCCGGATGACATTAATGAAAAAATTCAAAAAAATACGAAAGCACTCATATTAGTGCATATTGGCGGAATTATTTCTGAAAATTTTGGTGCCATCCGGCAGATCTGTGAAGATAACAAAATATTCCTTGTTGAAGATGCTGCACACGCACATGGTAGTTCGCTTGACGGTAAAATGGCAGGATCTTTAGGAATTGCAGGGGCTTTTTCTTTCTACCCTACCAAAGTCCTGACGTGTGGTGAAGGGGGAATGATAACCACCGATGATATATCGATTTATCAGAGGGCTCTGGTATTACGTGATCATGGAAAGCCGGATCACAATAAAAATATTCATACAGAGTTTGGATACAACTGGAGAATGAGTGAACTGCATGGCATACTTGGCTTACAACAGATGAAAAAAGCTGAGTGGATTCTGAAGGAGAGGAGAAGATGTGCCTCACGGTATGACAAATTATTGCGAAATTTTACCGGTTGTCAAACACTTTCGTTCTCAAAAAACATGCAATCATCATATTATAAGTACATTGTTTATCTGAATGGATCTGTTAAACGAGATACAATAAAAAAGATAATGAAAGAAAAATATGATGTCGAATTAACAGGAGAAGTATATGCAGATCCCTGTCATTCACAACCTGTCTTCGAGAGGTATCCAGATAGCCTGATGAAAAATACAAAATCAAATAGCTTCCCTGGAGCCAATTATGTCTGTGACAGGCATATTTGTCTTCCCCTGTATCCAGGGTTGATGGATCGTGAAATTGAGTATACCGTTGATAGTTTGAAAAAAGCAATCAATGAAGGTTCTCATGGAGACTCATAGGATTCTTGTTACCGGGGGTAGCGGATTCATCGGAAGTCATATTGTTGATAAATTAGTCGATAACGGGTATTACGTAAGAGTGATGGACATCATTCCCCCTCACAGAAGGGATGTAGATTTTTTTAAAGGTGACATCACATCATACGAAGATCTGAAGAATGCCGCAATTGATATCAATATCGTCTATCATGTAGCTGCAATGTCAAATATCGATACTATTGCAGTAAAACCCTTACAGGCAATATCCACCAATATTATTTCGACAGGTAATGTTCTCGAGGTTGCACGTAATTCGAATATTAATCGGGTTATTTTTGCCAGTACCTATTTTGCAGGAAGTGGTCAAGGGCATATATATACGACAACAAAAGAAGCATCAGAAATGCTGTGTAAAGACTATTATAAATTATACAACCTGAATTATACCATTTTACGATACGGAACTGCATATGGTCCGAGAAGCCGTGGCGAAGATGTTATTTCAATATTTGTCCGAAAGGCACTCAATAAAGAAACTCTGGTTATCAACGGGGATGGTAATCAATCAAGAAAATTTATTTATGTTGAAGATTTGGCGGAAGGTAATATTATATCTCTGAAAAATATCTATGAAAATAAAACGGTAGTTCTTCAAGGATTGGAAAGAACGACAATAAACGCCCTTATCGATAAAATTAAGAAAATAGTTGGGGACGTTAAAGTTGAATATTCTCATGTTGAGAGAAAAGATGATTACATTTGTGAACCTGAAACTGAAATGAATGTATCTTCAATGGACTGGAAACCGAAAATTGATCTTGATACGGGCATTAAAATGTATATTCAGTGGTATAAGCAAAGGTAATTTACTGATTGTAACGCAACCTAAAGTGCCAAACCTTAATAAGATGGAAAGATTAAATGAAAATTTTACTTGTTTATCCAGGATATATTGTTCGCGAAGTTCCCTTAAATATAATGTACGTGTCAGCAGCTTTAACAAAGCACAACAATGAGACAAAACTATTCCATTTTAGTAAATTTAAAGATCCTCAATGGTTGACTGGTACTAAAGAAAGAATAATCAAAGATTTTAGAAAAACAATGGAAGAGTTTAATCCGGAAATTGTTGGTTTTTCTGTGATGGTACAGGATTACCTTTTGACAAAAGAATTAACTAAAATTGTAAAAACTGAATATAATCGCTATACTGTTTGGGGTGGTATCGAGCCAATTCTTGAACCTGAACGTTGTTTGTCCGAACCCTATGTTGATTTTGTCTGTACTGGTGAAGGGGAAAGAGTTTTTCCTGAATTGGTGGAAAAGTTAGTAAAAAATGAGTCTAATCTTCAAATAAAAGGTATTTGGTATAAAGATTCACAGGGACAAATAATTAAAACCGGGCGACCAAGTCTAATTGAAAATTTAGATGAAGTTCCTTTTCCTGATCGTGATCTATTCCCCTCTGAATACTATAAAGCTGAACTTACCGGAGCTAACATCTTAACCAGTAGAGGTTGTCCTTTTCCATGTACACATTGTCAAAATAAGAAACTAATGGAAATATTTAAAGATGAAGGCACTTTCGTCAGATATCGTTCACTAGAGAATATTTTTGCTGAAATGAGAGAAATAATTGACAAATACGATTCTCCCTCATTTTATATGTCAGATGAGATGTTTACCTTAAACAAAAAACGTGTTCTTGAATTTTGTTCTGAATATCCAAATGTCATTTGTCGTCCTTTCATGGTCCAGACCAGAGTCGATTATTTTGATGATGAAGTTGCTTCTGCATTAAGTAAAGCAGGATGCTTTATGGTTAATTTAGCCATTGAAAGTGGAAATGATTTCTTAAGATGTGACGTTTTAAATAAAAAAATATCAAGAGAACAAATAAAAAATGCATTTCAAACGGCTAAAAAATATGGATTGAAGACCGCCAGTTATAACATGATTGGAATACCCGGGGAAACGATTGAAACCATAAAAGAAACCATTAATATTAACCGTGAAGTTAAACCAGATCGAATAATGTGTTCAATATATATGCCCCTTCCAGGAACGGAACTTGGTGAACAGTGTGAACAGCAAAAAATAATTCAAAGATCTGTTTACGAGACAACAAATTATTATAATCAAGCAATATTAAATCTTAAAGGAATACGTCAAAGAACTCTCATTGGGTATCAGGGTTTTTTTGATTATTATGTATCACTTCCCTATTGGTCATACCCAGCAATTCATCTTATCAGAATTGTTTATGAAATAGTTGTCAGTCCCAAATTACCGGATTATCAACCTTTAGTAAAAATTAGGGAGAGCTTTATTGAAATTATATATAAAAGTAAAAATTTTTTACCGGGAAAACATTTTCATGTCTATAAACGATGAATGTTCAAAACCTAAAGTACAAAATAAATAAAAACAAGAGAATTTTTACTGCCGACGGTCCATTTTAAAATATGAGAACGCTGAGTTATAGTGAACAGAAGAAACAGATTTCAAAAATAAAAAACGAGGTTTATTATGATTAAAATTGCTCAAATCGGCATAGGGTACTGGGGTCCGAATCTTCTTAGGAATTTGGTGGCAAATCAAAATTGCATTGTAAAAACGGTTGCAGATTTGTCAAAGGATCGAAGGGATTATGTTAAAAAATTATACCCCTCAGTCAATGTCACTGAAAACGCAGATGAGATTTTTAATGATGAGACAATCGATGCAATTGTAATATCCACTCCGGTTCATACCCATTTTGATTTGGTAATGAAAGCATTGAACTCAGGAAAGCATGTTCTTGTAGAGAAACCCATGGCAACATCGGTAGCAGAGATTGAACAGATCGAGACTCTTGCTAATAAAAAACATCTGGTTGCAATGGTTGGTCATACATTTCTCTACAATACGGCAGTCCGATACATAAAAAAAATGATAGATGCCGGTGAATTAGGAGAAATACGTTATATTTACAGCCGCCGTTTGAATCTCGGACGCATACGGACAGATGTCGATGCCCTCTGGAATTTTGCACCGCATGATATCAGTATCATCCAGTACTGGCTGAATAATCCAAAACCCATTTCAATTGCAAAACGGGGGATGGCTTATGTTCAGGATGGAATCGATGATGTCGTCTTTCTTAATATTGTCTACCCTAATAAAATAATGGCCGAAATCCATGTCAGCTGGCTTGATCCTCATAAGATCCGGAGTATAACAATTGTAGGCTCGAAAAAGATGGTTGTATACGATGATGTGGCTGATAATAAAATTGCAATCTATGATAAAGGGATTGATAGAATAGCAATGCTGGGAGATCATATGGATTATGATAAATCCGGTGTATGTACATTCAATCAGCGGTCTGGTGATATCGTCTATCCTCACATCAATTTCAAAGAGCCGTTAGAGGTCGAAGTTGCCCATTTCATCGATTGTATTATGAATAATACCGAATGTCTCACCGGAACAAAACACGCAAAGGAAGTTGTAAGGATATTGTCCGGGAAGATCTGAACGAATGTTTTTCACGAATGCGGTTATCAGGGTCCGAGGGTGACAATATGGTTGGAGACATCTTCATTAATCCGACAAGTCAGGTTTCGTCTGAAGCTTGCATTGGTCATGGGACCAAAGTCTGGCAGTTCTGCACGATTCTGTCTGGTGCTAAAATTGGGAAAAATTGTGTGTTATCCCAAAACGTGTACGTGGAAGGAAAAGCCCGAATCGGGAACCGGGTAAAAATTAAAAACAATGTCAGTATCTATGATTGTGTCGACATTAGCGATGATGTTTTTATCGGTCCAAGTGCAGTCTTCACAAACGTATTGACACCGCGAAGCTTCGTCCCCCGTAAAAATGAGTTCAAAAAGACAATAGTGCTGCGCGGGGCAACTATCGGGGCGAACGCAACAATAATCTGTGGTGTGACAATCGGGGAGTTCGCCATGGTTGGATCTGGCGCAGTGGTGACAAGTGATGTTCCTCCATTTGGGCTGGTCTATGGTGTTCCTGCACAGCAGCATGGGTGGGTTTGTGCTTGCGGGGAGCATATCGATAATGCTCCTGAAGATCATGAGTACAAGTGCCAAAGGTGCGGAAGTTCATACCGGTTATGGGAAGGAGCGTGCGAGCCGGTTGTGCTTTGTGTGCCTTAAAAAAAGATATTCAGTAATTATGTTCGGAGATCTCTGTGTTACTCGAGATTCCAGCAGCTCATATATTCGTAAAAGAGGTGTAAAATGCATATTCCATTAGTTGATTTAAAATCTCAATATCTGTCAATAAAACCGGAAATTGATACCGCAATACAGGATGTTATTGATGAGACCGCATTCATCCGTGGAAAGTATGTTGAAAAATTTGAGATTGAATATGCCAAGAAGTATGGGGTGAAACATTGTATCGGTGTCGCTAACGGAACTGACGCAATTTTTATCACGCTGAAAATGCTCGGTATAGGGCAGGGAGATGAAGTCATCACCACTGCGAGCAGCTGGATTGCGACATCAGAGACGATCACCCTCACCGGAGCAAAACCTGTCTTTGTGGATATCGAAAAGGATTATTATACGATCGACCCGTCAAAAATTGAAGAGAAGATTACTTCAAAAACTAAAGCGATTCTTCCTGTTCATCTCTACGGGCAACCCGCAAATATTACTGCAATTAAAAAAATTTGTAACGAACACGATCTCCATCTTGTTGAAGACTGTGCCCAGGCACATTTTGCTGAGTTCAACGGAAAAAGAGCAGGCACATTCGGGGATGCAGGAACGTTCAGCTTTTATCCGGGGAAAAACCTCGGCGCGTATGGTGATGCCGGTGCTATCATCACTGATGATGATGCATTGGCGGGAAAGATGAGACGATTTGCAAATCATGGTTCATTGAAGAAACATGATCATGAATTTGAAGGGATCAATAGTCGACTTGATGGACTTCAGGCTGCGGTCCTCTCGGTGAAATTAAAATATATCGATGAATGGAACAAAAAACGAGTTGGAAATGCTACCTATTACACTAAACTGCTCAACGAGGTTGAGGGAATTTCCACTCCAAAAATCCGAAAAAATGGGTCCCATATCTTTCACCAGTATGTGATTCGAACGAAACAAAGGGATGAGCTTGCAGCATTCTTACGGAAAAACGGAATTGAAACGGGAATCCATTATCCGGTTGCTCTTCCGTTCCTGAAGGCGTATCAATATCTGGGACATACACCCGTGGATTTCCCGGTTGCTTATGAGTACCAGAATGAAATTCTGTCACTTCCAATGTTTCCGGAACTTAATAGGCAGATGATAGAATATATCATTAAATTAATACATGACTTTCGGATATCACAATTCTGTTGAATAGGAAGTGATTTCCGACTACTCTGATATTTTTTGACATTTTTGTAAAACATTAAAAAATTCAGTTGCAGATTGCTCAGTATTGTCCAACATTGGAAAGTCGTTCTCACAGGTATTTGGATATTTTTCCAACAATGAATGTAATACACTGGCGAGATTATCCATATCTATGTAGTCATAAACAAAAATATATTTATTTAATAAATTTTGAATTGATGAAAGATCATATCCTTTTTTTACCGGCAATACCGCTAAGCATCCCGAAAAAATTCCTTCCCATACGGTTCGTCCGAGTGGAAAATAATCAACTAAATCCAACCGTAAGACAATATCTGTTATTGCATATATCGGATCCATATCATTAATTTGTCCTAAATATTTGACATTGGAATATTGTTGGCTATCTTCAAGACACTGTTTACCGTATTTTCCTTTTGGCAATCCAACAACAAGAAAAACAATTTTATCGCTATTAATTTTTTTTGCAATCGAAGAGATCAAATGTTGTCCTTTATACAGGTGAATTTGACCAATTACTGAAACAATAAATGTATCATTTGACAATCCATATTTTTTCTTAATTTCAGTTTTTGATTGCTTCATCGCTCGTGCTTTAGACATATTAAAAGGATTTAAGATTACGATGGATTTTGAATTGTTTGAAAAAGGCATAGCACAAAAATCATCAATCGAGATGATTGCTGATGCCTTATTTCTGATAATTTGTTGAGCAATCTTTGCTTCAATAGAATTCAGGAACCCTTCCCTGACATGAATTATTGCACGGATTTTATTTGGCAGTACCAATAAGAGTGGCCATAAAACGATCGAATTTAGATGTACTACCTGGATTTTCTCCTTTTTTAATATTTTAGAATAGATCGATATAAACAAAAACAATGCTTGGAGATTTTTCACAAAGCAATACACCTGTGTTATCAATGAGCGAGGTCCCGCGATTTGATCAACAGGACTCGAGGGCAATTGCCATTCATAATAGCGTATCTTTTGTTTTAAGAAATAAAATAAATCATTTTTTTCATTCGATGGGGCTCGCTGCTTTTCGTGTATAAAAATGCATTCCTCTGGAGAGAGAAGTCCTTCATCTACTAATTTTTGCAGGTTAATTACCAAACTCAGAGGAGCTCCTCCCCCACCAACCGCATGAAGAATAAACGCAATCTTCATTTAACACTTCCTTTTCTTTTTTGGAAAAATTATAATATTTAATTCAAAATCCTCGTTAACTATTTCGTTAATTAAAAAATTTTTAAACTATTACACACCATATCAAGTTTTGAAAAAAATACAGTCTGCTTGTAATAATTTTCCACTGGATCTATCTCTAAAACCCGGTATAATATCACATAATGTAAATCCTTTGCTTTCTATATTTTTTATACTTTCATTAAATAGCATTTCTCCGTCATACAATGGTAATAAGGAACATTCGGTTTGTATTCCTTTAATTCTATTTAATATATTTTCAGCTCCTTTCAAAACAAATTTTTCATATCCCTGGACATCCATTTTTAAAAAAATAATGTCATCTTCTTCAATATATTTGGGGCATATTGTGTCCATTTTGAACATTTGGACTTTCTCTGTATCAATATATTGAGATTCCGGGGCATATTTTGTATGTGAACTCAATATTGGTAAAATAGAACTACTCCAAAGATTTTTTGAAATATTAATGGAAATTTCTTTATCCTGTTCACCTATAGCACATCGCTCTGCTACTTCCCATTCTTTATGTTTATTTTTCTTCAGCAATAATGTATTATATGCTTCCGTTAATGGTTCAAAAGATACAATTTTTCCCTTATAACCATTGTTAAATAATGTTTCAGCATATTGACCTGTATTAGCCCCTACATCAAAAACTTTATTTATCTTAAAATTTTTTAACAATTTTACCAGATTTTTAGACGTTATTATCTCTTCAATAAAATCAATTGGTAGAAAACTATTACTGATAATTTTTTTGACTACCTTCAATGGCATAATAAATGTAATCCTTAAAAGCTATTATTGTTTTAGGTAAAGTGACATTCCACCCCCCAAATCACTCATCCTGTGATGCGTTGTTGATGATTCTGGCTGTTTCTATCCTGGTTGAGAACAAATGGTCATCGGTTAAGGAAAAACAAATACATAAATGAATAAGCACACTGAATTACATATCGAACAATTCGTCTTAGAACCTCCTGAAAAATCTGGCTATCAATACATTTACGATCCAGATACCGCACCCACCAGAAAAACACCCGAAAGGACAATGTAAATGAAAAAATCCAACCTCCCAACCCACCAATCCAACTTCCTCATCTACACCGCCTCCGATGGCAAGGTTAAGGTCGATGTTTTCATAAAAGACGAAACGGTCTGGCTTACTGGAGAAGGCCATAGCCGAGCTCTTTGGAGTTAAGATACCCGCCGTCAGTAAGCATCTGGCAAATATCTATGAGACCGGTGAGCTGCAGCAGGAAACAACTCTTTCCATTTTGGAAACAGTTTGTACAGTCCCGAAAGTATTTCTCATAGATCTTTGCTTATGAGAACTTGAACGTTTCATCAACTCACCAACCAAAAATCCTGAAACCATTCCCCAGGATAGCAGCCTTAGGCAATCTATTCCAGA
>Ga0247841_10009748_pt1 | contig 13317 bp, 11 predicted proteins | sample LaCruzMarch2015__2_FD_192410 | JGI IMG/M metagenome (GOLD analysis project Ga0247841, IMG submission 192410) | Freshwater microbial communities from meromictic Lake La Cruz, Castile-La Mancha, Spain - LaCruzMarch2015_18m | ecosystem: Environmental > Aquatic > Freshwater > Lake | place: Spain...
CTGCACTTTATCATTTCCAAGTTCTGTGCGCGCCAGCGGCCCATGCTTGTAATAATTTAAGCTCTTTTTTTCCGCATTGCCCCGTTTCTCTAAGGTCTTCCTTAGAAAAAATCTCGTTTTTTCGTATGTGCCTGTCGTTATAAACACAAAAAAAATAATATCTGTTTGTATTTCAAAAGTAATAAAAAATTATTTAATTACTGCAATAAATTTAACTGTTTTTATATGTTATTTTTTTAATATTTAATAAGAATGCTAAAAGCTACGCACAACAATAACCGCAAGCAATACAGACTTTAACATAATGTGGTATTATAAAACTAAAGCCTTATAATATAACTTTATGTCAAATAGCGAAGCTATACGCTGCACCGCTTGCGGTTATTGTTCTTTCTTCGCTCAATGATTGAATGATGATGAATTATTTCGCACAGGCTCTCGCACCCTGCCGCTCCCGCAAGTGCGGGATTGGCTCATTTTTAAAGCTGATGCAAAAAATAATTTTATATTTTTTTCTTTGGTTATTTTTCACATCATCTTTAAAAACGTTGATTTTACTATGCGCACGAAAAAACATTGCTCGTTTTTATTGATATATAAAATAGCTTTAAGCGTTGGCTTGTGTGTTTATATATCAATGAAAACGGGCATCCAAACGGAGCAGTGGACTTAATTCAGAGCGGTGATGTTAATTCCGTGCGGAAGGTTGCACTAACCTAAAAAAATAGTTATTGCCTTGCTGCCGCAGGCTTGCGCCTTGACTGACTGTAAGAAGTAGCGCACTATTCATGCGAAGCATACCGCTTTGTGTGGTTGGTGCGGGTTTCGGCGAGAGGCTATTTTACATAATGTGGCTATGCGACCGCCGAAGAAAATATAAAAAGCCTTAAAAAGCAGGCTGCTTGCATAGCATCACATTATGTTAATATAGCTTTGGGTTGTTTTTTTCTGGCACATGCAGCACGAAGCGTATAAATTGGGTGCTGCGTTTTTTTGCTTTTGTGAGTTGGCGTAGCTTATTGCAACCGCAAGTTTACATGTAATGCCTTATTATAAAAAACACGCATGTAAACGAGGATTGCAATGTGCTACAGTGCGCAGGGTTTGCAAAAAATGTGACAGAAAAAACAACAGAAGGGAAAGAGAGCGGAACAAGCTACAAAAATGTGGGGGCAATTGGCTTTTGTAGCTTGTGGGGCAGTATGTACATTATTTCTCTTTCGGTAGCTTATAGCCTATTTGTTTGCGTGGTTTCGGATTCTCTGTTTTTTCTAATAATTCATCTAAGTATTGAAAAACAAGTTCTATATTTTTTGTGTTATTATCTGTTTTTTTCTTTATCTCTTCTATTGCTAATCTTAATTCCATGTTATCTGTTAGCACTTCCCGCAACCTTACAAAAACATCAATAATCTTAAAACCTACTGCTCTTGCTTGCTCACTTTTTAAATAATTTGATAATTGTAAAACGCCATGCTCTGTAAATGCCATTGGTAAATATCGGGCACCTCCCCAACTTGAGGTCGCAATTTGCGACCTCAAGTTGGTAAATTCACTTTCAGTAAGTGTAAACATATATTCATCAGGAAAACGATCAATGTTTCTTTTTACCTGTTCTTTAAGTCGTTTTGTTTCTACTTCATACAGTTCAGCCAAATCACTATCTAACATTACCTTTTGCCCTCTGATGTAATATATTTTACTCATTATTATTTCATCGGGTATTGCTACTGCTGTTGCTTTTTTTGCCATGTTGTAATTTTTTTCAAAGATAAAATATAAATTGGAGGTCACAATTTGTGATCTCCAATTTATCCAATCGGATGATATTTTGTAATGTCGTCCTGTAAATCTTCTAAATCATTTATCAAATAACTTTCTGTTGAACTTACATAACGATGTCCTGCCATATACTGCACTTGTCTTAGATTGTAGAGTTTTAACCATTGTGTAATTACTGATGTACGTATTTGATTGGCTGATGTTATTTTACTATTTATCTTATTTAATTTCTTCATTAATTTTTGCATCACATTATTAAAACCTTCTCCATTGCCTGTACTGGTAAACAGTTTATCGCTTTTCTTTTTTGTTTGTTTTAATAGTTCATTTCGTGTTTGCAAAGTATATTCCATCATATCTAATATTTGATGCGACTCTAAATTTAATTCTCTTTCGTTGCTTCTTCTTGTTCCTGCTATATATATTTTCCCTTCTCTCAACTTTATATCTGTTACCGTTAAACTCCTTATTTCATTACTGTTTAAGCCTTGATAAATCATTAATCCCAATATCACTTTATTTCTTTTTGCTGCCAATACAGATGTTTTAAACCAGTTTTGATTTTTGTTCGGGTCGTCTGCTTTAGGTAATTCAAAGTTATTGTAAAGGCTTTCTAATTCTTGTTTGTTTAATGTGTGGTATAATATTTTTCGCTTAATTCCTTTGATTTCTATTTGCGTGGTTGGGTTGTCTGTTACTTGTCCTGTGGTGTTTAAATAATTATAAAAATGTTTGATGCTGTTAACGTGTGTACTTATTGTTCTTTGTTTTACGGTGTTTCGTTTATGTTGTATGTAGTGTAATATATCTGCATAACTTACCGTTTCCGTTTCTACATTTTCTTTTTTTATCCATTGTATAAAATTTTCTGCATCTTTTGTGTAACGGTTGGTTGTGGTTGTGCTAAAGCCTTTCAATAACAGGTAACTTACAAAGTCTTTTTGTTCGCTTAATGTTTGTTGCAGCAATAAAAGTTTATTTGCATCTTCAACAACATTTAATTTTCTTCGTGTTCTGCTGTCGGCTGTTTTTCCTAATCTTAATTTACCGCTCATCTTCGTGTATTTTTGCGTATGGATAACGTGTAATGTTGCTGTATGCCTGTGGCTTTAAAACTGGCTCTGCGCCGTTCTTTTCCGCTTCTACTATGTGCGTATATACTTGTGTGCTTTCTAAACTGCTATGACCTAAAAAACGACTTATCTTTTCTAAACTCATCCCGTTTTGTAAAAGGTGCGTTGCAATGCTGTGGCGTAATACGTGCAGTCTTACATTTTTTTGTTGTAATGCAATGTTGTCGGTTCTTTGCTGTAATAGTTTTAATCGCAGCGCCATGCTTTGGGTTTCCATTCGTTTACCTCTTTGACTTATAAAAAATGCTTCTTCTCTCTTATCCGCTACTAACAACGGTCTGCAATCGTACAGATATTCTTCTAAATATTTTGCATTGGCTTTATTAAACGGTACAAATCTTTCTTTATATGCTTTGCCTTTTCTTACGTGTACTATTCTTCTGTCAAAATTTATATCGTTAATGTCTAAACTAAATCCTTCGTTCCTTCTTAATCCGCATCCGTAAAATATGCTGAGTATGCCTCTATCTCTGACGTTCAACGGTTCTAATTTTGTTCCTTCATTAAATCCATACGTTGCTGCATACAATTCTTTTATTTCATCTTGCGTTAAGTAGGTAATTTCTTCGGTGTCGTTGGCTTCCCATTCTATACTTAAGCTCGGTAATATTAATCGTCCGCTTTGTCTTAAATAATCGCTGAACTTATACAGAGCTTGTAAATGTTTATTTAAATACGCATTGCTTAAACCACCTCCAAAGCGTTGATTGGTTCGGGTTTTTAATTGGTTGTAAAATTCTTTGATTTGCTTTGTATCAACCTGGCTGATGTGTGTAATGCCTTTTTGCTCTAAATAATAAAACAGTTCTCGTATGTGTGTAGGTAACTGATAAACCGTTGATGGCGCATAACCCAACACGTCTAACCATTCTCTAAAACTATTTTCTATGTATTGGTAATTTTCACTTTTGATAATTAATTTTTTCATCAGCCTTGTTTTTTTGTTGTATGTCTTACTGGCTTGTTCGCTTTTATTGATAGGCATTTGAGTAGGTCAATAGCGTTTTTGTCTTACACTTGTCCGACTGCTATATTTATTTTCATTTTCTTGTTTGCCTTTATTTCTGCGGTTCCGATAGCTATAGGAAGTGTGTTCTTTTCGTTAGGCGTTTCACTTCTTTCAGCATAAGCTTTCCAAACATTTTCCATTACTTTTTTTATTTGTTCATCAATGCTTTGTTGTAATGCCTGATAATCTTTGTTTGTTATTACTTTATAGCTGTATCCTGTCTTGTGCCTGTTTCCGCCTGTTATTTCAAGTAATCCATAATCGGTTAACTCCAGTAAATACCTGTTTAATGTTCTCGGGTGTATGCGGTTTCCTTTGCGTATATCGCCGCCGTAAAAGCCTGTTTTTTTTACTTGTTTATTTATTGCCCATTGTTTCAGCCACTCATAAAATTCTCTTGCCGCTCCGCTTAGTTCATCACTCTTTCTAAACAGTACATCACGCAATAATTTAAAAGCCCATTCAATATCTTTCGGGTGCGTTTCTATATAAACTTCTCCGGTGTTTTCTTCTGCTTTTTGTTCTCGTTGGTATTGATAATAAAATGTAATCGCTTCTATAAAGCTTAATAATAGCGGCAATGTTCGTCTTGGTTTAAATATTTCCTTTGGTAAATCTATCAGCGGCGCAAAAGGGTTTATTACTCGTATTGGTTCTAATGCCTGTTGCATCTGCATTAATTTTTGTTGCATTTGCTTTTCTGCGTAGTGGTCTATTAATCCTGCACGTAATTGTTTTTGGTAGCGCATTACTTTTTCGTCTTGTTCTTTGCTTCCGTCTAAATATATCAGTATTGAACGGTTGGCGTTATCTTCATATATTTTCTCTCGTGTGGTGCAGGCGATAACGCTTACTGGTCCTTCAACAATTAATGTGATGGTTCTTAATTGCCCGCTTTTATCTTTTATTGTTACTGTTTTGCTGATGCGTTTTTTTGTTTGTAGTTCTGCTATAGGAAACAGTACATTCATTGCTCCGTGTAAATCTTCTATTAAAAATACTTTGCCTCTTATTTCTTCTCTTTTAAAGTAATAGAAGCTATTGCCGCTAAATTGTGTATGTTCTCTTTTATCATCATCGGGTATGCACATTGCTACTCTTTCCATTAAATAACTTTTCCCTGTTCCGCTTTTGGCAAGGCATATCACACTCAAAGGATCGTGTAGTTTTCTGCTGCTCATTGCAATTAATAATATTACTGCATTCTCTGCTTCGCCTTGTATGCCTGTGCTCTGTAAATCTTCTAATGTTTGTTGCAATAAATTTTCTGCCTGTAAATTCTTCTTTGCTGTTTGCGTTTCTGTTTCTGTTAATGGCTTTGTTTGTGGTATTTCTGCTTGTTGTTCTTTTATTTTTACTAAGCGGTAGCTTTCCAATTCGTTGGTTAACTCGCTTAAACTGGCTGCTATTACTGATGTTCCTATTTCCAAGCGTTCCGCTACTTTGCGGATAAACTTTTCAAGTTGGTTGTCGTTGTATAAATCTAAGTTGTGCCGTACCGGTGGGCGTGGCGCATCTTTCAGTTCTACTTTTAATGTTACCCGCATTCGGTCTAAGCCTTCGAGCTTCAACCCGCCAAGCACGGTTAAGCGTAATAATTCGTTTTCGTATTTGTATTCTTCGGGGCTGGTTATTTGTAGTTTGTTTGTCATGTTATTTTTCTTGTGGTTAATTTCACAACCACAAAATTATAATAAAGTTTCTATAAACAAAACATAATTGTTTTTAATTTATACACATTTTTGCTAATGTGTTATTTATAGCTACTTTTGTAGCATGAGTTTAGCAGATAATATTAAACATATCAGGGAAGAAAAAAATCTTAAACAAATTGAGGTTGCTAATTATATTGGCGTGGATAAATCTGCTTACAGCAAGATTGAAAAAGGTACAAGAAGCCTAAGCATTGAAGAACTCCAAAAAATGGCTAAGCTTTTCCATATGACCACCGACAAGATTTTAAACTACGATGGCAAAATTCCTAAAGAAGTTATTATTGAAGACAAAACAGCTATTGAGCAAATGAGCCTTATCAGCCAGCTTGATGAAGAAGATAAACAAACCATCTATAGCATTATTGATAAAATGCTTACTAATAAAAAATTTAAAAACTTCTTTCAGGAAAATATTAAAAAATAAAACGCCAAACTGTTTGCTTGGCGTTTTTAGTTTAGAAGTAGCTTAATCTTTATTCATAAAATGAATTAATTTTTATAATTTCTACATTTGCATTTTTCGTCCTATCTCTTTTCTTTACATATATATTTTTATCTAATTCTATTATTATTTTGATTCCGTATCCAGTAATCGGTTCATAAATTCTTTGAACATAAAAATATTTTTTATAGAAGCGATACTTTATAATTCCCCTTTCTGTTACTCCTTTTTTAACTACAATCATTGAATCAGGAAGATCGTAAACTAAACCAGTAGATTGATGCCAATTATAACATGTTCGGAATTTCGATATATCAATAGAATCACACCCCCATCCGGACGCCGGCTCTTTATGGTTAATACGAAGTAAAGGACTTACCTGCAATTTAGAGTAACAAGTATTTTTTATTTTTACTTTTAAAACAGAATATTTTTTATGATGAATAATTTTATATTTAAACGCGTTAGTTAAATCTTGCGATCGTAAATAAAAACAAGTATTAGAAAAACATACTATCAACAAAATTCGTATAATATTTCTCATTAAGCTATCTTTTTATCATTATAAATATCTTGGGTTTTTATAAGATGTTGGTGGGTTGGGGTCTCCTTTTGGTTTCTCTTTTAATATTGAATCATCACTCCCACTACCCGTTGTTGTATGTTGACCTTTTCCAGTCGCTAAAATTTTATTTGTTGCAGCTCTAAAAAGATTTTCAAAGCCCATCGTTTCTCTTCCAAGTTTATTAGCTATAGATAGGTCTTGAGGTACCCTCGTATCAGCTTTATATCCAAAATTTGTAATTTGATGACCTATGCCATGCCAAAAATTATCAGGCTTATTCGCCCAATCATACTGCTGGTTTCCGCCAATTTTCTTATCAATTTCAATCATACCACTCATAGTACCTACATATATCCGTCCATACATTGCATTAGGGTCACTGTTAGTTTTATCGTCCCAAGGGAAAAAGACTGTCCATGATATTTCCATAGCATCTCCACCTTTATTTCCGTTTTTATTTAATATGAATTCCTGATTATTTTCATTTACGGCTTCATCTGTATAAAATGCATGTAACTCTAAGCATGTATTGTTTACTATATCATTAACGAAATGTTCATATAGAACTTTTTTAAGATCATTATCTAGGTCATAATAAATATCCTTATCTACATTTAATTTTCCGTTTTCATCAAATTTGAACCCATGATTACTACCGAATGCACTTTTTAATGCGTTTAAAACCATGCGTTGATCTTTCTTAGTTGCAGCATACAAGTCTTTCCCATCAGGATCAACAAAATATATAGGATTATCAGCTACGAATACATATGGGCTAAAAAATGGATACTTACCTGACTTTAGATCTCTTTTAAACCATCTTTCCACTCTTGGATCATACATTCTATCTCCGAAATCATAGCTATTTCCGTTACCTTTTATCTCATCATCTTTTAGCTTGCCGTTAAACCCAAAAGCATATGTATTGCTGCTAAAGTTTCTTCCGGGTAACAGAGACCCTCCAGGTAAATAATCCAATAAATTAAATGAATGATCAGAATTCTGAACATCCGATTGACTTAAATTAACCCATTGGCAATATTCTGTACTAATGGGTGAAAGATTATAATTACACTCAGTAATTGCAATAAATAATTGCCAGAAAGTGCATTCGCAATTTATTCCGTGTATAATAGAAATTGATTCGCAAAATAAAGCATTATTTTCGTTCTCAATTTCTGAACATTTACCTGTTTTCTTATTAGAACAAATAGGAAATAATGTACTTGAACACTGATCAGGATAAATCGGATGAGGAAATGTAGGGGATAATTTTATTCTTTCGTTTAAACAAACTTCTGTCACTCCATTTTGTTCTCCATTTATTTGAAATCCATCTCTACTAAGTTTTGTTGTGCAATCATATACATCACCACCACCTCCTCCTCCTCCTCCTCCTCCATTAGTAGGGCAATATGCACCTAATGAAGTTGCACCAGAATTATTTGGATCCAACCAAAATGAAAATCCTCCCTGTTGCCATGATGTGGTGAGTTTTCCATAAAAATCACGAATAGAATTAGAACAGTTCGCACATCCTCCATGTAATTGTCCAATTATTTTATGATTATTATCAAATAAAGGAGAACCCGAAGAACCATATTCAGTAGTCCCTTTTTCCCAATCATTAATTTTCCAATGATCTTCTGTAGTATTTCTAAATACGGTACAATTTGGGTCAAGGTCAACTATCCATGGAGAGCTAATGGGATAATGATATTCTATTGATATTTTTTTAATATCACCGCTAGGATGATGAATACCAACAACTGGAGGTTGAGGATTTGCTGTTAATGACCAACCGGCTAAACACGCTCCATAATCAGCTAATTCATTACTTGCATTTAAATCTAACAACAAATAATCTGAAGTTGGGGAACCCGTTCCGTCAGATGCCAATAAAATAGAACCATAAACAGATTGTGTCAAACTGCCTGAAACATCAGAACCATTACTATTGCAATCAGTTGATTGATGATTGAATAAAAACGTCCATGTGCTATAATCATACATAGGACCAACACCATCAATACAATGATTTGCTGTTAAAAGTAATGAACGCCCATCCTGTGCAGTATTGTTTATTAAAGCTCCACTACACCATGCCTTGTATTGATTATCATTATCATATCCTAAAATCAAAACTACCGATTTAATTTCATTTTCCCAACCAGAACCTTCAGGGCAGGAAACATTAATATTACATGTTCCTGAACCATCTGGACTCCAAGGTCCGCTTTTTTCGCCAAAAATATATTTAAACACATGTATTATTTTTGTAATACTTAACTCTCCTTCAAAATCGGCGTTTTTGGGTTCGTGATATTCAATTGATATATTTTTCCCTTTAATAAACTGTGTTCCGAATTTTATTGGTTTGCTTTCATCCATTGGATTATTTGCAGAAGTGAATGCTCCTAAAACCATTGTTTTGTCTTCGTTATAAAAGTATAATGTGGCGCCATCAGGCAACTTGAAATTATCGAAGTAAAATTCCAAAGCATAAGCGGTAGATGATTCTATTTTTAAAGTCCATAATTTGCTGCTATCGTTTAAAATCAGCAATTGCCCCTGAGATTTAATGTTTATAGAAACATCTATTCCTTTACCATAGTAATTATTCTTACATGTATTACAAGAAGAATTCACAATAGAATTTGCATTTTGTTCTTCAACCTCATTGTTGATGTATGGAAGAGGTATAGCGCTCAAATTCGTTAGTCTTTCCGAAACACTTTTATCCCAAAAAGAAACAGGAAAACCGCCACTACTCTTTTGAGATTGTACGTTTATAGAAAGGAAAATGCCTCCTATTAAAAGTAATGTGATTTTATTAAATTTTGTTTTCATTTCTTTATAATTTTAAAATCAACAATAGAATTATCAGCTATTTTAGGTATAAGGCACCAAATTTCAATTCTAAAGTGTATTTTACAAAGACCTTGCTGTTCAATATTAAGATTATATGTGTAATTATTCTCAAAATTCTTTATTATTGAATATTTTGTTTTTGGGGAAGAACAACCACCGGTTGATGTAATTATACCCAATAATGAGTATTGGCTAAAATCAATATTCGGAAAACTATAACCCAAACAATTTGGATGCGGTGTTCGTACCTGAAATAATTCATGGTAAGTTGTATCATTATTAATGAAATAATTACCTCCGGGTATTTGAGCACATTCAAAAGTAATTTTTGTACATGGAATAATTTCCTGAGCCTTTGCGGATATTGAAAGTAAAAAACTCACTGTAAAAAGTAAAATGATTTTATTAAATTTTGTTTTCATTTCTTTATAATTTTAAAATTAACATTTCGCAGCTAAAACCAGTAGCGATTTGCAAGTTCGTTTCTGTAGAACCGCACAAAATATGCACGGTGTTCTGATATTTCACTTTATTCTTTATAAGCTATTGGTTCTATGTATTGTTAGCGTTTCGTTGGTTTATTTGTCAAATATCATTAGTCCTTTATACATCGAATAGAACAACCGTTTCTTTTCACAGAACTGTTCCAACTTGACATGACAGAGTTGTAGCTCAACCACCAATAATAAGCACCTGTAGTGCTGAAATCCGTAGCTGTCCACCAATAACCACCTTTACCAATTCCATCGAATATGTTAAACCAGCCACCACCAGGAAGACCGGTAAACCCACTCTCATTTGTTGCACCAACATTAGGACTTAACCAATGTGTTGTTCCAACTTCTTTCATTTTTGCTCCGGCAATATTACTGCCACCCAAATAGTTTATCAGGGTTTCCCATTCAACTTTAGTTGGTACATGCCAGCTTGTAGGACAGATATCGCTACTATCATTAACAGCGTACCAGTTATATAAACGTCCATAAGTGTCGGCATAACTTGTATTATTACTATAATTACAGTAAGCTCCTGTTATAAGATTATTCCATGACGAATCATTTGTTACATTCGCAATCGCGTCACCATTACTATATTTTGTTACTTTTAAGTTTTCAACCATCCAAACCTGTGTCCCAATAGTTACAGTATGATAAACATTGCCGTCAATGTCGGTTACAGTATTAGTCTAAGTCGGATTTGGTTCATCTTTTTTATCTTTCTTACAACTATATGTAAGCATTAATAATATTCCAATCATTATTATTGGATAAAACAAAATTTTGTTTTTCTTTTTCATGAATATTTTTTCATTTGGTAAATATTTGTATGTTGTCATTTCTTCCAATGAACGCTAATAATAGAATTATCAGCAATTTTAGGTATCGGGTATCAAATTTCTTAACTTAGTTTTTATTTATTTATTTTCAAGATTAAGAATACGTTCATTCTGCTTTTCATTTTCTGCTTTCAATTTATCATTCTCTTTTTTAAAATCAATAATGTATAAAGTAAGTTCTTCAACTTTTTTCAGCAGCAAAATATTCATCTCTGCTAAATCAATGCCATCTCTTTTCATTTCATCAGCAGAAGGAATTTCAGGCAGGTGTTTATTTTTAGCAATAAAATCTTCAACATCTTTTAATGATTTCAGATTATAATTATTATCAAAAACATAGTCAGCGCCAGGAACATCGTTTATTACCCTAACTCTTTCACATAAAATTTTCCCATTTACAAAAAGCTTATAATCTTCATAACCTGCTGTATTTGATAAATTAGTTCCAATTCCAACTTTTCCATCGTTTTTGAGAAAAAGAAAATAGTTTCCGAAATTATTACTGCCGAATGGTTTCCAAAAGTTAAGTCCCCCTGCAGTCGTATTATATTCAATAGCCCACTGCCCCCCAATTGCCTGCTTGCGGTGTTCCCTGTCCAAAAAGCAAGCTGCTTCCATCGCCAGCAACAGAAATATTTCCATTAACCTGAAGTTTGTGTAAAGGAGTTATAATTCCAACCCCCACATTCCCATTAAAATAACTATTACCATTAACTTGTAATTTTGCCTGAGGATTATTTGTCCCAATTCCAACATTTCCATTACCTGTTACAATAAACGGATAAGAATATATGTTAGTTATTCCCGTGGCTTTTCGTATTTCAAAAATATTTGCCGATGGAGGAAAGGGATAATGTATCATTCCTGTATTTTCTGTTATTCTAAGTAATGGTTTGGGTTGTTGTTGAAATACTCCACCGCTTATATCTAGTTTTGCATCAGGAGTCACTGTGCCTATGCCAACTTTATCTGTAAGTGTTGTGGGGTAAATGTATCCATTAACTGAATTTCTATCCCAATATTGTATTCCAGCCCCTGCTTGCCCTGTTATTCCCTGTGGTCCGGTTACTCCTGCAATTCCTTGTATCCCCTGAATGCCCTGTGCGCCATTTAATCCTGTTGCACCAGTGGAGCCTGTCGCACCCTTTGCTCCTGTTATTCCTTGTATTCCCTGAATGCCTTGTGAACCTGTTGCTCCGTTAGCGCCTGTTGCACCATTATTACCAGTAACGCCATGAGCACCTGTAGCTCCTATTATTCCTTGTATTCCCTGAATGCCTGTTGCACCTGTTGCTCCCGACGGACCTGTTATTCCGCTTTGCCAGGTTCCATTACCATTGGCATCGGAAACCAGAATTTTATTTAATCCCGGACTTGTTGTGATTTTTATATATGGTGTGGTTAAAGTACCTGTAACTATAAAATCATCATCGGTTTTTAACACATTGGCTGCGCTACGATAAAGATTCACATCGTTATCTGTTGCTCCGGTGCCACCAAAATACAACTTATTAGCGCCTTGTATTCTTATATCTCCCGCGGCATCAAGTTTGAAATATGGTGCTGTTGTGTTAATTCCCATATTACCGGAACTTCCCTGAAAAGTGGCGATATGTCCATTCTTACCATTATAAATAGCAAAGTCCCTGAATTGTGTTGTGCCACCATTGTAACCGGCATAGTTTATAATGCCGACAGATGATGCGTTTACCCCATAATCAAAATTCAGGGTGTTTTGGTTACTGACGTAAATGCCAAAGCCATTGTGGTCGCTAATCTTAAATGGAATCGTAGGTACATCCCAAGCATAGTAAATATCTAATCTTGCATTGGGACTCGCTGTTCCAATACCAATATTTGGAGTGCTCTGGTAAATAGTGCTATTAATAACAACAGGGGGATCGGAGCTAAACCTTGTAATATAATTGGGGGTTTGCTGCGCATTCACCAAACTTAATGAAGCAAGCGTTATCAAGAGTAAACTGATTTTTTTCATACATAGATTGTTTAATTATTTAGCAAATAAGTTTTTGGATTTGTGTTGCAAATACAGGAAGCTGAATTCAAGTTACTAAGAATTTACAAAGATAGGAATATTTGATACCGATTAGCTTTCTGTAATATTCTTTTTGTAAAGAATAAACACAAAGCAAACCGGCATGTACCAATCTATTTTTCCTAATTCGATTGCATCTTTTAGAAAAAAGATTGGTATTAGATTAAAACATTGAAACCATGTCTTTAAAAAGAGGCGCATTTGCATCTTTTTCAGAAATAACCGGATTTGTAACATTCCAGTTTATCTTCACGTCAGGATCATTCCAACGGATCGCTGCTTCTGATTCTTTGTTGTATTCATAGGTGCATTTATACGTGAAAAGGGTATTGTTTTCAAGAGCTAAAAACCCATGTGCAAAGCCGGGTGGAATCCAGAACATTGTTTTATTTTCTTCGGAAAGAATTA
>Ga0247841_10009750_pt1 | contig 13315 bp, 11 predicted proteins | sample LaCruzMarch2015__2_FD_192410 | JGI IMG/M metagenome (GOLD analysis project Ga0247841, IMG submission 192410) | Freshwater microbial communities from meromictic Lake La Cruz, Castile-La Mancha, Spain - LaCruzMarch2015_18m | ecosystem: Environmental > Aquatic > Freshwater > Lake | place: Spain...
AAAATAAAAACTATTTTGAAAAGGATAAAAATGGAAATAAATTACCATATCTGGATGCTATAAATATTTCTTTTATTAATGATAAACAATCAGAATTTTTGGAATTTATTAAAGGAAACATTGATTTTATTTCAGGAGTAAATGCGAGTTTCAAAGATGAGTTGATAACAAGAAATGGTAAAATAAATCCAAAGCATAGTAATAAAATTCAAATGATAACAATGCCATATCTTAACACAGAATATCTTGTGTTTTTATTGGACGAAAACTCTGCTTTAGTTAAAAATAGTCCTGTCAAAAATAAAGCTATACGTCAAGCAATAAATTATGGATTTGATAGGATTAAAATGATGACCTACCTAAGAAATAATATTGGTATTCCTGCATTAAATGGTTTTGTTCCACCCGGTCTACAATCAAAATACAAACATAAAATAGATGGTTATACATTTCAACCTGACAAATCAAGAGAATTATTAAAAAACGCCGGTTTCCCTAGTGGCAAAGGATTACCTGAAATTACCCTCACAACTACAAGTGATTATGTCGATTTATGTGAATATATTCAACATGAATTATTAGAAATAGGTATTAATATAAATATTGAAGTAACTACCGGTGCTACCTTCAGAGAAATGAGTGCAAACTCAAAACTGATATTTTTCAGAGCTTCATGGGTTGCAGATTATCCTGACGCAGAAAATTATTTAACTTTGTTTTACAGCAATAATTTCAGTCCTTACGGACCAAATTATACTCATTTTAAAAATCCTGCCTATGACAGTTTATATGTTAAATCAATGTATCAAACAAACGATAGTATAAGAAATATATTCTATTATAAAATGGACAGTATGATCATTGATAATGCTGTTGTTGTTCCTTTATATTATGATGAAGTAATAAGGTTCGTACAAAAAAATATTGAAGGATTTAATTGTAATCCTATGAATTTGCTTAATCTAAAGAACGTTAAAAAAAATGTTCAATCTAAAAATTAGAAAATAACTAAACAAATTAATTATTCTGGTTAAGTTAGATTTTATATTTATTTTTGGTTCAAAATAAATGAACCATGAATATAGAAAATTCTACACAAATATTACCAAAAAGTTGCATTGGAAAATTTAAAGAATCAGAGCTACATTATTGTTGGGAAACAATAAAAATGCGAATCAATGAAAAACAAACTATAAAAACATTTCATCATAAAGAAGAAATTGAAGAATGTATTGTACATGATTTTAATTATAATAAACTTAAAAAAAATCTTTCTTCACTAAGTCCTTTCAAGTTTCAACCCTATACGTTGTACAGGATTATTGCAAATCCAGATTTCAATTACATGATTACTGTTTTTTATTCAGATATTACTTCAATTAGCCATTATAATCCGCAATTACCTCCTATAAATGAAAATATTGAAGATGTTCTTTCGGGTAGCAGCAGTATCCATTTTGATTGCATACAAAATAATAATAATACAATCATCAGGATTAAAAGTATAAATTCTGCTAAAAATACTGTAATAAATAATATGGTTGAAACTTTCCAGAGACATAATATTTTCCCTGAATACACAGAATTATGGTACATCAAATGCCATGATAAAAAAGTTAAATCACTTTATATCATAGATTGTATTTTCGGGCAAAAACTTTCTGATTCAGTTATAAACTCACTTGAAAGTGATTTTGAACGTTATCTGCATCACTATATAAAACCTTTGAGTATATTTGATATAGTTGGACCTTCAATGGTTGGACCTTCAAGTTCACATACTGCAGGAGCAAATAAAATAGGACAAATAGCTAGAAATATTATTATTGCAAAAATACAGGATGAAAAAATAAATGTTGTTTCAATAGAAGTGACACTACTTGGATCTTTCCGTGATACTGGACCAGGACATAAAACACCAGCAGCAATTGGTGGAGGATTATGTGGACTGCCTCCTGATAACTATGAAATGCTTAAACACGGAGACCCTGTTTTTTTAAAAACAAATGGCATTAATCTAATTCATTGCACAGCAGTTTTTTTAGGATATAAGAAAGGTAATGAATCAGATGATAACAGATACAAGAGAGAAAATAACAATAATATTGCTGAAATTATTGTAAATACAGAGAAAGATTCTTATACTATCACAGGTTTTTCAATAGGAGGAGGCAATGTTGAAGTTTTATATATTAATGAAAGGTTAAGCGAACCATTTACAGGTAAAGAAGAAAAATTCATTCATAAAGGTCAGATTATTTCAGCATCTGAATCTGTTAAATATCCTGAAGCAGTTAAAATATTACCTATCGAAAATATAAATTCATCTCATAAATCGAAATTTTTCGTTCCTTTTAATACATTTGAAGAACTTCTGATTTATATAAGAACTTCAAAAAAATCTCTTATTGATGTAATTTTTGAAGTTGAAATGAACATGCAGGGAACATTAAGAGATGAAGTTTTATCTAAAACCGAATCCTATTGGAAAATTATGAAAAATTCAATTAGACAGGGAATAAAAAGCAATGAATTATCAACATTAAAGCTTACAGGCCAAGACGCACGTAAAATTAACAAGTATGTAAAAAAGAAAAAAATATTTGATAATTTATATGGTAGAGCAACAGCTTATGCTGTTGCCGTAAATGAGGTAAATGCCAAAAGCGGAGTTATTGTTGCCTGCCCAACTGCAGGTTCATGTGGAATTCTTCCGGGTATATTACATGCATACTCTCAACTTGAAAAGCCTTCGAAACAAAAACTCCTTGAATCCATCTTAGTTTCAGGTTTTCTTGGTATGATTCTTTTCAATGATGTTACTACTGCGGGAGCATCATATGGTTGTCAGGCTGAAATTGGAGTAGGTGCTGCAATGGCTGCCGCTGCTCTAACTTATATTGAAAATGGCACACCTGAACAAATTGTGAATGGATTTACCCTTGCTATAAAAAACTCACTGGGCTTAATATGCGATCCTGTAGCAGGGCTTGTAGAAATACCATGCGTAAAAAGAAACGGAGTTTTTGCTTCACTTGCTATTTCTGCCTCAATGATGGCACTTAGTGGAGTAAGATCGTTTATATCTCCAGATGAAGTAATAATTACAATGAAAGAAGTTGGGGATAAACTCCATAGTGATTTTAAAGAAACTGCTGGTGGTGGTTTAGCAAAAACCCGCGACGGCAAAGCAGTTGACAGAGCTTTTGAATCAGAAGTAAGAAGATTTTTCGGTAATAATTAACAAATATTTTTATAATTCCTGAAAGCAGGTTATTTTTACAGAAAATCAAATATATAAATAATGATATTAATTGCAGACAGCGGTTCAACAAAAACAGATTGGATACTTATTGAAAATAAAATTATAAAATCAATATTCACAAGCATTGGTTTAAATCCTTATTTTATAAGTAGCAATGAAATAGCAGAACATTTAAAAAAATCAATACCTACAACAATCAATTTAGAACAAATTAAAAATATTTATTTTTACGGGGCAGGTTGTTCAACCAAAGAAAAATCAGTAATTGTTGAAACTGGACTAAAGACAACTTTTATAAATTCTGAATTTCTAATAAATACAGATTTATTAGCTTCTGCAAGAGCTTTGTTTGGAAATAATTCCGGAATTATTGGTATTTTGGGAACAGGCTCAAATTCTGGTTATTATGATGGGAATATTATTATGAATAATATTCCCGGTTATGGTTATATTCTTGGTGATGAAGGAAGTGGTGCAGTTTTAGGAATGGAATTTATTAAAGCTTATTTGCATAACGAACTCCCTTTAAATATCAAAGAAATATTTTTTAATTATTATAATTTATCAGTTAGTGATATTCTTGATAATGTATATAAAAAACCTTTACCTAACAGGTTTTTTGCTTCTTTTGGGAAATTTTTACATTCTAATTTAGATAATGAATACATTTCTAAATTAGTAAAAGATTGTTTTGATAAATTTTTTGATAAATATATTTGTAAGTATAATAATTATAAAAACTACCCCATTAAGTTTTCCGGCTCAATTGCATATAATTTTAAACAAATTTTATATCTGGCTGCATCTGACAGAAACCTTATTATTGACGAAATAATTGAACACCCAATCAGCAGATTAGCAAAATATCATACAAAATAATTTTCCCCTCTGTTTCTATTTTTATCTTTTTTAAAGTAATTTATTTTATACTTTTTGTCTTCCAATACAATAATATGAAAATCCATTTTCTTTCATTTCTGATGGATCATAAATATTTCTTCCATCAAAAACCAGTTTGTTAATCATTAGTTTTTTCATAATATCAAAATTAGGAACCCTGAATTCTGACCATTCAGTAATAACAATAAGCGCATCTGCATTAATCAGAGCTTCATACTGATCTTTAGCATATTCAATTTTGTTGCCAATTCTTCTTTGTGATTCATGCATTGCTACAGGATCATAAGCTTTTACCTTTGCACCAATCTCAAGAAGTTTATCAATAATAACTAAAGCAGGAGCTTCTCGCATATCATCAGTATTTGGTTTAAATGACAAACCCCATATTGCTATTGTTTTACCTTTTAATTCACCATCAAAATGTGCATATATTTTATTGAATATTACAGATTTCTGTCTGTTATTAACATCTTCAACTGCTTCTAATATCTTTAACGGATGTCCACTTTCTTCCGCAGTTTTTATTAAAGCTTTAACATCTTTTGGAAAACAAGAGCCACCATAACCTGCACCGGGGTATATAAATTTATTTCCAATCCTACTATCACTACCTATTCCTTTTCTTATAGAATTTACATCTGCTCCAACAAGTTCACATAGATTTGCAATATCATTCATAAAACTTATTTTAGTAGCCAGCATAGAATTTGCAGCATACTTTGTTAATTCAGCTGATGGAACATCCATAAAGAAAATTGGATGATTATTCAGAAGAAAAGGCTTATACAGGCGTCTCATTATTTTTTCTGCTCTTTCTGACTCAACACCAATTACAATCCTATCCGGACGCAAAAAATCATCAATTGCATCTCCTTCTTTTAAAAATTCGGGATTTGACGCAACATCAAAAGGAATATTGGCTCCTCTTTTGTCGAGTTCTTCCTGAACCGCTTGTTTTACTTTTTTACCGGTGCCTATTGGAACAGTGCTTTTAGTAACAACCACAATATAATCTTCAATATATTGCCCGATTTCTTTTGCAACAGAAATAACATATTTTAAATCTGCACTTCCATCTTCATCAGGAGGAGTACCAACCGCAATAAATATTACTTCACAATCTTTAATACTATCTTTAAGTGAGTTTGAAAAAAACAATCTTTCTTTTTTAACATTTGTTTCAATCATTTTTTCTAATCCCGGTTCGTAAATAGGGACAATACCTTTTTTTAAATTTTCGATTTTTTCCTTATCAATGTCTATACATGTTACTGTAATGCCAGTTTCTGCAAAACATGTTCCAGAAACCAAACCAACATATCCTGTTCCAACAATAGATATTTTCATATAAATTTATTGTATATTAATTATTTACAAAATTATAGCTAAAAAATTTATTTTTGCCCAAACATACATTAATTTTCCAGAAACACAAAAACAAAAAATCATATATTGTACTAATTATATTATTTCAATTTACTTATATAAAATTTAATTGCTTAATGTGTTAAATTTTTATTTGTTATTAATAATAAATAATACTAATTTTGCATTTTTAAAATTTATAAATATTGTCTAACCTATTAATTAAAAAAATTTAGATGGCACTAAAGTCAAAATTAATTATCGAAGAAAATGATGAAACTTTAAATGACTCATTATTAAGTAAAGAAGTTAATCCTCTTGAAACAATAGAAAATATTGATGACGAGGAAATTATTTCTGAAGAAGAAGAAATAATTGAAGAAGTTGAAGACATCCCAATTATTCTGGAAATTCCAAAAGTTGATTTGGAAAATTTCAACTGGAATATTTCCGGCAAAAAAGACGAGTCCTACTCTGATGAAGAAAGGGCTGAATTAGAATCAATTTATGATAAAACTTTATCAACAATTATTGTAAACGAAGTTGTTGATGGTAAAGTAGTATCAATGAACAAAAGAGAAGTTGTAATTAATATTGGTTACAAATCTGAAGGTGTTGTAAGTTTAAATGAATTCAGATATAATCCTGATCTTAAGGTTGGTGATACTGTTGAAGTATTGGTTGAAAGTCAGGAAGATTTAAACGGACAACTAATAATTTCCCATAAGAAAGCAAGATCAATGCGTTCATGGGACAGAGTTAATGAAGCTCTTGAAAAACAAGAAATTATAAAGGGATATATCAAATGCAGAACAAAAGGTGGAATGATTGTAGATGTATTTGGAATTGAAGCATTTTTGCCGGGTTCTCAAATTGATGTAAAACCTATTCGTGATTATGATATTTATGTAGGTAAAACGATGGAATTTAAGGTTGTAAAAATCAACCATGAATTTAAAAATGTTGTTGTATCTCATAAAGCACTTATTGAAGCTGAATTAGAACAGCAGAAAAAAGAAATTATCTCTAAGCTGGAAAAAGGACAGGTTCTTGAAGGCACTGTTAAAAATATTACATCTTATGGCGTATTTATTGATTTAGGCGGTGTTGACGGATTAATTCACATTACAGATTTATCATGGGGAAGAATTTCTCATCCTGAAGAATTAGTTCAATTAGACCAAAAAATTAATGTTGTTATCCTCGACTTTGATGATGACAAAAAACGTATTGCATTAGGATTAAAACAGCTTACTCCACATCCTTGGGATGCACTTGATCCAGACTTAAAAGTTGGTGATAAAGTTAAAGGCAAGGTTGTTGTTATGGCTGATTACGGAGCATTTATCGAAATTACAACCGGCGTTGAAGGTTTGATCCACGTTTCAGAAATGTCATGGTCTCAGCATTTAAGAACTGCTCAGGATTTCTTAAAAGTTGGTGATGAAATAGAAGCACAGATTTTAACATTAGATAGAGACGAAAGAAAAATGTCTTTAGGTATCAAACAATTGAAAGCAGACCCATGGGAAATGATTGATGAAAAATATGCTGTTGGTTCAAAACATCAGGCAATTGTTCGCAATTTTACCAATTTTGGAGTTTTTGTTGAGCTTGAAGAAGGAATTGATGGTCTTATTCATATTTCAGATTTATCATGGACCAAGAAAATTAAACATCCTGCTGAATTTACATCAATTAATGAATCCATAGAAATTGTAGTTCTAGAAATTGATAAAGAAAACCGCAGATTAAGTTTAGGACATAAACAATTAGAAGAAAATCCTTGGGAAGTATTCGAAACAATCTTTACAGTTGACTCAATACACGAGGGAACAATTGTACAAATGAACGAAAAGGGTTCTATAATTGCATTACCTTACGGTGTTGAAGGCTTTGCCACTCCTAAACATTTAGTTAAAGAGGATGGTTCTCAATCAAAAATTGATGAAAAACTAGAATTTAAGGTAATTGATTTTTCAAAAGAAGCTAAAAAAATAATACTATCTCACAGCAGAGTTTATGAAGATATTAAAAAAGCTACAGCTGAAGAAGAAGCTAAGAAAAATAAAAGAGATAAAAAATTAGAAAAAGAAGAAAATACCCAAACAAAAATGGAAAAAACCACTTTAGGGGATATCTCTGAATTAGCAAATTTGAAAGATGAAATGGAAAAATCTGAAAAAATTGCAAAAAAAAATAAAAAATAAATTTTATTTATGAATATTAATCTGTAATTTCGGAAAATAATTTATTAATTATGGAATTTAGTATTGATAAACAAGAAAAATATACATTAATTAAAGTATTAGTTGAAAAATTAGATACTCACATTGCACCTGCTCTAAAATCTGAACTTGTTCTTATTGCAGGAAATGGAGAAAAAAATATTATTCTTGATTTAAGTAAATGTAGATATTGTGATTCTTCTGGCCTAAGTGCAATTCTTGTTGCTAACAGGTTATGTAAAAATGCCGAAGGAACATTTGTTCTTACAGGATTGCAACCTTCAGTTGAAAGATTAATTACTATTTCACAACTGGATACTGTCCTTAATATTACTTACACTGCAGATAAAGGGGTTGATTTAATATTACATGAATAAGCACAATGATTTACTTTTTTTAAATTAAATGGCTTTTACTTTAACGATTTTAGGTAGTAGTTCAGCTTTGCCTACAAGTCAAAGATATACAACCGCTCAGGTATTAAATATACTTGAGCGGTTTTTTTTAATAGACTGCGGTGAAGGTACACAAATACAATTGCGTAAATACAAAATAAGATTTGGTAAAATAAATCATATTTTTATCAGCCATTTACATGGTGATCATATTTTCGGGTTATTTGGCTTAATCTCTTCTTTTATTCTCTATGGCAGAAAAAATGATTTACATATATATTGTGATAAAGAACTAGAAAATATATTATTTAACCATTTGAAATATTTTGATGGTGATATAGGTTTTAAAATCATTTACCATTATCTAAAATCAGGCACATCAGAATTAATTTATAATGATGATTTAGTAGAAGTTATAACTATTCCTTTAAACCACAGAATGCCATGTTCAGGCTTTTTATTTAAAGAAAAAACTAAATTACTTAAAATAGATAAGGAAAAAATTCAAAAATATAATATTCCAATTAAAGATATTGCCAAAATTAAAGAAGGCTCAGATTATATTACTAATAATGGGGAAGTTATAAAAAACAGTCTTTTAACTTTGTCGTCAGTCAAATCAAAATCTTATGCTTTTTGCTCAGATACAGCATATAGCGAATCAATTATTCCACTTATAAAGGATGTTGATTTATTATATCACGAAGCTACTTTCAAACAAGATTTGATTAAAAGAGCAAAAGAAACTTTTCATTCTACAGCAATACAATCTGCTACAATTGCTAAAAAAGCTAATGTTAAAAAATTAATTATTGGACATTTTTCAGTAAGGTATAAAAATATAGATTCTTTGCTTAATGAAGCAAAATCGGTTTTTGAAAACACAATTGCTGCTGAAGATGGGCTTAGTGTTACAATTTAGTCAAGTAACAAATTTATATGCCTTGGTATCAACAATTTATACTTATTACAATTAAAAAATAGCATCCAACATTTGTTATGAATGAATTATTTCAGATGCTTTTTCAATAAATGATGTATCTTTCTCTATTGCATTACCAATTACAATAACATCTGCGCCTGCTTTACAAACAACTTTAATATCTTTTTCAGTTTTTAAACCTCCGCCAACAATAAGCGGAACTGAAATATTTTTCTTAACTTCAGAAATCATATTCGTATTTATAGGAACTAACGCTCCACTACCCGCTTCCATATATATTAATTTATTTCCTATCATCTCTCCTGCAATAGCTGTAGCAACAGCAATATCAACTTTATCACGAGGAATTGGCTTAGTATTACTCATATATTCAACTGAAGTGGTTTTTCCATTTTCAATAATCATATAACCTGTAGATAATATTTCTATCTGACTTTTTTTAAGAATATTTGCAGCTATAACATGATTACCAATTAATAAATCAGGATTTCTTCCTGAAATCAGAGTAAGTAACAGAATTGCATCAGCATTTAATGAGATTTGAAGTAAACTTCCGGGAAATAAAATTACAGGAATTGAACAATTCTCTTTAATTATTTTTATTGATTCTTCTATATTTACAGACATCAAACTGCCTCCAACAAATATAAAATCAACTTTTGCTTTATTCGCTAAACTTACAGTTTTTATTAAAGTTTTATTATTATGTTTATCAGGATCAATTAATAAAGCAAAAGCTTTTTTATTATTGAAATACTTAGTTAAAGTTCTATATACCATTTTATTATATTTTACACCATACTAAAACATTATTGTCAATTAACTCATAACTAAGAGCATAAGTGTCTGCCAATTCATTAATTATTACTTTTGCATAAAATATTCCGCTATTTTTAGGTTGAAAAGACATAATACTTATATTCTCAATAAAATTTAATTTATCTTCACTAAATACTTTATATAATGCTTCTTTTGCAGACCAGCACAAATATAAATGAAATAATCTTAAGTTATCTTTAACAATTGTATTTTGTTCTGTTTTACTTAAAAATTTATTTATTACTCTTTCAATTTTATCTGAAATTTCTTCAATGTCAATACCGACTTTACTGTTTTTACTCAAAATAATTGAAACTAATGATTTTGAATGAGATATACTTATATTATAAAAATTATTATCTAAATAAGGCTTTCCTTCTTCATTATAAATAATTTTTAAATCTGAATTCGTTAATTCTTTCAATAGTAGTCTTGTGCATAACCACTCTATTTTTCTTTTATTATTGCTAAAATTGTTAAGAATAGTAGTTTCATCAGAATTCAAATTAACTTGAGAAAATAAATCATTAAAGGTTTCTGTAATTTTCCAAACCCCAAGCAAGCTATCTTCACTTAAATTATTTTTATGTAAAATCCCCATATTTTTTCAGGCATCAGTAATAATTAAAAAATTATCATTTACTATTTCTTATCTTTTTACAGGTTTTTATAATTTTTAATTAGCAACACCTTTATTTGTAATGTTTTTCCATCTGAGAGTTTCAATCATATGATCAATATCTTTTCTGACAAAATTAATTACAGGAGCTAAAGAGTCTTTATTAGGAAGAGAATTAAAATACAAAGCACCTCTTAAAAAATGCTTCGTACTGTCAGTGAGATAAAATTGAACTGATGATGCGGCATTGCCTTTAATATCATAAAGAACGCCATATACTTTATTAGTTTTATCAATATATAACTTTTCTTCAATTGCATCAGCTTTTAAAGTATGCTTATAAGCTAAATTTCTGGAATCTTCAGTAAATACTGCTGTGTTTTTTTCAATATTCTTATAACTTATGTAAATTTTAGCGTTAAATTGTGGAAAGTCAATATTTATCCAATAAGGCTCAGCATTTTTTTCACTATCATGTTTTACAACCGCATATTTAGGATATTCAAAAGTATATGGAGCATTTTCTGTATAATTTTGATATTCCTTTTTAGGAAGATCTATTCTAAAATATCCAAGCGGTTTTGGAATATAATCATCATTACATGAGATTAATAATAACACAATAAAAATAAATAGATATTTTGACTTATTTATAAATATTTTCATAAAACAGATTTAGGCTTTATTATTTTTTGTCTGATATTGTTACTATAATTTGTTTTATTCTCCTATCATCTACAGATTTGATTTTAAAAATAAGATTCTTATATAAAATCACATCTTTTTTTTGTGGTATAAAACCTTTTAATTCAAGTATAATCCCTGCTAATGTATCAGCATCTCCTTTAATATCCTCAAAAATATTTTCATTTAAATTTATAATTTTATAAAAATCATTTAAAAGAATAGTCCCATTAAAAATATAATTATTTTCATCAATTTTAATATAATTATTTTCGTCTTCATCATCTATATCCCCAACAATTTCTTCCAATATATCTTCTAAAGTAATTATACCAGAAGTACCGCCATATTCATCAACTACAACAGCAATATGATTTTTTTTCGATTGAATTTCTTTAAGCAGATCATTTATTTTTTTCGTTTCAGGTATAAAATAGGCTGGTCTTATAAGTGATTGCCACCTGAATGTATTATTTTTATGAATATGAGGTAGAAGATCTTTTATATAAAGTATCCCGTTTACATTATCAAAATTTTGAGTAATTACAGGTATTCGTGAATATCCCTTTTCATTAACTACAGAAAGAACTTTTGTAAAAGCATCTTTAATATCAACTGTTATAACCTGCGTTCTGTTTTTCATTATTTCTTTTACATCAATATTCCTGAACTTAACAATACCTTTTAATATTTTTTCATCTTCATTTAAATCATCTGATACTAAATCAATTGCATGTTGTAGTTCTTTAATTGAAATATCCTGTTTATCAGAAATAAAAAATTTTACTATAAATGAAGTTGACAATATTAGTATTGAACTTATAGGATAAAATATTATTTCTAAAAATAATATTGGATATGCCATAATTTTTAGAACAGAAGAGCTATAATGTGTAGCATATACTTTAGGTAAAATTTCTCCAAAAAACAATATTATAAAAGTCAATATAACTACCTGTAAAATAGAGCCATAAACAGGATTTACTGAAACTTTTAAATTTGAACCAATATACGTTGAAAAAACAACAATTGAAATATTAAAAAAAGTATTAGCTATCAATATAGTTGCAAGTAAAAGTTCCGAATTATTTAATTGCCTTAAAATCAAAGTACTTGACTTCGATTTTTTATCTTTTATATATTTAATTTTAGACGGGGATAGTGAGAAATATGCAATTTCACATGCTGAAATAAATGAAGTAAATGTAATAAATAATATTACAAAAAATATAGCAATATAAACGTGAATTTGGTTTGATATAAATATTATATTTAAAACTGTCATCTATTTTATAAAATCAGCAATTTTTTAATCTAAACTTTATTAATTTATTCAACTTAACAAAACTTCTAAAATACTTAATATTCCCTACTTATATTTATAATATGTTGGAAAAATTAATTTTTGAAAATGTTATACTTCAAAAATTTCTCATTGAGATAATCAATCGTACTGAGTTTTAAATTTATAAATTACTACGGGTAAATATTTGAATTAAATTATACCAATAAAAATAAGACTTATGAAAGTCTTATTTCATTTTATCTGGCATAATTCATTGTATAAAATTGATAATCAATTAAAACGGCAAATCGTCAGCGTTATTGCTCAAATTTGAATTATTGATTTCTTCTAATTTTTCATTTAATTTTTGTTGTTCACCTTCTGTTTGTGAACCTTCTTTTTTACCAAGCAAATGTAATACGTCACCAATAATTTCAGTTGTATAACGTTTATTGCCTTCTTTATCATCCCAAGTACGTGTTTTTATCTTTCCTTCTATATAAACCTGGTTTCCTTTTTTAAGGAATTTTTCAGCAACCTCTGCTAATCCTCTCCATAACACTATGTTATGCCACTCAGTCATTGTTACTTTTTCACCATTTTTATTTTTATAAGTTTCACTGGTAGCAAGTGAAAACTTTGCTGTAGCAACACCACTTTCTAAATGGTGAACTTCTGGATCTTTTCCAAGATTTCCAATTAATATTACTTTGTTTACTGCCATAGATTATAATGTTTTATTTTAAAAGTAAAATTACGCTTTTTTTTTATTAAAAAAAATAAATAATATTTTTTTTTAAATTTTTTTTTCT
>Ga0247841_10009751_pt1 | contig 13313 bp, 19 predicted proteins | sample LaCruzMarch2015__2_FD_192410 | JGI IMG/M metagenome (GOLD analysis project Ga0247841, IMG submission 192410) | Freshwater microbial communities from meromictic Lake La Cruz, Castile-La Mancha, Spain - LaCruzMarch2015_18m | ecosystem: Environmental > Aquatic > Freshwater > Lake | place: Spain...
CCCGGTTATGTTGCTAGTTGGTTCTAACAACATAAGGTTACTAAGCTCTGCTTTTTTGTCAATGAGCAAATGTGAAAGTCAGCAAACTATTTTACAGGATCAAGGGAACAGGTTCTGCTTTGTTGACAGCACCAGGTTCCCGATTATCTTGGTAAGCGTCTCTTTAAACTGTCTCTTTAAACTTGGTAAGCGTCTCTGGAATTGTCATATTCCTGTCTGAGAATTTATATTCTCTTCTAATATTTTGATTCAAACCCGCTGTTTCTACGAATTCTTGTAGCTTTGCAGAATTAATGATAGTTTTTTCTGGACGTGAGATTAATATATGTTTTACAAACAAGTAGCTGGATTTTTATCGCGTATCAGTCCATTAGATTTTATTGTGGTTAAATCTATTTTATATTCCCTTATTTTGCCGTCGTTGCCTGCTAGTAAAAGGTTTTTATTATCTTGTGTCAGATAGCCAGAAATTATAGGTATACCATTATTACATACAGAAAAAAGCTGTTCTCCTGTTTTTGCATCAAGCAATATTGCGCGGCCATCTGTTGTTGTAAAGTAAATAATCGACGTATCTTTACTGAATCCTATAGAACTGATCGTATTTGCATGAATATTAAATTGCAGCTGCTTTTTTTTGGTTTTACTATCATAAAGTATCAGAGTCGTGGTGGAGCTATGGATTTTGCTCACCCCGCTGATTAAAATCTTTTTATCATCCGGACTTATCGCTATTTTAATTTGGTAATACAATTCTTCTGAATCAATTTCTTGTATTATTGCAGAGAAATTTTCACTATTGACCAACCTTATGAACCCATCAGAATATCCGATAGCTACAAATGAATCATCGCTAGAAAAAGTAATTGAATTAATGTTTTTTTCATCCCTAATTAAACTTGGAACCTCTCTGCTTTCTAACTTATCACCCTTTTCATTATCCCATAATGTGATAGTGGCTGGATTATACGCAACAATGGTTTTTTTATTATCGTGCGACATTGCAACTGCTAATACCTGTTGTTTAGCAGTATAGAATGTATGTATTATTTCCTCGTTTTCTAATTTCATAAGGTTTATTTGATTGTTATCCATTTGTATTAGCGCGTCAGAACCAGTTGAGTTGAAGGTAAGAGATTTTATTGTGTATGGGTGTACAGGTATTACAAAATCAGGCACTATATCAAAAAGTACTACAATATTTTTTCGGTTAGAATAATCTACCTTGACTTTAGTTTCACTTGTCCACGATCCTGGCTCGTAAAACGGCGTTTTTTGTCCGTCATAATGGCAGATAACCCAACCATCATTAGTAACCAATACTTTTGCTCCATATGAGCTATTTCTTTTTAGGTAAATTGGCTTACCATTTTTTAAAAATCCTTCCAATGCTGTTTTAACAATTCCTTCAAGGTATACTGAATTACTGCCAGGGCTAAATATAATATCCTGAGGTTCCATATTAGCTTTTCTTAAAGAAGCTATTATATTATTAATCTGCTCTTCTATATCATCTTGAAAAACATGGGAAAGAAAGATATAAGGCCTATTTCCATTGTTTTTATCTACCAAATGCATAATTAATATGGGGCATGAACAAGCGTCGGTTGTAAATATATCTATGCCAGAATCAGCTGGCACTAGAATACTGTCACTATAGTTATGGTCTTCTATATACGCTATGTTCCTGTCATTATTACCAGGGTATTTATATACGTAAACAAAACCAGTTTGTCTATGCGGGTATCTAATAATATTATCCTCTGATAAATATCCGCACCTTATAAACTTGCCTATTTGTATATCGGAATAAGTTTTGATAAAGTTATCTTTTAAAGATTCAGGAGAATCTGGATTGGTTTTACTAATCTGATGCGTTCCTGAAATTAATGGAATTCGTAAAGTAGTGGTACAGCATTCCGCATAACTAAGAGACAAAGTAGCTGTTAGGATAATTAGTATTAATAATATTATCTTAATAAAAGTTTTATTTAATCGCATAAAAAATCATACAACTCTTTTCTGGATAAGTAGTTTTTTAAAGTTTATATATAGTATTTAATTATTTTAATTTATTAAGGTTATATATTAAATAATTATACCACAAAAAAATGTATTTTTCAAGAAAAATTAACGGTTTGTTATATAGGCCAAAATATGAGCTGAGCCTAAGCCGGTTTCTAGTCCCTCATATTTCAGCCATGTATAAGGGCTTTGGGCCGTATACCAGATGAATGTTGGAGGTATTAAGGCATTTGATATGCTGGTTAATAATCCCATGTCAGGGATGAGCCTTAGTTTAATAGCGTTTATTTTGCCTGCATTTAACTCTAAAACTTCTGGCTTCATTGTTTTTACGTTGATCCTATAGAGCCTTGGCTCATTGGAAATAAGATAGAAGCTTTTGTATCTTTTATCATTGGGGTGAGCTGCAAAAGTCGTCATAAAAGATATAAGCCCCTCATTGTCAACAGTCAGGCCTTTTATAGGGAATATTTCTTTTTTAATTATAGCGCCATTTCTGTCAGAAGCAGTGTAATATATTTTTTGCTTATCATAATCAAAACGCTTTTCATGCTTAATGATAATATTCCCATCTTTATCTTTGATGGTTCTTCTTGAATAGATAACTTGCAAAAATTTATTCTTCTCTTCCATCTCAATAGCACTTTCCCATGTTATAGTTTTATATTTATCGTAATCACCATTCCCTTTTTGATAGAATTTATAAAATATCTTTGCATCACGAAAGACTTTTTCTATGGAAGAAGAAAAACTTGAACGCGGCTCAGAATTCTCTTTATAAACATATATACCGCTTATGTTTTTATATTCTTCTATAGGCTTTTCTAATATTTCTTCAGAATATACAGATATTGTATTAAAACACAAAAAAAATATAAGGGCCGCTAAAATTCTAAAGGATATTGGCATATAATGCCTCCTATTGTGGTTAAAGGTGTTTGGATAGAAAAGAATTAACTTGTTTTACATCTTTTAATCCCGAATTTGCGCCTTTTTGGGTGCATATTATTGCGGAAACTGCTGAGGCGAATGTCATGTTGGATTTTATGTTGGCGAAGAATTCAGCCCTACCCTGCTTTATCAGCTTATAAATAAGCCCTGCTGTGAATGCGTCTCCTGCGCCTATAGTATCAGCGATTTTAACTTTAAAGGCTGGGATATTGATAACCGCTACCGTTCGCCGAACGGAAAATTTTCCGTTCGGCGAACGGTAGCGGTAAATTGCACCTTTTGAGCCAAGCGTTAAAACGAACTCGCATTTGACCAATTTCTTAAGGCTTCTAAGGCCTATTTCAGGCCTTTTTTTACCGGTCAGGTATTCCAGGTCAACTTCGCTTAATTTAGCCAGATTAGCCAGTTTTAAGAGCCTTAAAACCCTATTTTTAACGCTGGTTTTATCTTTTATGCTGTCAGGCCTGATGTTTGGGTCGTAGAAAATAAAAACATTTCTTTTTTTAAGATATTTGATAAATTTTATAGTTTCTTCAAAAGTTTCTTTCTGGTAAGAATAGTTTGAGCCGGTATGAAAAACTTTACAGGAGCCTAGTAAATATTTTGGAGCATTTTTTATTGGCACTACTGAATCTTTTGGGGAGTTTTTATAAAAAGTGTACTTTGCAACCCCGGATTTGTCAATATTAGCTATTGCGATTGATGTTCTGATACTACAATCCCTAATAATGCCTTTGGTATTTATTTTGCAGGAATCCAGGAAATCTATGGCAAAATTACCTAATGAGTCATTACCAACCTTGCTTAGAAGCCCTGTTTTAAGGCCTAATTTGGCAGATATAATAGCAGAATTTGTTATAGACCCGCCAATAGAGGCAGAAAAGCGAAGCCCGCCTCTCCCCTTCTGCCTATCCTGAATAAGGTCTATAGATGTCCCGCCTAAGAATAAAGCATCGATTGACATATTGATATTATAATATAAAATCTCTAGCTTTTTTATACATTCGCCCCCGATAAATCGGGGCTCAGTATTCCGCCCAAGGAACCCCAGGCTTTGGTTCGACAAGCTCACCACACCTTGAACCATTCCGAGCGAAGTCGAGGGGTAGCCCGGGTGAGCTTCATTTATTCAAATTGAAATACCTGATAATAAAACACAGGTATATAAAAAAACTAAAAACATATAATACAATAATAGTTGAAATAAAATGGCGGATCTTAGAATTATTATAGATTATATACAATGACAGAAGAATCAATATTGGTATGGAGAGGATTAAAAAATTGCGAAAGCCGGAAATATTATAAGATAAGAATAACACTATTTTTTATCCGAATGTTTTATTACCACTAACCAAAAAGCAGTTGCCCATACAAGAAGTATTATGGTTAATACGTTTGTCATTATGCACTGCTCACTGGAACAGGCGTCCTTTATGTACAAGAGATTCGTAATAATGAGAATGCTGACCATGATAAATATAACAATTTTTAGCAGTTTGAATAAGCCTGGCTTTTCTTGCCGTATCATAACATTAATAAGTTTAAAAAAGTTTCTTTTTTAAAAGATTTACACCCGCTTCGTATCTGACCGCATCAGAATCATCTTCTCCGGAAAATTCTTCAAGCCATACAACCCTGCCTTTTAATGATAAAAATCTATCACTATTCGGGTCTTCTACTTTTATACCCAGGAGAGCGCCTTTCGTAAGCGCAGAGCTCACAGGAAACCTCAGGCCATTTCTGGATATATTTTTCGTAAAACTCTCTCCTAAGCAGCTTGTTCCATGATAGGAATAATTCAATTTCAGCATAACGTCATATCTCTTAGAATGGCGGCGGTCATTGACGAAATCGAATTCTTTTTTAAACTCAAATATGTTCTTAAATAGCTTCATATTATTACACCAACATGCTGCTTTTTCCTAAAGAATCCATTAGCTTACCTATTTGAAGGAGGTCCGGGTTCAAAAATTTTACACCAGCTTCAAAAATATGGTCTTCTTTTTTACTTGTCGGAGCATCCCATATCCATACTACCTTGCCCATACATCTGAACGCTGTATTTATATTATTTTTGAATATTTCCAGGTCTACTGTCGTACCTGGTTTTAGTTTTTTCAAAAGGGGCATCCTTATCCCGCCACCGCCTATATTCCTGGTAGTAGAACAGAATTCGCCATCTGTCCCTTGTGGACTGTACCTTACTGCAAGCTCTCCGCTCACTCTTTCAAACAGCCTGTTATTGTTCTCGGCAAGCATAGAACGCACCTCCCCTTTTCTAAACAGCTGTTAATTTGCACAAGGCTGCTAAAACAGCCTTGTGCAAATTGGTTAAGGAATTAGAGTTATTACAGTTTTGTTCCATCGTATGGACAAAATTTCACAATTCCCGGAAATATCCTCCGGCATTTACTGCACATAACTCTAGTTGGTAGTTTTGAGGCTTCATTTTCCGCAGATTTTGCTGTAATCTGGCTTTGAGACTGCGCATTGGCATTACTACTACTGCTATTTGAACTATTGGTTTTCTGATTAGCTTTAGCGTCTACTTTAGATATTATAACAGGAATTTCTTTTTCCATTATCTGAATTCTTTGGGATGTGTATGGATGACTGCGAAGGAAAACCGGGCCCATATCGTTCTTATCTTTTTCTTTTAATTTTTTTAAAAACGTTATCATTGCATTAGGGTTATAACCTGCTCTATAAGCATATTTTGCGCCAAGCCTGTCTGCCAAAAGCTCGTCCTCTCTTGAATATCCAAGACCTACAAGATTAAAAGTAACGTCAATAACTTGCTGCATTTGCTTCACGCTTGTATTCTGAAGAGCTATGTTCATTAAAATATCATAGCCTAATTGGGTCTGCAGTTTTTTTGCAATGTGCCTTGCAGCAACATGGCCTATTTCATGGCCTATCACACATGCCAGTTCATCGTCATTTGTTATAGCCAGAAGCCCTGAATTTATATAAATATACCCTCCTGGCATTGTAAACGCATTGATTTCCTTATCCTCTACTACAGCAAAGTGATACTTAAGGTCAGTCCTGTCTGATACCTTTGCCAGCTTCTCTCCTATCTCTGTCACCTTGTTAACCTGCTGCGGGTCTTTTACAAAAGCATACTGCTGCGATACCTGCATCGCAGCATTTTTACCAAGCGCTACTTCCATAGGCGTCGTGATAAATATAACTTCTTTTTTTTCAGTTGCAGAGTTATACGTTGTGGCGCAGCCTGAGATAGAAAGAGAACTAATAATTAGCGGTATGATAAAAATTTTGACAATTCTCATTCTTCTTTTTTATCCCCTATTTTTGCGTACATAAGATTGCATAGGAATTTTAAGAAAGTATTTTTATTATCTTCTTCTATTTTCCCAAAATCAATACCCGCGCTGTAAAAATGGCTTTTAGAAGACTCCGCCTCTTTTGACCACAGCACAATACCTTTCATATGAGCGGGGTTCAGCGCTTCTGGCACAAATATCTTAAGACTAACCTTGTCTCCAGATTCCAGCTTATCACTGGTTAATAATTGCATACCTTGAGCGCTGACATTTTTAGTAGTGCCAAGTTTTTCTATTTTCAAGTCTTTTTGAACAATATAAGCAACTTTTAAAACAATATTGAACCTTATAAATCTTCTTTTTTCTCGCATAAAAACCTCTTTTTATTAATTCAGCCTGATTATATTGATCTTTAGGGCATCTATTTTTTTATATTCCACGCCCGCCTCTTTAAATAATGCTTCAAAACTGTTATCTGCATATTGGCCGCAAGTAACAAATTTTTTTATCTGCGCATTCACTATCATTTTTGCGCAAAGAATACACGGAGAATGAGTGCAATAGATTGTGCTGTCAGAAATATTTATCCCATGTAAACCTGCTTGTATTATTGCATTTTGCTCCGCATGTATCGCCCTGCATATCTCATGCCTTTCGCCCGAAGGAATACCTCTCTCGTCTCTTAGGCAGCCTAATTCCAGGCAGTCTTTTACGCCTCTTGCTGCACCATTGTAGCCAGTAGTAAGTATTCTTTTATTTCTTACAATAACTGCGCCTACGTGGTGCCTGAGGCATGTGGAGCGTTCAGCTACGAGGCAAGACATCTTTAAAAAATATTCATCCCATTCAGGCCTTTTGAATTTCTGCGATTTTTTCATCAATGTATAGTTACCTCTGAATTTAGTAGCAGGTTGTTTTTAACAACCTGCTACTAAATTGGCTAAGGAATTTACGTTTTATCACTAATCGCTCTAATTGCCGTATCTATTTTTCTATGCAACTTTTCTATCGTAGAATCATTCATGATTACAACATCTGCTGCCTTAAGGCAATTTTCCAACTGCTGGTTTGTAGAACTATCTATATTTTCTCTTCTTTCTTTTTCTACGAATTCTTCTAATGTCTCTGGATCGCCCGGCCTGTTCCTAGAAATAGCTCTTTTGAATCTTATTTCCAGAGGAGCTTCTACGCCTACCAGGATAAAACCTTTTAATTTTCTAAGGACTTTTATTTCAAAAGGATTCCTAATAGAGTCTATTACGTAATTATTTTTATTTTTAATCTTTTTTACAACTGCATCCGCAAGAACCGAAGAGCCATTTTTCTCTCTTAATTCATTTCCTAATTTTATCAGGTTTTCACGCGATGGCTCTATTCTCCTGACATCGGCTTCTTCTCTTAATATATCAGAAAGCGAATAATATTCAAAACTTTTTGATTTTAAATAACTGGCTGCCTCGCCTTTTCCAGAAGCATTAGCGCCTGTTAAGCCGATAATCATTTTTAATGAGCACTGCAGTTACGAAAATCGTAGATTTTCGTAACTGCATCTTCTTTGAGACACTACTTTAGTTTGTGCGAATTAAACCCAGCACCAATTTGCTCTAAAAGCATCGCTAATGTGTAAAACAAAACATGCTCTTTTTGCTTATCGGTAGTGAGTTTCTGTTTTATAAAACGTAACTGTTCCAGCAAATTGGTGCTGGGTAAGTTCGGACTTATAAGTTACGTCGGACTTCGTCCGACGTAACTTATGTCCTCACTTATTTAACAATACTTCCTGGAGCTACGGGCTTATCTGGCGAAAGAATGGCCAGCGTTTCCCCGTCTTGAGTCGCAAGGATCATGCCTTTACTCTCTACTCCTCTTATTATAGCAGGTTCAAGGTTTTCAACAACAGCCACTAGTTTGCCTAAAAGTTCCTCTTTATTATAGCCTTTTTTTATTCCAGCAACAACCTCTCTCTCTTCTTCCCCGATTACGAGACGCACAATATACAACCTGTCTGCGTCAGGATGATCAATCACTTCTTTTATTTTGGCTATCCTGATGTTAAGTTTTTTAAATTCTTCTATGGTTATCATTTCATACATTCGCCCAAAGGCCTTTTCAAGGCATCTAAGTGTTTTATTAATATTTCTTTTGATTCGCGGCGGATCTTTCCAAACCTAATGCCTGTATAAAATATTCTTCTGCCAAGGTCATCAGGAAAACTTAGCTCTTTTACCCATATAACAGAACCTATTAATTTTACAGGCTTTGAAAAACCAGGGACTTCTATCTCTATCTCCAGATTGTCTTTTTCTTTGAGTTTCTCATAAGTAGAAATACAGAGGCCGCTAGTGGATATATTCTTCATCTTGACATTGTCTTGGCTTGACGCAGAATTGATGCGATCATACCTTATTTTCATATTTTCCTGAAATCTTACAAAGTTTCTTTTTTCTCTCAGAATCCAGTATTTATTAGCGACACCATGTGTTATGCCTTTTCTTATCTTAACCTCTTCTTTTAAAATAAGGGTAAGTATTAAAATTAATATAAGCAGGATAATAACGTATACCAGATACATTTTAAATCTCCACTAGTTCATACTGTCCAATGCCTAATTTTATCTTTTCAGCATGTCTTATCTGCACAAGCGGGTCTATCTCAGGAAATATTTCTTTAAATTTGTCTATGCCGGCAAGATCCATCGAGGCCTTATCTACTGCAACAGGATCAAATCCGCATATTATGCCTATATCAGGAGCAATAGGCGCCTCGTTTTTCGACATACAATCGCAGTTTTTAGTCACGTGTTCTAAGAAATTTAAATACACGATTTTAGAATTTAGTGCCTTTTTTACACCCAAGGCATATTCTACCATTTTTTCCTGGAATTTAACAACATTTTCGTCATATTTTATATCAATAGCGCCTACCCTGCATGCCACAGTGCATTCCCCGCAGCCAATACATCTTTCCTTCACAAGTATGGCCTTTTTTTTCTTTATGCCTATAGCATTCACAGGACATGTGCTCATACACGCACCACAGCCAATGCATTTTTCAACAGTTATCTCAGGAAGAGTGCCTGAGTGCTGTAAAAGTTTGCCCTGGCGTGAAGCGCAGCCCATACCAAGGTTTTTAAGAGCTCCCGCAAAACCTGTCTGCATATGGCCTGTTACATGCGATATGCAAACCACATTATCGCTTTCGCATATGCCTCTAGCTATTTTAACGCTCTCAAAATGATCTCCGCGTATCGATATATTTTGCCCATCTCGGCCATGCAGGCCATCAGCTATTATGATAGGTATACCTACCTTGTCAAGGCTGTAACCATGGCTATTCGCTACATAAAGATGTCCGACTGCGTTAGACCTTCTTTCTCTGTAGAGCGTGTTTGTCTCGACTATGAAAAGATTTTCCGTCTTTTGTTTCAAACACTTTAAAAGATCCGTCAGCCAGGCTGGCTTTACATATCCGGAAGTGCCTTCTTCTCCAAATGTTAATTTTATAGCAGTAAAACTATTTTTATCTATAAAATCAACCATTGGATCCATGTATTGCCAACTAGACAAAACAGTTTCATTTATCTTCTGATCGCTAGACCAGTCTTGCAGCCTTTTAATGTAAACTTTACTTGGAACTACTTTAGGTGTTTTATTTGAATGATTCTGCATAATCTTTCATATAGTTGTTTCTTATAGTATTTAAAATTTCTATATATTTTTTGCTCCTGTAATCAGGATATGTCCATTCAAACGGCTCGAAACCGCCTTTTCTCCACTTAAGAGTAACCTCTGCGTATATGCCATAGTTTAGATATATCCTGTGAAAATAGTCTTTTGTAGTAGCCAGGACAAGCTTTGAGTCAGAGATATAGCCTGGGTCTATATTTATCCGCCTTTTTTTATTTACACTGAGTTTCTCTTCTATGGAATTAGCGAGGAGTTTTATCTTTGCAATTTTTTCAGGAGAGATTGTTTTTTTAAAGGAGCTGAATTTTCTTTTTAATGGGCCGCCCATCTCTGTTTTATAGTAATCAGTATAATCAAAAGAAATTTCAGGGCTTTTATAATCTATAGGGCCGAACTCTTTAATAAAAAACTCTTCGACTGTATCGAAGAGTTTTTGGCTTTTAGTTATCATTCCTATAATAAGTTTTACTGCTTTTGGCTTTCTGGCCTTGCTCATTTATACCTATGCGTCAATGACTTATCTGTATCTCTGCAGGATCCATGTTACCTGAAGCTACATAATCTTCAGCTATTTTCTGGTCTTTTTTAGAAATATCCGTAAAAAATATAGCTATATTATAGTGCGCTTTGTCTGCGTATTTTATTATAGCAGGCTCTGACCTAACCACAACGCCTTTGCATCTTATTTTTCTTGTAGGGCTGCTGCTATCTTTACCTGGCACGAGAAGTACAACCTCTATTTTTGACATAGGTGCCAGGTTCCTGGTTACTCTGCAATAAGCGCCTGATGAACTTATATCAACTGTTTCAGTTATAATATCAAAGGCTATGTCTTCAAGTTTAAGAGGTATATTCTTTTTTGCCCTTATATTTTTACGACGGTCAATCATAAACTATGCTTTTTTCTCTTTTTTTGCAGCCAGAGCTTTAACAGCTTGCTGCCAGCAGCCTTTAGAACAATAATAACCGCTATTTTTGTAATACCACGCTTTTCTTTTTAGCCGCTTATTGCATTTCATGCAATTCGTAGGCTTTTCTGCTGTTTCCTGCGCTTTTTTTACTTCATCCTGTTTCTTTATTTCTTCTGGCATTTTTTCCTCCGCATACTTCGTATTGGGCAGATATTGCACAATGGTTTTTTCGACTTACATATTGATTTTCCTAATTCCACTATTAACGCATGAAACTCATTGAATAATCCAGCATCTTCTGGAAGATTATCCACAAACAATGACTGTATTTCCTTATAATCCGCTTCCTGACCTATAAAACCATGCCGCAAAAGCACCCTTTTTGTATAAGCATCCACTACAAAAATTGGCTTGCCCCCGGCATACAAAAGAATACTATCCGCTGTTTCCTGACCTATACCTTTAAGCGCCAGCAGCTCTTCTCTTAATTTATAAAGATCTGTTTTGAACATCCTGTCAATAGAGCCATTGTAACAGATATTCAGAAATTTCAAAAAATTCTTTATGCGATTTGCCTTTACATTATAATACCCTGAAGGCCTTATAAGCCTAGCAAGCTTTTTCTCAGGAATACCGGAAAGCTTACTTGCGCTCAATACCTTTTCTTTTTTAAGGTTACAAATAGCCTTTTCTACATTTCTCCAGGCAGTATTCTGCGTAAGAATCGCGCCTACTATTACTTCAATTTTTGTATCGCCAGGCCACCAATGTCTCGGCCCGAATTTAATGTAAAGTAAATCGTATATTTCTAGCAAAGATCGGTTTACCCCGCTCTTTCTTACTTTGCAGTCTCTCTTTACTATAGAAAGGGCGGGATTTAGTCTTTTATGTTTCAACGCTCGGCGCGCTCTTTTATTTTTGAAGCTAGTTCCACTAAAGCGCTATAATATTGGGAATCCCTGAGGCCAGTCCGTGTAATAGGAAATTTTATCTGCTTCCCTTTTTGAATATGCTCTTTGAATGAAGATACGTTTAATTCAGTAGCCCCTTCATTATTTTTCATCTCAAGAGATACGACAAGTTTGTGTTCGATAGAGGCTGTGGAATCTGCCCATAATTCTCTCATGAGGCTAAGCATTATAGGCTTTGTAGCTAAAATAACTCCAATCATTCTGTTTGAAGATATGATTGAATAACCATTTTCCCTCAAAACAATCAAGGCATATGAAAATACCATACCCAGATTCGTATCTATATCAGCCCTTACAACACTGCCTTCCTGCGTGACCTGAATCCTGCCAGGCTCTAAAGTTTCAACACCGACCCCTGAACCAGTAACCACTGTTTCCACAGGCGCCGCTGATCTGACTTCTCCGCCAGACGACCCTAGAAGAGTTGCCCATTTAGATTTTTTTTGTTCCCTGTAAATCTTTTCTTTTTTTGCTTCGCTTGTTCTTATTTTTTTAATAATCAAAATATTGTCGCCTTCTTGAATTTCTCTTACACCTTCTTTCTCTACATTTAATATTTCAGCAGCAGAGACATCCGGCCTGACCTCTATTACCTGCGCCTCTGCAATTTTATTGTTATCTCTGTGGACTATAAACCCGTCTCCTATCTCAACACCTTGATTTGCGCCTGCTTTAATTATAATATATTCTTTGTCAGGATTTATGCTCATGACTTGGGAATTAATCTCTATCGTATCTTCAGAATAGGCAGGGGCAATAAAAAATGCGCAGAGAAAACATAAAACTAAAATAATTTTCATCATCACAATTATATTTTAATACAGGGGATGAAAAAATACAAGCAAAATTATGTATTTTTTAATTAAATTTTGCGCAGTTTCGCCATAGCTCGCCATCATTGGGAATTAATGAAGGGAATATTTACAGCCTTTGTCAAAGGCTTCTCTGAAGTCGTACCTATTGTGGAAATCTTCCTTGCGGTCTTCTTCTGTCTTGCCCAATAAACCTGAATCTATAAGGTTAAAAACTATCTCACCAAAGTCATTAGTTGATTTAATGCCCCATTCTTCGAGCACAAGTCTTGCCATTGGCCCGAATTGTTCGAGACAATAATCCTTTACGCCATCAGAAAGTTCCTGTCCGCTTACGTGTCCTTTCCTTTTTAGCTTTTTCATTGTATAATCCAGGCCTGCCATGATAAAAGAATACGCTTCAGGATCATATCTTTTATCCTTGTCCAAGATTTTTAATAAGGCAAATATTTTAGTAATGCTTTGTTTATTTTTGTCTTCAGCCATAAGTGATAAAAAGTATACCTTGTGTTTTTGCTTTTGTCAAGATGGAGGGGACATAGATAATGTAAAATATTTTGTACACTTTCCTCACAAAAGCTCTTTGAAATGTAAATAAAAATGGCATACCATAATGGTTGACTATAACCATTTAACCGGGCCTATTGGCCCAGAGGAGGTATGCCAT
>Ga0247841_10009752_pt1 | contig 13313 bp, 20 predicted proteins | sample LaCruzMarch2015__2_FD_192410 | JGI IMG/M metagenome (GOLD analysis project Ga0247841, IMG submission 192410) | Freshwater microbial communities from meromictic Lake La Cruz, Castile-La Mancha, Spain - LaCruzMarch2015_18m | ecosystem: Environmental > Aquatic > Freshwater > Lake | place: Spain...
TGCATAAAGAAATTAAGAATTCAAATAATCTCTCTTTAATTGAGGACCTTGTTGGATTCAGATATGAACTGAGAAGGCTTGCAGATGAGTATGGCTCCTGTTTGCAGAAGCTGGGGGATTTTGATGGAGTTGAATTTTTAAACTTAAATTAGTCATTGAATATTTATGCGATAGTGAATAACTTATCATCACTAACATCGAAAATCTTTAATCTTGCACCGCAATCAAGCCAGCCGTGTGCATAGTAAATCGCACCGAATGCATTAACTAAATCCCCTTTCTTTTCAAAATGCTTGCTGTCTGAAAGATAGCATGAAACCATTTTTATTATCTCTTTTGCTTCGTTTTCTTTTCCAGTAGATATACTTTTTTCTGCTATTGCAAAAGCTTTTTCTGTTATTTCTCTGTATTTTTTTATGTTTTCTTTGGTTATTTTATCTGCCATTGCATTTTATAGTATATTTTCTATTATTTAAATCTTGCAATATACTTTGCGAAGTATATCTAACAACACCCTACTTTGAGATATGGGGTTTGCAATGACGTTTCTTCGGATATAACCTTTGTATTACAGAAATCGTTTAAAAAGAGATTGTTTTAGTAAAACAAAAGGGGTAGGGGGCCCGGTGATGCCCCCAACTCTTTTTACTTCTATTTTTTTAAAAGACTAAGAGCGGGGTTCTTTGGAGCAAAAGGATTCTGAGAAATCATCTGCTTGTTCATATTGGGCATTCCGGTTGGATTAATCATACTATTATTTTGTGAAACAAGATTTTTTGTTATAATAAATCTTGATGTTGAAAATTTTGAGATTACGGCAAATATCTCCAGGTTGCCGAGCCTTGCCTTTAGTATCCCTTCAGTAAGAGGTATTCTTGTTTTTTCAGAAAAAGCTTTTATTAAAGAATTTATTTCAGGTTCATTCAACTGAACTTCTGTGCCGATTGTCTGCCCAAGTTTTTTTATCATAATCCTTTCATCAGCACGTTTGCATTCTATAGAGGATACTGTTTGGTCTCTTATAAAAGGAGTTATCTTTCCAAAATCAATATCTCCTGATGGGAGAAGTGCTGATTTTACAGAATCAAATGTGCTCTCTGTTTCTCCCATTTCTTGTTTTCTTTCAGGCAGAGGTATTTCTGGGAGAGTTCTAGTGATTGGCTTTAAAACTTTTGATTGCGGTGTTTGAAGGATTCTTGGCTGTTGAATTATTGGTTTTTGTGTTTCTATCTTTCCTGTCGGCTTGCTTATTATTTCTTTTAACTTGTTTTTTATCTCCCCTTCTTCATTTTCTTTTTGTTGTTTTGCTAAAAGATAACTTTTTTGATTCAATTTTTCTTCATAAGATTTCTTTAATATTTCTTTATAGTTTAATATAAGTTCTGATGTGAATCTCTTCAGAAAAAGCTGTCTTATATCCTCATTTGTTTGGCTTAACATTTTTCGCCTTAAAATTTAGGTATCTGTCTTGGAAGAGGTTTTGCCTGTACGCTTCCAGTTTGATTCGCTGCAGAAGGTAAATCACCATACATTCGATGTCTTATTTTTTCTTCAACCAGTGTAAGACCTTTTGCTATTGTTTTATTCTGGTCAAGAAGTACATCAAGTTTTTTTACAAGTTCTTGGTCATCTTTTTTCTCGCTAACTTCTTCCTGCTTTGCTACAAAAGTTTTAGCAGAGATTTCAAATAACTGAAGAAGACGTGACATCTGATCTGAAAGAGAATCAAATTTTATAGAAAGATTTGTCATGACTTTCTGCAAGTTTATAAAATTCTGTATCAGAGCCAGATTTATTTCTCTGGTTGTAAGCCCTTTTTTATCTCCCTTTTTTGCCATATTTTTATGAGGGTTGTATTATTTATAAAGCTTCCTTATCTGGACAGCAAAGGGAGTATATTTTGGAAACGGGGCGTCCTTTGCTATATTGATAATTTTTATCTTTTCTTCCTGCTCATTTCTATTTTGGCAGGCAATCCAAGATATTTTGCAGGCACTTCTTCAAGAAATGAATGAACAAAGAAATCAATTTCTTTTTTTGCCTCTCCTGCTTGTTCATAAAATTCTGTTTTAATTGCTCTTTCAAAGAAAGATTGCTGTCTTTCTAAATATTCCATTTTTTCGCTTAATGCTTTTGAGTGAATCGCACCGTGCAATAATCCTAATCTGTCCATGTCTTCTAGATACAATTCTCCGGCATTTGCTTGTAAATCAAGCCAAATGTTTAATGAGCATATTTTTGACTCGTTTCTAAGAAAGTCTATATCTTTCTCCATTAAATCAAAAATTTCTTCAAGATGTTTTTCCATGGGAAAATGGGCGCAGCCGGAGTTGAACCGACATCAAAAGCTCTGGAGGCTCCTATACTGCCGTTGTACGATGCACCCTTAAAAGAATTATGGATAAAAGATATTTTAAAGTTATCTCTTCTTCAACATTCTTCATCAGAGCAATGTTTAAAAGTTTAGTGTGCTCTCTTCTTCTATGATAAAGATAATATTGGACACAAACTTTCTAGTATACTGTGCAAAACAGAAGATAGACTATGCTGAAGAGATATCTAACCTGATGAAAAGCGGTTTTGAATTAACCGCAATTTCTCTTGTTGTAACTGAATTAGAAAAATTAGCAAAAGAAGAGAAAAAGCTTTCAGACCGGGATGCAGCAAAAATGGCTCTTAAAATATTAAATGCCGGTGCTGTTAAGATAATACCTGTTGAAGGAGATAATGCAGATAATGAAATAGTAAAGATTTCTGGGGGGAATATTGTTGCCACGCTCGATAGAGAGCTTAAATCAAAAGTAGAAAGAAGTATAATTATAAGAGAAGGAAAAAAGCTGGAATTCGGATAAAATTTGCTGAGTAATAAGCTTTATAAATCGTATTTTTCTCCTATTCTTATGTTCTATATTGTTGACGTAGAGGACCATATAAGGGTAGAGCCAAAATTATTCGGGCTTGATACAAAGACTGCTGTAGAAGAGCAGCTTAGAAATACATATGAGAACTATCATGACGAGGAGATAGGTGAAGTAATAGGTGTAATTTCTGTGCTTAATGTTGGAGAGGGGATAATAATTCCTGGAGATGGAGCTGCTTATTATAATTCTGATTTTAAACTTCTAGTATGGAAGCCAGAAATGCAAGAAATTGTTTTTGGTACAATTAGTGAGATAACAAATTTTGGAGCATTCATAAATCTCGGAGCAATGAAAGGGATGATACATATTAGCCAGACAATGGAAGATTATGTTTCTTTTTCAACCTCAAATGTATTGAGCGGAAAATCAACAAAGAGGGTATTGAAGAAAGGAGATAATTGCATTGCAAGAATCGTTGCTATATCTTATAAGGGAGACAGTCCGAAGATAGGGCTTACAATGAGACAACCCGGGCTTGGAAGAGTAGAATGGATAGAAGAAGATAAGAAAAAAGCAAGGGCTGCTGAAAAAAAAGCAGGAAAGGAAGAAAAATCAGAAAAGAAAAAGAAAGGGGAGAAGAAGTAATGGAAGGCGCCTACATAAGATTTAGAAGTAGAGATGGAAAATTTATTGAATGTGGAGATTTTGGGATGCTCTTGCCACATGACTCTAAATATAAAGTTGAAATAAAATTGGGCAACAAAACAGATAGGGTACTTACAGGTTTATCTTGGGAGGGTGTTGCAAGGATGAGTACCTATTTACATTTAAGATCCTCTGCCAATAGAAGAGAAAGAACTTCATTAAGAGCATTAATCTGGGGCAATGGCTCATACGATTCTAAATTATACGGTTTTATGGAGGTAGCGGCATAAAATGGTAAAAAAAGCACGAGCATGCAAAAAATGCAGATTTATTTTTGAAGAAGGAGAAAAATGTCCACGATGTGGTTCAAATTCATTTACTGAAAATTGGAAAGGAAAAATAGAGATAATTGACCCTGAAAAGTCAGAAGTATCTCAACAAATTAAATTATCTGAAAAAGGAACGTATACTATAAAATCAGAGTAAACTTAAAATGCAAATATTAAAAGATACAAAAAATGATTTATTCAAAAGAAGAGAGATTAAGATAATACTGCCTTCTGAGAAGACGCCCTCTTATGCAGAAGTTTCAAAATTACTTTCTGAAAAATTTAGTTCAGGAGAAGAGAATATTGTTATTAGTAAGGTTAAGGGTAGATTTGGAGCAAAAACATCTTTAGTAGAGGCTAGTATTTATGATTCGAAGGAAGATAAAGAAAAAACAGAAAGAAAACCAAAGGAGAAAAAAGAAAAAACAGCATAACTATGGTTAAAAATAAATCAAAAAGAAAAACAGTAAACAAACCAACAAGCAAGAAATATAAATTTTTTAAAATAGAAGGAGATAGTGTGAAAAGGGGGAGAAATTGTCCGAGATGTGGTCCCGGAATTTTCTTAATGAAGGCAGATAATAGGTTATATTGTGGCAAGTGCCATTATACAGAATTCTCTGCAAAAAAATAATTTTTTATGATTACCCGCCGGTAATGATTATTGTGGATAAAGGCTTAAAAGTTTGTTTTCTCTTCTTTATATTATGGTGCTTGGCTTTGAGTGGTTAAGAAAAAGGCTTGCTTGGAAGTCAGAATCATTTAGAAGAAGAGAAATTATTCAACCTCCAAAAGTAGATGATTCTCAAAAAGAACTGGCTAATTGGATTACAAGACAGATTAGAAGATTAGACAATGACCGGTGGCATTTGCTTAATGCTTTAGAAGAAAAAAATGCAAGATTAAATGAGAATTATTCTAAAGAGATTGATAGATTAAACACAGAAATTCGAACTTTATCAAGAACGAGATCTGCTGAAAAATCTATTGCTAGTTTGATGTATAAACCAGAAGGGGAAGAAAATCCTTCTCTTATCGCCCCATTAGAAGGTGTGTTCAATAAGCTCGCTCAAAAAGTTGTTGATATGAAACTCGCCGCAGAAAATAAAAAAATTATGCGAATGAGCATTTCAACCTTAGTAGGTGTTGTATTTATCGTTGGAGTTGGTTTGGGCGGGCTTTATCTTCTTAACAAAACTACTTCATATGACCAAAATCTCTCAACGATTAAGAGAAAAGTAGAGAATTATACGGAAAAAGTCGATAAACAACAAAAGCAATACTCCGCTTTTTCAAATTCTTTTTCCAATGCAATTTCTAACCTTTCTTCGAATCTGGATTATAAAACAAAATCCCTGGAAAGCAGGACTTATGAGGAGGTAACTTCTTTTAAGAACATGGTAAGAGAATCAAATGGAAAAATGAACCGGAGGATAGATGCAGCTGAAAGAGAAATGTATAATCTTACTGATAATGTACTACCGATATCTTTGGCTATTGATGAACTAAAAGAGAATCAGAATGAACTCGAGGACTCTTTAGCAATTTACGCTTCTGGTTTGGCTTCTAATCGGGCGGAATATCAAGCATTCAATGAGGGGGAGAGAGCAAGAATGGAGAGAACTATCCAAGATTTTTCAAATCAACTCTTTAAATTAGAGGAAAGACATTCTGCAAAAGAAGAGAAAATGTTAAGACAATTGAACGAAATTTCTGCAAAATATCAAAAACTTGAAGAGAGAGTAAACAAGAAAGATAATCAAGCAACTAACGCTTATGAAGAGTAATCAAAGAATATAAAGAAAAAAGAGGGACAAATTCTAAAAAGAATTAGTTTTAAATCCTCCTAAAAACCATGTTTTTATGAATCTCTTTTTTTTAACCTATTAGTTAAATCATAATAAACCCGAAGAGGAAACGCCGGATATAAAAAATAGTACATCTTTTGTTTCCTCTTGGGAAAAAGAGGTGATAATTATTATAAGAAGAGGTAGTATTTAAATCTTTCGGTTTTGTTGTAACTAGGTAATGACAGCACTATTCTAATCGTCATGTTTTTTGCTTATTCAAGAGCATAGATGATTTTATAAATTTACTCATTATATCATTTTCATGGAAGAGGCAGAAAAAGAGGGTAAAATGTTTGAAAAATCATTGAGTAATCAGATTAACAGTTCGGCCCATATGCAAGTTTATGGTATCGTTACAGGAAAGGATCCGAGCTGGCATGATATCATTTATGAGCTTATACATAGCGAGCAACTTGATCCTTGGGATGTAGATATCGGACTTTTATGTAAGAGTTACTTTGAAAAGATAAGAGAGTTAGAAGAAAATAATTTTTATGTTTCAAGTAATATTTTGCTTGCGGCTGCACTTTTGTTAAGAATAAAATCAGAGTTTCTTTTGAATAAATATATCCGCGAAATAGATAATGTTCTTTATAATCGTGATGAAAAAATAGACAAGATTATAGAAAGAATAGAAATTGATGAGGGAGAGATCCCAATTCTTTCTCCAAAGACACCCATGTCCAGATTTAAAAAAGTCACCCTTAATGAACTTATGTCCGCATTGGATAATGCTATAAAAACTGAGAACAGAAGAATAAACAGAGAGATAGAAAAAACACAAGCAGGCAGGCTTTCTTATGTTGATATTCCAAAAGTAAGAAGGATAAATATTAGGGAGAGAATAAGGCAATTTTATGCTCGAGTTTTGACAACATTTAAAAATAAAAAAGCAGAGATTAAACTTCCATACTCTCATTTTACGGGAAATAATAAAGAAGAAAAAATTGCATGTTTTCTTCCAATGCTTCATTTAAGCAATAATAACAAACTATGGCTTGAACAAGATGGTCATTTTCAAGAGATATTTATGTATCTTTATGATGTTTACAAGAGAAAATTTCCAGAGGATAAAGAAATGGCATCATTAAAAGAAGAAATTGAGGAAGAATTAATGAAAGATATAAATGAAATCGAAGAAGAACTTGATGACGAGCAGTTAAAAAGGGTGGAAAAATTGAATAAGGATTTTGAAAATCCGCTTGGGCAGTTAGTTGAGGAGGAGATGGGCGATGAAAAGTAAAACTTTTTTGCTGGGGGGAATATTAATAATTATTTTAATCGCAGTCTTGGTCGGAGTAGAAATTTATAATGGTTTAAACAATGAGAATATATCTCCTGATAATCTTTTATACTGTTTGAAAGATAGTGATTGCGCATCTCAGGCAGTCTCTTGCAATGGTTGTGATTGCCCAATCCCGGTTAATATTAATAATCAGATAGTATTCAAATGTGCACCTCTGGAAATGGTCTGTAATCTTTATTGTCCACTAACCATTCCTAAATGTTTAAATAAAAAATGCACCCTGATTGAGCAATGAAAAAGTTAATTTTAGTATTGGGATTATTGATGATGATTTTTTTAGTGGCAGGAGTGTTGGCGGAGAATCAAACACATGTTCTTTCAGACCAAAAATTATTAGACTATGCAAAATCTGATTTTAATAAATCTCAAATGATGTTTAAAGATATTATTCTTGGTAACTATAATACCTTTCCAATTAGAGTTACATTTCCCTGTAGTGATGTTTGTCCTGATGCTACTATCAGAATTATCAGATATGATGTTAATCTCTCAGAATGTAATAATGTTGGGGGCGAGATTAAAACTATTCTTGTACCTGTAGCAATAGCCGTAATGGGAGAAGATTTTTGTTTTCCCAAGATAATAGTAGAAAATAATATTTATGATTTTGTTGATAATCTAACATGCATAATCGAACCAGGAAAAGCATATTATCCTGGAACTGAGAAATGCTGTGGTGAATTAAAATCTATTCTTCATGAAAGTTATTATGATGAGAATTGCAATGAACTGGAGGGGCTTGCTGGTGCTCCAATTTGCGCCCCATGCGGAAATGGTAAATGTGAAAGCCAATATGGAGAAGATAAATGCAATTGTGCAGAAGATTGCAAGGAAGATTGTACTAAGAACGAAAATAATCAGTCCTGTTGCAAAAATGGAACTTGTATAAGAATTTTTGATGATGGTCTTCCAAGCGCTTGTTCTGATGGAAGTTTGCCAAAATTTTCAGGATGCGATGCTGATTGCAAGCCGATTGTTGAGTGTAATAATTCTTGTACTTCTAATAAAAACTGCTGGGATAAATATCAAAACTGTTATTATATCTGTGATAATCAAACATGTAAAATAATCTTTACAGAATCAGAGATAAGACTTCCAGATTATCCAAATTGTTCTCAAGGTCAACAAGGTATAGATATAAACGAACCGCAAGATGTCATCTGCGCACCGGACAAGAAGCAATGCGCAGATGGAAGTTATGTTGAACGAGCAGGCTTTGACTGCGAGTTTATGCCTTGTCCTGTTGAGAAAGTTGGTTTTTTTGAGAGGATTATTAATTGGTTCAAGAATCTTTTTAGCTAATATTATCTTAGGGGTAAATGGTATGTTGTTATAGGGGGGCAGTATGGCGTATTTTTTAAGATACTATCTCTTTCCATAAGTTCGTAAGCTAATCTTGTTTCTTCTGGCATCCTTTCTAAGATTTGCTCTCTTGCACTTTTCTTTTCATTTTGATTATTCATATATTTACTAAAAACTAAGAATATTTAAGTATTATCCTGATTATATGATATCATGGAAAAATTTAAATTTTACTCGCTCTGGCTTTGTCTTGCTTGTATAATCGTATTTCTTCTTCAAATTTGGATACCTCTTTTTACACAAACTTTTATCCTTTCTCAGGATGCACTTATAAAACCATGGCAGTTTTTATCTGCGATTTTTCTTCATGGAAGCCTGATGCATTTGTTTTACAATATATTTGCACTATTTATTTTTGGTCTAATACTAGAGAGAACAATAGGGAGTAGAAAATTTCTTTTTCTATTTTTGATATCAGGAATACTAGCTAATCTTTTTACTTTTTATTTTTATCCTAACTCTCTTGGAGCTTCAGGAGCAATAATGGCAGTAATAGGTTGTCTTGCGGTTCTAAGACCCATGATGGCAGTCTTTTCATTTGGGATTATTCTGCCGATGTTTGCTGTTGCGATAATTTGGATTATAGGAAGTTTTCTGGGAATATTTGGTTTTGGAGATCAAGGTGTGGGGTATATTGCGCATTTGTCTGGGCTTTTTATTGGTGTTCTTTATGGCTTTTTTCTTAGGTTAAAGTATAAACAGGATAATTCTCTAGTTTATAGTAGTAGGAGAATAGTCATTCCTGAAGATACTATAAGAAGCTGGGAAGATTTTTATATGAGAAAATAGAACAATTTAAAAACCATAAACTTCTCGAAATATTATGATCATTGATTTAACAGCAAATCTAGCGATTCCAGAATATTGCTAGTTGTAACTTTAATTTTCTATTAATTCTTTCTATTAAACATGAAAAATAAACCTAACAAAACTGATAACGAACAGAAAAATGTAGCAGGTGCTATATTAAAAGAGAGCGAAGAGGTTCAAGGTATTACTATTGGGGGATATGACTTCAATAATGGTGTTGATTATGGCAAACTTATTGATAAATTTTCTTCAACAGGTTTTCAAGCAACAAATCTTGCTAAAGCAATAGAGATAATAAAAGAAATGCGGAAGGAGAAGGCTTACATTTATTTGGGATATACTTCAAATATGGTTAGTTCTGGCCTTCGTGATATTTTTAGATATCTTGCAGAACACAAGCTTGTTGATGTTATTGTAACAACTGCCGGAGGAATTGAAGAAGATTTCATTAAATGTCTTGGAGATTTTAAGCTCGGAAGATTTGATGCAGATGGAGCGAAACTAAGAGAAAAAGGCATAAACAGGATCGGAAATATTTTTGTTCCTAATTCTCGTTATGTAAAATTCGAAAAATTTGTTCTTCCCATCTTGGAAAAACATAAGAATGAAATATTAACACCTTCCAAACTGATAAAGATACTTGGGCAGGAGATAAATAATAAGGAATCGATTTATTACTGGTGTGCTAAAAATAATATTCCTGTTTTCTGCCCCGCCCTTACAGATGGGAGTCTTGGAGATATGATATATTTTTTCAGGAGTAATCATCTTGATTTTAAGATAGATATTGTTAATGATGCTTGGGAATTGAATAACACTTCGCTTGGCAAGAAAAAAACAGGTATGATAATTTTGGGTGCAGGAGTTATTAAGCATGCTATTTGCAATGCAAACCTCTATCGGAATGGTGCAGATTACGCTGTTTATATTAATACTCTTCAAGAATATGACGGTTCGGATTCTGGAGCAAGTCCCGAAGAGGCAAAGAGTTGGGGAAAGATAGCTGGAAAAGCAAAAAGCGTGAAAGTTTTTTGTGATGCGACGATTGCTTTTCCCTTGATAACAGCTAAATCTCTTATATAGTATTAATACCGGAGTCTTTATATAAACTAATTACTTTCTATAGAAATGAAATCAGGTTCTCTTTCTAGACAAGGAAAAGTACGTATTATTGGAATAATACCCGGATATCCCGAGCATTCAAGATACAATATTTATGGTGGAATAAAAATGATTCCCGTAGGATTACCTTCTGTTCTCAGTCAGATAAATCGTTCTGGTGGCGTTTATGATGTTTATGCTATAGACGAAAATAATTATGTTGGTCCGAGGGATTTTACTGAAATGCCAGATCATAACTTTTTACAAAAGAGAACTCCTGCAGATATAGCCATGTTTTATGGTGGAATGACTAATTCAATTCCGAGATTATATTCTTTAGCAAGACAATATGATTCTTTTGGGGCATTAACAATTGCTGGCGGAGGTCATGTAAGTGCATTACCTGAAGAAGCATTACATTCTGGCGTAGATATTGTGGTGCATGGTGAAGGAGAAAAGGCAGGTCAGGAAATATTGGAATCAATAGTTAAAAAAAATGATGGGAAGTGGGATAAAAGTAAACTAAATGAAATTGGGGGATTAAGTTTTTTGGATGAAAACGGGAAATATATTTTTACCGGTGTAAGAGAACCGATGTCTGATGAAGAATTAGATAATCTTGAGGATACTGATTTAACCTTGGTAAGATTTGGTGAAAGATGGACAGCTATACCTATAAATCGGGGAAGGGGTTGTAATTCTGATTGTGAATTTTGTACTGTTAGTCAGCAACTAGGTCCATATAGGTCAAGTTCTCCTGAAAAAGCATTAAGACAAATAATAAAATATTCTGATATGGGATATAAAGACTTTTTTATTACAGATGATAATTTCGCCCAAAAACCAAAGGAAGCAAGAGATTTATGCATGATGATTGGGGAATATAAACGAGAGTTTAATAAAAATTTAAGGTTTACCGTTCAGGTAAGAAGTGAGATAGCGGGAAATGATTCACTTATAGGTGCAATGAAGTTTGCTGGCGTTGATGCATTAGCTATAGGTTTTGAAAGCCCAATAAATGAAGAATTAGATGCCATGAATAAGGGAGTTACAGTAGAACAACTGACAGAAAGAGCAAGAAAATTGTCTAATTATTTTAGCTTGCATGGAATGTTTATATTTGGTTATCCACTGCCACCAGGTTCTGACAAAACTGGTTTAACATTAGAACAAAAAGCCAAACGTTATGTAAAATTTTTCAAGGATTCAAGAATAGATACTATACAGATATTGAATGCCGTTCCCGGACCAGGTTCAAAATTAAGAAAAAGGCTTGAATTAGAAAAAAGAATATTTCCTCTTGAAATGGTTGGCTGGGATAAATATGATGGATTGTTTTTATGCTATGATCCCCGGCCAGAAGGAATCGATGCTTTTGATCTTCAAACTATTCCCAAGGCTCTAATGAAAGGATGGTATCAGGGAAATTTTTTTGGGGGAAAACTAAATCCCGGACATTGGATGAATTGGGCTTATAATGCTACAGTAGGTTTTCCAATACAATTTGGAATTTTTTATACTAAAAGATTTGTTCATAATCTAGTAGAAAAAAGGAGAGAGAAAAATATAACTGATGAAATTCTTTTGCCCAAGAAAAATGTTTTTCATCAATCCCTAACCCATGCTTGGGGAGATATGATTAAAAATTGGAGAAGTCTTTTTATTAGGACATATGGTGGCGAAATTGTAAAGAATTGGTTTAGAGCTTATAAAAAGACTAATTATGTACAAAATTTGAAAACTTTTCTTAGGAAGAATAGGGCTGATAAAAAATAATATCCAGATTTTTCGGAGTGATTTCGTAGAAGAGTTTCGTTAGAAAAAACCAGTAGTCTAAACACATAAATCTTTTTATATGGAATTTTTATTTGGGTGATATGCCAAATGTAGGAATTATAGGATCTGGAAATATAGGAAGAGAACTTTACAGAAAATTATCAAATAAATCACAAGAAAAATGGATAACTGATTGTGTTATAGATATTGATGGAGTTTATGCTGATATTACAAAACAAAAGAAAGTGGATGAGTTAAGAAATTATGAAAATCATCTCAATGGTTTGGATTTAATATTTTTAGCTATCCCAACTTTTGACGATGGAAAAACCGCTTTTGGTTATATTGACTCTTGTTTGAAAAGGGACATTCCGGTTGTTACATGTGAAAAAGGGGCTTTAGGAAATTATTTTCCTGAACTCGAATCTAGAATTCGAAAAGGAGAGATAGGTTATAGTGCTACTGTTGGCGGAGGTTCGAGATTATTAAGGTATCTGGAAGAAAGGGTTAATCCTGAAATTGAGGAAATTCATGCAGTAGTAAATGGAACACTTAATTATATCTTTGATGGATTATCAAAAGGTAGAAGTTTAGGAGAGGTAGTTGATGAGACAAAGAGATTAGGGTATGCTGAGCCGGGGGCAGGACATCCCCTTGATATTGTAAACAAGGAAGCTACAGGAGATGTTCCATTAAAAGCTACAATTTTGTTTAATGTATGCAATTTAACAAAAGAAAAAATGAGGGCTAAAGATGTTAGTTTGTATCATATCCAGCCAAATGAACTAAACAAACTTGTTAAAGAATCTGTGAACAGAAGGTATATTGTTTCAATTACAAAAAATAAAAATGGCGAGGAAGAAGTAATCTGGGGATTTAAGCATGATATTGGTGGATGGCATATTTCTGCGGGATTTAAACATATAGAAAGCAATCCTTTATTCAAAAAATTAATTCCTGGCGGGGTTGATAATGCTGTTTTAATTTCTGAAGGGCTTTTTGGCAAGGATGGAAGTTATATTGTTAGTGGACCTGGGGCAGGAGCAAGCCCAACAACCGCTTCTATGATACTTGACGCAGAAAAGATTTTGAGAAGGAGATAAATTTGTGAAAACTCATTATCTTTCTTCTTCTAATTTTTTTAAAGCCTTATTTATCTGCATATCTGCATCTTTTTCCCAGCCTGTAAATTTACAAAAATCTCTTTTATTAACAAAAATCCTCTGAGAAATCTCGCCTTTTGCAGGGTCTGAAGTTTGTTCATTAATTTTTT
>Ga0247841_10009753_pt1 | contig 13313 bp, 9 predicted proteins | sample LaCruzMarch2015__2_FD_192410 | JGI IMG/M metagenome (GOLD analysis project Ga0247841, IMG submission 192410) | Freshwater microbial communities from meromictic Lake La Cruz, Castile-La Mancha, Spain - LaCruzMarch2015_18m | ecosystem: Environmental > Aquatic > Freshwater > Lake | place: Spain...
AGGCGAAAATACCCTCAGTTGCGCCGCAAACGCCCCCCCAAACAAAATCCCCCATCAACCTGCCTTCCATGCAAGCAAGCCCGATGGGGGCAATAATGAAGTTCCTTCCCATTATCGTGTTCGCAATTATCCTTGCGGCAGCAGGGGCATACTATTTCTTTGTAATGGCGCCTGCAGGAAGCGCGCCTCCAACACCAACTCCTCCTATTCCGCCTATCGAGCAGAATATCACGCCATCCAATCCCCTCCCGCAGGCATCAGGCCCGATTGATTGCGGCACTGACATGGACTGCTTTATCCAGGCATCAAGCGTCTGCCAACCAGCAGAAATGGTCCGCAGTTCATCAATGGACTTATCTGGAATGACGATATCCAGCTCCACGCGCATGCAAATCAATGCATCTGGCGATGACAGATGCTCCCTCTATTCAAAGGTTCTGGACGCATCTGTCAAATTCAGCGATGCCCTGGTGGCTTCCACGCTTGCAAAGGGTGTGCCAATAGATGAAATACGGAAGCAGGAGTCGGCCACTACGCAGCAGGCAAAGGCAACAGTTGGGCTGAACGGCACGTGCAAATTCAGCACAGCATCTCTTTCCGCCATGCTTTCCAACTGGAAGTCCGGCAGCTATTCCGCAAGCGACCTATCAGGCGCCGAATGCAGCGGAAAGCTTTACGATGGCTCAACTCTGGCAAACATCTCGCTTCCGAACTTCACCGCCCAGGCGGCTAACACATCCATCAAAACAAACACCACTGTAAAAACCAACACAACGATAAAAACCAACTCGACGTCCAACTCAACGTCCGCTAATGCAACCAAGGCGAACCAAACAAGCAGCACTGCGAAAAACACGACTGCAGCAAATGCAACAAACCCTGCAAATGCATCGTCAACGGCAGCTACTTTCAATTACTCCAGACAATACACATCATATTATCCCGAGCATCTTGTCTGGTTCTGCACTGACCGCAACACCGAGTTTTACCGTATGCACTGGAAGGAGTATTTCGGCGGGGATTGCGGCGTGCCAAAGCCAAAGGAAGGATATGTGAACTTCAGCGAATATATTGCATCAGGCTGTACCCTGATTCCCTGCTGCATAAACGGGCCATACAACGAATATAGCCGGCTATATGACTATTTCGAATGTGGTTACAATTAATTCGGGTTTTCAAGCCCGCGCTTTAAGTGCCATCTGGCTGCTTTTCCGGCTTATCTGTTTTTTCCTGCGCCTTCTCCTGCTGCTTTTCAGGATGTTTTTCCAACCCTCTCATTCCCCTTTCCTCGATCCCGAACATAAGGGGAGCAAATTCCTTGGTGTCCTTTGACAGCGTGACTTCCACAACCTCGCCGACAACCAGTGTGTGGTCCCCCGCGCTTGTGTAACTGAGCATCTTGCACTCGATGTTTGCCGCAGCCTCCATGATGAGGGGTGCAGCCACCCGTTTTGCCTTCACCTGGGTAAGGTTTGCCTCGGAAAATTTGTCTATGAACTTCCCTGATGTAGCTCCGCACAGAAGGACTGCGTCGCGCAGCTTTTCAGTGGGGATTGCAACCACGAACTCCATCGAGGTGGAAAGCAGGTCGAGCGTGAGCGAGGTGTTGTGGAGCGACAATGCAAGAATGGGCGGCTTTTCGCCAATGGGCGTAATCCACTCAACTGCCGTGACATTCACTTTCTCGCTTGAGGCTGCGGTGACAAGCACCGCCTGCCTTGGGTAAAATAGGTCCTTGAACATAAACCCGCATTTTATCGAGAATTAATTTAAACTCTTGGGGCGATAATTCCGTTATGAGGCATTTTACCATCTCTTTCCTGTCGCTTGCGCTCCTGCTTTTGCTTTCCGGCTGCACGCAGGTCGGCGTCCCGCAGGCGTGCGCAGGCTCGCCTTCCGAAAAGCTGGCAAACTGCATCTATGTGTCAGCAGTGCTCGACCAGAATCCATACTCGTGCTATTCCCTAAAGGACATCGTGCAGAGGGAAAAATGCCTGCGCGACGCATCGGACGCCAAGATCCAGAAGCTGGTCAGTGAAATGACCCCTGCCGACCGTGCAAAGATATTCTCCACAAGCCCAGATGCGCCTACAACCCCGGCAATCCCATCGGTTCCTGCATCTGTCCCTGCGGCAAACGAGTCGCCTGCGCCTGAAATTGAGCAGCCGATAGTGCCTACTAACGACGTGCCCGAGGCGGACGCGCAGGCATATGCGCAGGCAGTGGCGACAAGCAACATGGCTCCCTGCACCACCATAACGCACGCCCCCACGCGCGCAAGCTGCATCACGCAGGTCGCGATCCGCGTGAAAAACCCGGCAATGTGCAGCATGTTCACCCTGAAAGCAGACATAGACCTGTGCAATCTTTACGCCAAGGCGGGCGAGCAGGCGAAGTGATTTTCCAAACGCATTTTTAATCCACAGTTAAAACAAGGTGGTAACATGGTATTTGTATTCCAAATGCTGCAGAAGACTGCAGTATCCGAGCAGGAAATGTTCAAGCAATCAGTGGAATCTTCAATAAAAGTTGCGTTTGCGGGGAATAACGTTTCCGTTCCAACGAAATATGCCTGGACTCCTGGGGAGAAAACTACGACTTCCATGTTAATCTTTGATATGACCCTTAAACATAATGGCAACGTCGAATTTTCAGTGCCAGCATATAAGGCTAACACACCACACACTAACACTCCTTATGAAATGCACAAATTTATCGCCCAGCATATAAATAAATATCTCGAAGACAAAAGAGAAACTGTTCGAGTTTCGCTTAGCGACATATCTCATGAAACTAAAGATGGCCAGGTAAAATTTAAGGTTTTAATACCATATGACGTCTTTCACAAGTAAGACTTATTTTGTGTTCATATGGCATTTTCCGACCTCTTCCTAGGCGCATTGCTCGCGTTTTTCGCAACCGCCGCAGGCGCGGCTCTCGTGCTTCCCATGAAGGACGCGCGCGGGAAGATGTTCGCGCTCCTGTCCGCTTTTTCCGGCGGAGTGATGGCTTTTTCCGCATTCGAGATGCTCCTGCAGTCCCATGCAGCGGCAGGCGATGCTGTCGCGCTTGCAGGGCTCGCGCTCGGGCTTTGCATTTTTTTCATGCTCGAAAAACTGCTTCCGCACGCGCACGCATTCATGCGCCGCGCGCCAATGGAGAAGGAAAAGAAAAAAGCCGCGCTTCTGGCAGGCACCATCACGCTCCACAACATCCCCGAAGGCTTTGCAATCGCATCGGCGTTCGCAGCATCCCCGCAGCTTGGCTGGCTGGTGGCAGGCACAATCGCCATACAGGACTTTCCAGAGGGGCTTATTGTTTCCGCTCCGCTTGCGGCATATGGCATGGGCGCCCGGCACTCGTTCTTCTGGGGCGCGTTCTCAGGCTTTGTGGAGTTCCTTGCGGCAATAGTGGGCTTCCTCTTCCTCTCCCAGGTGGCGGCTGCCACCCCGTTTGCATTGGGCTTCTCAGCAGGCGCCATGATATTCGTGACATTCTCCGAGCTTTTGCCTGACTCGCTTCGCGCATGCGGCAAGGCGCGCGCGCTTGCTGCATTTGCATTGGGCGCCCTGCTGGCTTATGGGCTTGCGGCAATGCTGGCGGGATTCTGAAAAGCAATCAAAACAGCTGGTCAGCCAAATCTTCCCTGTTGGTGGGGCCGAAAAAGTCCCACCAGAACAACCGCTTCATATCTTCCCCCTTTACAGGAGTTATCTCGCAGGAAAGCGCGCTTCCAATTACAACCGACAGCTCCTCTGCCTGCTGGTGCGCGCGCGGCACTGCCTCCTCCTTTGTCCTTCCCTGTGCAGTGGTGGAAAGGTAGAATACGACCTCGAGCGGCTTTTCGCCAGTGGTGAGCTTCTCAATCTGCCTTCCCCACATGGCAATCTCGCGCTCCAGGCGCGCCCTCTCAGGCTCGTTCCCCTTCCCATGCGCCATTTTTTCCCGCCGTGACTCTGCCAGGCTCCGCTTTTCCCTCATCTCGTCAAGCTCTGCGCGCAGGGAAAGCGGGCAGACAAGGCAGCACACCTTGAACGGGAAGCCAGCCGATGAAATCGCCTTCTCAAACATCTTTCCTGCGCTCGCCGCGCCGCCTTCCGATGCCGACTCATACAAATGTGCGTGGAGGAAAGCAGTGGCAAGAAAGTAGCCCCCCTCCTTTCCCACCACCACGTCCTGCGAGGAAGGTATCTCGAAATTCCTGCCAGCTTCGACAATTTTTGCCCCTTTGGCAAAATAAGGGTAGATTGCATAGCCGTATTTCCACAAAAGCAATGAAAGGAAAAAGAACAGCGCGCCCAGTGCGGCAGACGGGGCTGAGCCGAAAAAAAGGCTGGCAGCAAGGCAAAACAGCCCTCCTGCGAGTGAAAGCACGGTGTAGATGCGGTTTTCACCCTCCACGCATATTTTTCCCCGCGCAAGCGTTTAAACTTTTCGCTGCTGCGCGTACAAACCAGCAAATGTCAATTAAATAGTAGTTTGCTGTAAAATATATTTACAGCAAATACATATATAAATCTTGGCAGTCATATCCCATCATGGAACAGCAATTCTCCAAAAAGTGGGCATTCCTCCTCCAATACTGCGACGTTTTGGTGGAAAAGGCGATAAGCAAGATGGAGCACAGGATGCGAAAATCCCTCGTCTTCACGGGCGGCACTTCCCTTCACATATATTCCGCGCGGCTTGTCTTCGGCGACGCGCCCATCAGGGCCTCTGAAGACGTGGATTTTTTCAACAGGGACAGCAGGCTTTTGGAAAACCCTGAAGGCATCGGTGAGGAGGAGATTGCCCAGGCATACTCTCGGGCACTCCGGGGGCTCGGGTTCGAGTCCGAGCAAAAAGGCAGCATCGTGCTGGTTAAACCCCACGGTATAAAAGCCGAATTCTTCTACGATTCGCGCGCATTCCCGTCAAAAACATATGCCTACAAGGGGCTCTCGATAATCCACCCGGAAACGCTCTTCCGGATAAAGATAAGCATGCTCTCCGAGCGCGAAAGCGTAAGCACAAGGGACCTTATAGACGTGCTTTACCTTTCCACGAAATACGTGCTTCCCACCAAGATAATCGCGGGAGAAAAAGTCGATGCGCTTTTGGAATGGGATGCTGTTGAAGATTACCTGACGGATGAGGGCGCGGAATACTTCAAGAAAAACGATTACCAAAAAATCGCCGGCAGGCTTGCCGCGAAGGTGGAAGTGCATGAAAAGGATTGAGGGCGCACAGTGCGTCTTTCTGAAGGGCGGAGAGTGCGATGCCGAAAAGAAGCGGTTCGCCTACCTCAAGACGCCCATCAAGGGGCTCTACTACATGCCATCTGATGCTGAAAGGAAGAGCAGGACGCTGTCCCAGGAGCGGTTCGTGCCTGCGCTTCTCGTTGCGCTGCAGAAGGGGAAGCGCTTCAGGCTCCACTACGGCATCCTGGCAAGCGCGCGCAACTGCGGCTTGAGCTGGCGGCCGGCAAGATTCGTGGAAATATTCAACGACAAAAAGACTTTCGAGGTGGATTTCGGCAAGTTCGCGGCAAGGTATGGCTCCCTGCGCTCATACTATTCCAAGGCGCTCTCCCGTTTCTATTCCTCGCTGCCAATCAAGCGCCTGCTCTTCAGGAAGGTCGCGCTCCTGCTCGGGCGCTGCCTTTCCTATGACGACCGCTACCTTGCAGGGTTCTACATAACCAAGGAATACGTCTTGAAAAACGCGAAAAAATACGCGCCAAGGCACGCAAAAAGGTTCCTGTTCCTGAAAAACGATTACGCAACGCTCATTTCTGACATGGAAAAGACCTGATAACTTTTAGAGGTTTGCGCACGAAGTTTGTGCGGTGGTAACATGCTTACGCTTGACAGCTACAACTTCAAGGGAAAAACCGCGTTTGTGAGGGTGGACTTGAACTCGCCTGTGGATGAAAAGACGCTTGCCGTGGAGAAGGGCGAAAGGATTTCAGGGCATGCGGAAACCGTGCGTGACCTGTCTAACCTTGGCGCGCGCGTAGTCGTGCTTGCCCACCAGGGAAGGAAAGGCGACTATGACTGCATCTCCCTTTCCCAACATGCATTGCTTCTTGGCTCCGAGGTGAAAAAACCAGTGAAGTTCGTGGACGACGTGTGCGGGAAAAAGGCAAAGGATGCCATCCGCGCGCTTCACGACGGAGATATATTGCTGCTTGACAATGTGCGCTTCCTTGACGATGAGGCAAAGTACAAGACAATCCCTGAAAATGCAAATGCCACACTGGTGAAAGAGCTTTCCCCCTATTGCGACGTGTTTGTGCTGGATGCCTTTTCCGCAGCGCACCGCGCGCAGGCATCCATTGTGGGCTTTTACAAAAAGCCCGTGGTGGCAGGCAGGGTGATGGAGCGCGAGCTTGCTGCGCTTAACAAGCTTCGTGAGCCGCAGCACCCATCGGTATTCATCTTCGGAGGCGCAAAGCCCGACGACTCCATTGGCATAATGGAGAACTGGCTCTCGGAGGGCAAAATAGACTGCGCGCTCACCTGCGGCGTGCTTGGCAACCTCTTTGTGCTTGCATCAGGGCAAGAGCTTGGGAAAACGCTTGACTTCCTGCGAGAGAAAAAAGCCCTTGAATACCTTCCCAAGGCGCGCGAGTTGCTGGCAAAATATCCTGGCAAGATACTCTTTCCCCAGGACGTGGCGGTGGATGACAACGGCAAGCGGAAAGAGCTTCCCATCTCCTCCCTGCCCTCTCAGGACAGCATAATGGACATTGGCAAGAAGACAGTGGCTCTCTACTCGGCAAAAATCTCAGGCGCGAAAACCGTGATGATGAACGGCCCAGCGGGAGTATATGAGAAGGATGAATTCTCCTATGGCACGCGCGCACTGCTCACATCTATCGAGGGCGGCAAGGCATTCTCGGTATTCGGAGGTGGGCACACGCTTTCCGCGCTTGAAAAGTTCAAAATCGACAAAAAGCGGCTCGGATACGTCTCGCTCGCAGGCAAGGCGCTCATAGAGTACCTGTCCGGCGAAGAATTGCCGGGCGTGAAGATAGTGGAGGACGGCTCTCCTGAGAAAGGCTGCTGCTGATGCAGGCAATTTATCGCATTGCCGGCAAGTTTCCGTCGGCAGACTACCAAACCCTTTTAAAGGTGGAACGACCTATAGATACGGTGGTGCTATGTTCGTCTTCCAAATCAACACACTGGCAAATCTTCCGGCTGCATCAAAGCTTACAATCGCTGAGATGGAGTCAAAATTCCTGAAAATAAACCCAACAGACTTGGAAAGCCTCAGGGCTTTTCAGTCTGATCTAGCCGATTTTTCAAAGAACAATGACAAAAAAAGCAAGGCATTTGCCCATCATGCTGCTGCCTGGGGGGCTGCATATACTGAAGGCATAGTCTCAAACCTTGAAAGCAAACTGAACGAACTGAAAAAAGAAGGAAAAAATGCCGATCTTGAAAAACAAACCCAATATTTATTGGATAGGGCAAAAGTGATTTCTGGAGCATTCATGACAACTGGCGCTAAAGCCATCAAAGCCATTGCACCTAACGACAACGAATTTTCAGAGCATTCCAAGCACTACGAGCACCTTATAGATGTCACCAACAATTGGCGTGCCTTCTCCAGTGCGCCACTTCCCCCCGATCCAATCTACAATTTCGTCGAAATACTTGACAAGGCATGGAAGACCAAGGAGCAAAGCTCCATGGCGTTCAGCCGCGTTAACCTAGACGAGAACTCTTTCGTGTTCAAAAGCCGGGAACAGGCTGATCAGTTTGCAACTAAAATGCTCGTCAACTCCGATCTCCCTGCAGATTTCAAAATCAATTATATTGACGTGGTAAAGGATCGTTTCAAATCCAATACTGCAAATGGCAAGACTCTAGTCGATGGTGCATGCGTGGTGAGTTTCACATGCAAATACAATCCATCCAAAGCATCTCCATCTCTCAAGTCGGCTGATGCCGTCAGCAATCCTACGGAGTTCATTCAACCTGTGTCGTCAACCAGCATGCCTGCCAATGTAAGTGCACAGCTAACAGGCAGCGTTGGCAAAGTATATAGCGATTCAGAGATCGTTCAATATGCACAGGGCAAAATGGATGGGTCCAGCATAGGTTACGGCAAAGTCAGGGTTTATGGAACTGCTGCGTCGTATTATGGCAAGAGTTATGCCATCGATCCCACTAAGGACAAGCCAAAGGCAAAGGATATTACCAAAAGCACCCTGCTGGAGGTTTTGAACAAGTATGATTTGAAGATTGGCGGTTTGTCTATCGCCGACTACCTGGAAAAGAACGATATGACTATGGCAGACTACTTGGCAACCAGTGACGGGCAGAAATTCATCAAGCAGTTCAACTCGGATGCCCCGCAGATATATGGCTCTGCGAGCATGGAAGTCTTCTATGATGGAAACAACTATTCCACTCTTGCCAAAGCAATAAACTCCAACTGGGCGCTTGCCAAAAAACGCGCGGAGCTTATTTCTGAGCAAATACTCCTGATAAACAAGTCCCTTCTCACGCGCGACCCGCCCCTGCAAACCCTCAACGTGGAAAAAATCCAGACGTCTGTCTATTTTTTCCAGAACCTTGACCAGATGGAGGCTGGCAAATCCACCACTGTCATGGACAGGCTGATAGAGGACAAAGAAAAGCTCCTCACTCCTGAGCTTCGCAGCTGGCTCAAGGAAAACCGCAACAATTTGCGCGGCGAGGAGCACATGGCATCTCTTCTTGAGTATGTCAAGAACAGCACAAGCGAAGAAGCGGAAGGGGTTTTCAATAAGCTCTCGGGCGCGCTTGATGCCAAGGATTATGCCCTTATGAACAGGTACTGGCAGCGCACCTCAAACGATAAAATGGGGCTGCGCGTGGAGAATGATCACGATCCAAGCCTGCTTGTTAAGGGAGAAATTGCACTTGGCTCGCGAGATATGGGGATTTCCGTTTCAATCGATGCGGACCTTAAAAACGAAATAAAGCCTGTTGAAAGCCGCTGGGTAAAAGTGAAACCAGGCGAGACTGCGAATGTCGAAATCAACATAGATGCGATACCTTCGTTTGCCGGGCTGTTGAAGTGCACCAATGCCTACCTTGTGGACAAGCAAGACAGCTCTGCCCCTCCAATCACGCTCGAGGAAAAAGAAGACGGAAAATGGCTCGCGCGCAACCTCAAGCCCGGCGATTACGCAGTGGTCGCCTACTCACAGTCGGAGAACAGCGTGATTGTCACGCCTCTTGCCGGCAGGACGATGAGGGTGGAGGAAATAATTGTCCCAGAGAAAAAGGAAGAGCCAATCCCAACCATAGCAAAGCCGAAAGTTTTCCAAGTTTTACGCCCGCTAAATGCTCCTACATTGCAAAATACTGATCTTCGGCTGTATATACCCACGAACATCGGTGTCTCAAGCCTCACCCCGGAATGGTTCAACAATATGTTCAACACCGCATTCACAGAGGGGCTTGGCATGGTTTATGATGATTCTGGGACTGGGAATTATATCGGAAACCCTACATCCGATCAATATCGAAATTTTATAAATAACGTCCTGCCTGCAAAACTGGAAGCAAACACTGCCAATCTTGGCACAATCATGCCCTCTGGCGATGTGGAAAAATTCAAGCAATTTCTTCTTGCGGGGGATTGGCAAAGCGCCCTTGCCCTCATAACCGACCCGAATGTGAAGACCTCATTGGGCAACGTCAAAAACCAAGATGTGTTGTTGCAAAACATAACAACCCGGGACCTAATATTGCTTCATGCGGTGCCACTCACGTTCCAAGTCCAAAAAACATTTGATTTGAATAAGCCCAAGCCAGTTGGCGTGATATGGGAGGGCGAAATCGAAAACCCCGACAAACTCCCCGGCAACATAGTGCTTAATGATAAACAAATCAATAGTATAATTGGATTGAAAAACGACGGCACCGCCCTCGTCGAGGTGGATGGCAAGAAATACGGGGTTTACAGGACAATGCAGGACTATGGGGAAACCGGGGAAAAGAAAGCTGCGCTTTCTTTCTTCGAGATGCCTGCCAACAAGCACCAATTCAGCCTGTTTGCCGATGTAAATGCGCTTGGTTTTGCAAAATCAAATTATATTTCCGGCGGCAAGCATATTGTTCCAACCACATTTGGCGGCGGGCTTGCCTATTTGGGCGAAATCAAGCTTAGCAAGAAGCTGAGCCTGGTTTCAGGCACTGCCGGCGGGGTGGAAACGCCATTTGGCAAAACTGCCGGGCTGGTTGAAAGGCGCAATTCGTCTGTTGCTTACATCCGCGGACAGGGAGCGCTGAAAATCCCTCTATCTGAGACCCTCAATGCCGCATTTGGCGCGGTTGCCCAGACCCAATTCCAGCAAAAGTACAAGCCATATTCTTGCGGGCAAGCAACTGCCAGCATAACCAAGAGCCTGAAAAACGCAGACATCTCGCTCTCTTTGGGGCAGGGCTTCGGCCAAGACGAATACCCTTACCAAATAATCGGGCTCGATCTACAATACAAGGTAAAAAAGACGCCGATCAAGTCCGTCAACCTTGGCATGGAAGTTTTTTTCAACAACAATATCAAGCAGTTAACCCCGGGGTTCAAGGCATCGATAGGCTTTTGAGTGATACTATGCACATCAAGTTCATCACCGTGCTGGCTATTTTTGCCCTGCTTGCCAACTCTGCATTTGCAGTGACTGGGAATTTCAATGCTGCATACATGAGCAAGCCCAATTCATTCATCCAAACAGATCTATCCATCCAGCCGGCTGTTTCGGTTTCCCCATTAAAAACAGTATATTGTGTGAACGACATAATCACGGTTGCTGCAGCCGCCCAGTCCTCATGGTACAATACAGTCTACCAAACCAGTCTTCTCAGCAATGCCCCTGGCGCAGGCTGCCTCTATTCTTACACAACAACCTCCCAAAACCGTGGCATTACCTGGGTCGACACTGGTGATTACGCATCCATCAACGCATTCAATAGCCAAATAAACGGCATCGCAAATTTCAACACATTCATGTCTGGCATCGGTGTTTCACCCATACAATCAACTGAGGCTTCGCAGTATACCCACCCGACGATACCCACTTCGGTAATATCTGGGGGCCCATATAAGGCAGATTCTGCGGCATACTGCGCAGGAACTCTTGGCATGGTGTCAAACAATCCAAGTCCAGCATTCAACATCCCATCTGTGCAATATTTCTCCTCAATCTCACCCACAAAACAAATCACGCTTTCCCCTGCTGGGATCTATACTTTCCAATCGCAGTTTTTGCTTCAAAATTGCCTTATGGGCGGGCGGACATACATCAATCCATCATCATGTCCCAATAACGATATGTCGGTAGTCTTTTACAAAGACTCAGCCATAGCATCGCTCTCATTCAACAGCGGAACCCCCCTATCCGTCACCGTCAAAAACCCATTCCTGTGCATCATGACATCTTCTGACTTTTCCATCACCCCGAATCCAGCCGAGCCTAGCGAGCAGCTTTCATTCTCGTTCAAGCTCCACAACCCTGCCACAAACGGGCAGGCTGCGCGCGTGACTCAGGTGAATGCAAGCTGGACCAACCAGCCAACTATCAATTCCTTGCTGCCGATGGCGGTAAACGTAGGGGAGGATGAATGGGTATGGGGAAATATCAACGCCCCTGCTGCAGCAGGCACCTATAACTTCAATTTCATTGTCAAGTACGACAGCAACGGTGCGGACTGCTCGGGCAACCCCAAGAACTGCACGCTTAATATTCCGGCGTCCATTACGGTGACGCCACCTCCTCCCATTGCAGTAGAATGCAATCTCTCCTCCACCCACGGGTCCACTTACACGCCTCTTGACGAATCAGACGTGGTGGCAACCTGCAAATCAGCAACGGGCTTGGCGGTGGACTGCGGCTTGCTTTCATGGTCCACAAATGCAGCGGGCGGAACGGTAACTCCCCAACTCACGCAATCCCCAGTGCAGCAGACCCACCTGAAAATAACCGAGGTGAGCGGGCCGCAGCTAAATGCATATGTCAAGGCGTGGTACAGCGTGCTGCCCCCCTGCTTTTACTACCTCAACGTGACAGCGCCTGACTACACAGCGCAAATAACGCAAGTGCCAACCACCCCGGTTAACGAGAATTTCTCAGTGTCCATCACCACCAAGAACATAGGTGCGGCATCTAACCTGTCCACCATCACGCGCGTGCAGTTCGACGGAAACACAGTGAACATCCCGGTTCAAAAGCTCGCCAATGGGGCGCAATACCCTGGGGTTGCCAATTTCACCTGCCCGTCAGCGCCGGGCCTTTACCCGCTCATTGCGGATGCTGATGCAACTCCTTCAGTTATCACAGAAAGCAACGAAGCCAACAACCATGCAGCAATCGTGGTCAATTGCAGCATTCCCATATCTTATCAGCCAGATTACATCATCGAATACCCACAGGGCAGCTCCATTACTGCCAATGTGAGCGAGCCGATAAACATTACCATCCAAACAAAGAACAACGGCACTGAAGGCACAAACATCCAATCAACAACAAGGACTGAGTTCCGTAGCACAGTGCAATCATTCAATGTCATCGGGCTTGGCGTGAACGGGGTGCAGAATAACAACAGGGAAATAATTTGCCCTGATGCCAACACCTATATTTTCAACTCAAAGGCTGATTTCGGCGCTGGAAACGGTGCAATCAACGAATTGAACGAAACCAACAACGAGAAAAACCTTACAGTCAACTGCGTAATACCGTCTCCCTCAAACTCAATAAGGTGCACGCTTGCATTCCAAAGCCATGCGTCAGTGTTCATCCCCTCTGACGGCGCGGATGTGCTTGCGACCTGCTTTGATATACACAACTATGCAGTTGACTGCGGCACCCTGGCATGGTCCACCACTGCCACTGGCGGCAGCATGGCGCCATCCACTACAATCAGCCCTCCGCAAGCGCCGAAATCGTTCTTCTCCATAAGCGAGGTGGGCGCGCCCCAGCCAAATGCGCAAGTCAAGGCGCAGCACGCAAACTTCACCTGCAACGTTTCGCTCAGCGTGAAAGGGCCTGACTATACCCCTATAATCCCGCCTGTCATAGGGGCGTTTGTGGGAGAAGAGTTCACAGCCGAAATCATCACCAAAAACCTGATGGCTGCTGCAAACAAATCAACAATAACAAAGGCAGGCTTCAACAATAGCGCACTCCAGAACATCGACGTTCCCAAGCTTTCCAAGTTCGGCCAGCAAATAGACGAAATCAACTTCACCTGCCCGCCAGTCGAAGGGACTTACCTTATCAATGCAACAGTGGACGCCACCTCGCTTCTTGCAGAGGAGAACGAGAGCAACAACTA
>Ga0247841_10009754_pt1 | contig 13312 bp, 16 predicted proteins | sample LaCruzMarch2015__2_FD_192410 | JGI IMG/M metagenome (GOLD analysis project Ga0247841, IMG submission 192410) | Freshwater microbial communities from meromictic Lake La Cruz, Castile-La Mancha, Spain - LaCruzMarch2015_18m | ecosystem: Environmental > Aquatic > Freshwater > Lake | place: Spain...
ACATACCAAAGCACAAGGCAGTTGTAAAAACGGAAAAGATTCAAACGGGCAAAGGCTGGGCGTTAAGCGCTACGAAGGCCAGGTCGTGACTGCCGGGAGCATTATCATCAGGCAGAAGGGGACTAAGTTTTTCCCAGGCATAGGAGTGGGTATCGGCAGGGACAATACCCTGTTTGCCCTCAAAGCCGGCACAGTCAAATTCGGGTACCGTAAAGTAAATATTATCTAACATTTCAACCATGTTCATAGATCGCGCGGATATTTTTGTACAGGCAGGGGACGGAGGAGACGGCTCTAACAGTTTTTGCAAAATCAAGGGCCTTAAAAAGAGGCAGGATGGCGGAAACGGCGGCAAGGGCGGGGATATAGTTCTCATAGCTGATAAAAATGTCCAGACGCTTATTGATTTTCATTTTCGCAAACATTTCATGGCGGACAAGGGTTCGAATGGCTCCGGCAATAATAGAAATGGCGCGAATGCGGATAACTGTATCGTAAGGCTTCCGCTCGGCACTATTGTCAGGGACAGGTACGAAGATATTGCATATTGCGATTTAAAAGAAGACGGCCAGGCCGTGGTTCTTATAAAAGGCGGAGCAGGCGGCCATGGTAATTCCAAGTTCAGGATGGCTACTGCCGGAGATCCCGGAGAGGAAAAAGAAATAACCCTGGAACTGAAATTAATAGCTGACGTGGGCATCATCGGCTATCCAAATGCGGGAAAGTCTAGTTTGATCTCGCGCGTATCAAAGGCAAAGTCAAAGATAGCCAATTATCCGTTTACTACAAAGACGCCTATCCTGGGCGTGGTAAAATTAAGCGATGAAAGAAGTTTTGTTGTCTGTGACATTCCCGGATTAATAGAAGGCGCGCATGCGGGCAGAGGGCTGGGGGATGATTTTTTGCGCCACGTGGAGCGCACAAGGGTCCTGATTCACATGGTAGACATGGCAGGCGTAGACTGCAGGAATCCGGCAGATGATTTTAATTCTATAAATAGTGAGTTGAAGCTTTATAATCCGGAACTGGGGAAAAGGCCGCAGGTGATTGCGGTAAATAAAATGGATATACCTGAGGCGAAGGAAAATTTAAAGGCATTCAGGAAAAAGATAAAGAAAACCGTTTATCCAATATCCTGCGTTACAGGAGAGGGGATAAAAGAATTGCTGGAAGCGGTTTACAAAAAATTATAATTTATGGAACGTAAAAAGATAAAAAAAGCGAAACGGATAGTCATAAAAGTCGGCGCAAGCGTTTTGACTGCAAAAGGGCTGAGGCTTGACGAGAGATGGATAAAGGATTTTACCGCTCAGGTGGCGGCTTTATTCAGGCAGGGCAATCAGGTGGTCATAGTTTCTTCAGGCGCCATAGCCGCGGGCATGGGATTATTAGGCATGAAAAAAAGGCCGAAGAGCCTGCCTGAACAGCAGGCGTGCGCAGCTTTGGGCCAGGGCTATCTCATGAAAACATATGAAGAGTTTTTCAGGAAAAAAGGTTTTCATGCTGCGCAGATACTTTTAACATGGGAAGATATCAGGGAAAAGCGCAGGTACCTCAACGCAGAAAACACCCTGAACATGCTTTTGAAGAAAAAAGCAGTACCTGTTATAAACGAGAACGATACCGTGTCTGTGGATGAAATAAGATTCGGGGACAATGATAAGCTTTCAGCCCTTGTGGCGAGCCTGGTGTCGGCTGATTTACTCGTCATGCTTACGGACGTAAAGGGATTATACGTAGACCGGAAAAAAACCGTGGCCAGTGTGGTGAAGGAAATAACCTCAAGCGTTGAGAAGCTTGCGTGCGGCACCGATAAAGAATGTTCCAAAGGCGGGATGAAAACAAAATTAGACGCCGCAAAAATAGCCGTTAAATCAGGAATAGACTGCGTTATAGCAGACGGCAGGGAAAAGAATATTCTTTTGAAGATCTTAAGAGGAGAAAGGGTCGGGACGCTTTTTCAGGCCCATGCAAATAAAATAACAGGTAAGGATTTTTACGACAACGCCATAAATAAAGTAATTTTATGAAAAACATCGAGCAGAAAATTTTAAATTTATTAAAAGCCGCAAAAGAGGCGTCGCTTAAGCTCGGAAATATTTCTGCCAGGGATAAGGACAGGGCTATTTCGGCAATGGCTTCAGAGCTTCTTAAAAATACCGGATATATTTTGTCTGAGAACGCAAAGGATGTGGCTCTGGCAAATAAGGCCGGTATTTCAGAAGCTCTTGTCGACAGATTGACTCTTACCCAAAAACGCATAAAGGAAATGGCGGATTCTTTAAAGCAGGTAGCGGCATTGAAAGATCCGGTAGGAAAAATTCTTCGGCAATGGAAAAGGCCGAACGAGCTTATTATAAAAAAGGTTTCCGTCCCTATAGGCGTTATCGGGATAATATATGAATCTAGGCCGAACGTTACTAGCGACTGCGCAGGCCTTTCGCTTAAATCAGGCAATGCGTGCGTCCTGAGAGGCGGAAGCGAGGCGATAAATTCCAATATCGCAATACACAAAGTGATTGCAAAATGCCTTGAAAAATTCGGCATACCTAAAGCCGCTATTACCATGATAGATGTGGCTGACAGGTCTCTGGTGGAATTTTTATTGAAGCAGGATAGCCTGATCGATGTGATTATCCCGAGAGGCGGAGAAAGCCTTATAAGATACGTCGCGGAAAATTCATTGATCCCTGTGATAAAGCATTATAAAGGCGTGTGTCATTTGTATGTAGATAAGGATGCTGACATTGAAATGGCCCTGGATATCATGCTCAACGCAAAGGTCCAGAGGCCGGGCGTTTGCAATGCCATTGAAAAGATGCTGGTTCATAAGCGAATCGCGCATAAATTTTTACCAAAGGCAGCAGGGGTTTTAGACGATAAAGGCGTGGAGCTGAGAGGTTGCTCCGAGACGTTGAAAATTTTAAAGGGCATTAAAAAGGCTGCGGAAAAAGACTGGTACGAAGAATATCTGGATTTGATTCTGGCGATCAAGGTTGTAAATGGCGCGGACGAGGCAATCGCCCACATCAATAAATACGGCTCCAGGCATTCGGATGCGATTGTTACTAAAAATAAATTGACCGCCGAGAGATTTTTAAAAGAAGTGGATTCTGCGTGTGTTTACCATAACGCGTCCACAAGATTTACAGACGGGTATCAGTTTGGTATGGGAGCTGAAATCGGCATCAGCACGGACAAGATCCACGCCCGCGGCCCAATGGCGCTGGAAGAACTGTGCACGTATAAATACATCATTCTCGGCTCAGGCCAGCTAAGAACCTGATGAGATATATAGATTTAGGATTAAGCGATTATAAAGAGGCTTATAAATTTCAGCGCGAGGTTTCGGAGCAGGTAGCTGACGGGACAAGCGGCAATACCCTGATAATCACGGAACATAAAAGCGTTATAACAATAGGCAGGACCGGTTCCCGGAACAATATATTCAAAACCGAAGGTATAGAAGTCCTTAATATTGACAGAGGCGGGGACGTAACGTATCACGGGCCCGGGCAGTTGATTGCTTATCCGATCTTTAAATTAGAAAATGAGGCCAGAGACATACACGGTTTTTTGAAATTTTTAGAAGAAGTGGGAATAGATTTTTTAAGTAAATACGGCGTTGAGGCTGAGACAAGGCCCGGATTAAGAGGTATCTGGATTAAAGATGAAAAGATCGGTTCTATAGGTATCGGAGTGAAAAAATGGGTTACCTATCACGGCATGGCGATCAATGTTAACCCGGACCTGAAATATTTTTCGTTTATAAAGCCGTGCGGCATAGACGGCGTTAAAATTACTTCGCTGGAAGCTTTATTGAAAGAAAGAGTGGATATTGAAGACGCAAAACTTAAGCTTAAAGAGTCGTTCAAAGAGATTCCCCTGCTGGCTGAGGCAGTCTGTAAAAGGTAACGAAGATTTTGTAAAGACAAAGGCGCTTATCTCGCAGCTCGGTCTTAATACAGTATGCCAGACAAGCCGCTGTCCGAATATACATGATTGTTTTTCAGCCAAGAGGTGCACGTTTTTAATACTCGGTAAAATCTGTACCAGGGGTTGCAGGTTTTGCTCCGTAGAAAAAAGCAAGGCCCTGTTAAAGGCTCCGGATAAAAAGGAGCTCCTGAAAATAAAAGAGGCGGTTCTGAAGCTGGATATCAAAAATGTGGTGGTTACTTCTGTTACCAGGGATGACCTGAGCGACGGAGGCGCCGAGCATTTCGCAGATTGCATAGATATTTTAAGAAATTCAGGCAAGGGTTTAAAAATAGAAGTGCTGGTTCCTGATTTTCTAGGGGATAAAAAGTCCATTGAGAAAGTAGTAAGCGCTAAGCCGGATATTTTTTCCCACAATTTAGAAACTGTGCCGAGGCTTTACAACAAAGTGAGGCCCGGCGCAGATTATGCCCGTTCTTTAGATGTGCTGAGATACGTTAAAGAGTCAAACGCCGGCATAATTACAAAAAGCGGGATCATGGCAGGTCTCGGAGAGTTCCGGGAAGAAATCCGCGATGTGATGCAGGATATGAGAAAAGCGGATTGCGATATCATTACGATAGGCCAGTATTTAAAACCCGGCCCGGACTGCCTGGATGTAGAAGAGTTTTTAGAGCCCCGGGAATTTGATAAATTTTCAGAATTGGCAAAAGAAGCAGGGTTTAAAAAATATTATTGCGGCCCGTTTGTCAGAAGTTCATATACGGAGGGGATATGGCGGAATTAAAATTACCGGAACTTGCAGAAGGCGTCAATGAGGCAGTGGTTTCTTTTTGGCATTTTAAAGAAGGGGACAGTATTAAAGAAGGCGACGAGATAGTAGAGATGGCTACTGATAAGGCGGCATTTAATGTGCCGTGCAAATTTTCAGGAATTTTGAAAAAGAAAACAGCGCAGGAGGGTGACACCGTTAAAGTCGGCCAGGTACTGGCAATAATCGAATAAAGGGGAGGTTTTTATGAAAGAGATACTGGAGATTTTGGAAAAAGACGCAAGGACAACGCCTGAAGAAATAGCGAAGATGCTGAAGAAAAGCGTGGCCGCTGTCAAGAGCGCGATTAAGAAATACGAAAAAGAAGGCGTTATAGTCAAATACAAGACTATAATCAACACCGACATATTAAAAGACGATACGCAAAAGGTCAGGGCTCTTATAGAGGTAAAGGTAGCGCCTCAAAGAGGCCATGGTTTTGACCACATAGCGGAGAGGATATACAGATTCCCGGAAGTTAAAAGTTGTTATCTCTTATCCGGTTCTTACGATCTTTTGCTTGTAGTGGAAGGCAGGGATATACAGGAAGTCAGCAGTTTTGTTTCAGAGAGGCTTGCAACTATAGATAATGTTAACAGCACCGTCACGCATTTTATACTCAAAAGATATAAGGCGGACGGGGATATACTGAAGCGCATAGAGCGCAACCATAGAGTTGCGATATCATTTTAAGGTAAAACAATGAAAAAGAAAAAATTAATTTCTAACGCAGTTGAAAAGATGAAGCCGTCGGGCATAAGGGAGTTTTTTGACCTCGTGATAGGGATGAAAGATGTTATTTCCCTTGGCGTGGGAGAGCCGGATTTTGTCACGCCGTGGAATATATGCGAGTCTGCTATATTCTCCCTGGAAAAAGGCTACACCTCTTACACGTCCAATAAGGGCCTGTATGATCTGAGGCTTGCCATATCCAGGTATCTTAAGAATAAATATTCTCTTTCTTATGACCCTGACGAAAATATGCTGGTTACTACAGGCGTCAGCGAGGCGGTTGACCTTGCTTTGAGGGCTATATTGAACAAGGGGGACAAGATCCTGATCCCTGATCCGTCGTATGTGTCTTACGACCCTATAAGCGAACTCGCAGGCGGCAAGGTTATATTGGTAAAGACAACCGAGGCAGATGGTTTTAAGCTAACCCCAAAGCTATTGAAAAAATATGTTTCAAGGGATGTGAAGGCGATTGTTTTAAATTATCCCGCGAATCCCACAGGCGTTTCATATACTAGAAAAGAGCTTCTGGCTCTTTCGAAGATTTTTGTTGATAACGACCTGATTGTGATAAGCGACGAGATATATGACGAACTTACCTATGATTTTTCGCACACGCCCCTGGCAACATTGCCCGGCATGAAACAAAGGACAATATACCTGAACGGCTTTTCAAAGGCGTTTGCGATGACAGGCTGGCGCGTGGGTTATGCGTGCGGGCCTGAAGAAATAATAAGCGCAATGACAAAGATCCATCAATATACGATGCTGTGCGCTCCCATAATGGGCCAGCTGGGCGCTATAGAGGCTCTCAGGGGCTCTATGGGCTCTGTGCTTGAAATGAAAAGGGAATACAAGAGGCGCAGGGAATTTATCGTATCAAAACTTAACGAAATAGGGCTTAGCTGCCGTATGCCGGAAGGGACTTTTTATGTCTTCGCGTCGATTAAAAATACGGGCATGAACTCTGCAGAGTTCGCAAAAGATTTATTGTTCAAAGAAAAGGTTGCGGTGGTGCCCGGGACTGCGTTTGGCGAACAGGGCGCAGGCTACATCAGGATCGCTTACGCTTCCAGCATGGATAACCTTAAAGAGGCAATGACTCGCATAGAACATTTTTTAAAGGCTAATGTCAGATCATAAAAAAGTTCTTTTAATGTATATAACAGAAAATTCAGGGCACTACAGGGCCAGCCTTGCGATTGAAAGCGCGCTGAAGACTCTTTCCCCGGGCATAGTCACCATGAATATAAACGGCTTTGCCTACACCAACCCTTTTTTTGAAAAACTCATCAACCGGACTTACATGAGCGTCATCAAGAATAATCCAGAAGTCTGGGAATATCTTTATGATAATCCAAAGGTGCTTAAAAGCGTCCAGGGTATGAGAAATGCGATCCACAGGTCTAACTCTAAAAAATTAAAGGTCTTGATACAGGACGAATTCAAACCTGACGCTGTTGTGTGCACGCAGGCATTTCCATGCGGCATGGTGGCGGATTATAAAAAATATCTGGGGCTCGATCTGCCGCTTTTCGGAGTCCTGACAGACCACGCCCCGCATTCTTACTGGATATTCGACCATGTTGATTATTACATAGTCCCGTCCGAATTAAGCAGGAGTCATTTTATAAAAAACGGGATAAGTGAGGCGAAGATAAGGACGTTCGGCATCCCGATAGACCAGAGATTTTGTGTTAACCGCGGAAAAGAAGAAGCGCGTAAAAATATCGGACTGGATGCCGGCAAAAAGACCGTGCTTATAATGGGCGGGAGCCAGGGCCTGGGGCCCGTTGAAAAGATGGTGGATGCGCTGGAGCACATAGAGGCTGATTTCCAAATCCTGGCAGTATGCGGTATAAATAAGCACCTCCAGAAAGTATTGACAAAAAGGGCTAAAAAATATAAGAAAAAAATGCTGGCCTTCGGGCTTGTGGAAAACGTGGATGAATTAATGGAAGCCTCGGATGTTATAATCACAAAACCGGGCGGCATGACAACCTCTGAGGCGCTGGCAAAGAATCTTCCGATGATCATAATCCATCCGATACCGGGTCAGGAGACAAAGAACACAGAGTTTCTTTTGCAGCAGGGGGTTGCGCTGAGGGCGGAAGACGAAGAAGACGTAGCAGTCCTTATGCAGGAACTTTTTTCAAGCAGCGTGAAGCTGGACGAAATGCGCAGGAAAGCTGACCTGATAAAGAAACCAAATTCAGCAACAGATGTCGCGCAGCTTATTTTGCACGCGATCAATAAGGCAAGATGATTTTTTATATTTTATACAGAATAGGTTATTTCCTGGCAAATGTCCTGTCTCTGAAACTTGCTTATAGCCTGTCCAAAAGAGTTTCCGATATTCAGTGGATGGTTTCCAAAAAAGACAGAGAAGCTGTTGTGCTGAATCTTGGCATCATAACCAAGAAAGATCCGGAAGAGTGCCGCAAACTTGCCAGAAAAGTTTTCAGGAATTTCGGCCTGTACCTGGTGGATTTTTTCAGAATGTCCAGCCTTACAAAAGAGGATATAAGAAAAAGAGTCAGGATTGAGGGCATTGAAAATATAGACGGGGTTTTAAAGCAGAATAAGGGCGGCATTATTCTTACATGCCATATAGGAAATTGGGAAATGGGAGGCGTAGTCGCGGCTATGCTTGGCTATGACGTGAGCGCTGTTGCCCTGACTCATAAGCATAAAAGTATAAATGACTTTTTCGTAAAGCAACGCGAAGAAAAAGGCATGAAAGTAATACCTATAAGCCATATCATGAAACGCTGTGTATCAGTGCTGCGCAAAAAAGGCCTTCTGGCGCTTGCGGGAGACAGGGATTTTACAAATAACGGCATGATAATGGATTTTTTTGGCGTACCTGCCAGTATCCCGAGAGGCCCGGCAATGTTTAGCCTGAAAACAGATTCTCCTATAATCCCGGGATTTTTTATCAGGAGAGACACTTTTAATTACAGCTTTATATTTGACCGGCCCATATACGTGAAAGAAACTCCGGGAAGAGATAAGGAAGAGATTATGAAAGAGGCAAATGAAAAATTAGTAGCTGTTATGGAAAAATATATCAGGGCATACCCTGAACAGTGGCTGATATTCAGGAAATTCTGGGAGACGCCTGTTGACGCGTTAGCGCTATGACCCTGTCGGATATTTTTATAGTAATTCCCACATATAATGAAAAAAAGACAGTGGGCCGTATTGTGGACGAGCTTTGCGGGAGGGGATTCAGGGTTGTCGTTATTGACGACGGCTCCAGGGATAATACCATAGTGGAGGCCAATAAGTTCGGGGCAGAACTTATCATACATCCGAAGAATGCGGGAAAAGGCCGCTGTATACGCGAAGGCCTGGAATATGCCATGGAAAATAACTGCGAGGCAGCTATTACGATGGACGGAGACGGACAGCACAGCCTGAACGATATTGATAAATTCATCGAAGAGTATAAAAAATCAGGGGCAGACCTGGTTTTAGGCAACAGGCTTCATGACCCCAAAAAAATGCCTTTTATCAGGCGGTGTACGAATGTGTGCATGTCATTTATAATATCCCTTCTTATAACTGAAAATGTCAACGATACCCAGTGCGGCTACAGGCTTATATCCAAAAAAGGCATAGAGAAAATGAGGCTGAACACTGTAAAATATGAGATTGAATCAGAGATGATCATGGAAGCCAAGCGCAGGGGGCTGAAGATGTCCTCGGTTAATATAGATTCTATCTATGGAGGCGAAGCCAGCCAGATAAATCCTTTTTTAGATACCATCAGATTTATAAAATTTATCATAACCGAATATACGCGAAAATGATGCAGGAAAAAATATTTGATTTTTTAGCCTCTTTTGGGCTTTCTCCAAAGGCTGTAATATTATTATTGGGGGCATTGCCTGTCACGGAACTGAGGGCATCGATTCCCATAGGGATACTAATATTAAAACAAACCGTCAAGGCCACATTTTTCTTTTCAGTATTAGGTAATGTCCTTCCGATAGCGCCTATATATTTTTTATTAAACCCTGTTTCGAAAAAACTCAGCAATACCAGATTCATGCGCAGATTTTTTGAATGGCTTTTTAAAAGGGCCAAGGCTCATGCGGGTATTGTGGAAAAATATGAGGCAATAGGCCTGATGCTGTTCGTAGCAGTGCCTTTGCCCGGCACAGGGGCGTGGACCGGAGCTATAATCGCCTCGCTTTTACGCATGCGCTTTATACCTTCTTTTATAGCAGTCTCAGCCGGGGTTGTAATAGCAGCTGTCATAGTGACTGCGCTCACGCTTTTGGGTAAAAGCACCTTAAAGTAAGATATGATACATATTTATACCGGGAATGGCAAGGGCAAGACTACTTCGAGTTTCGGCCTTGCTATGCGCGCAAGCGGACAGGGGCTCAAGGTCATTATATTCCAATTTTTAAAGCCCAGAAAATTAGTTTGCGGCGAGGAAATATCTGCGAAGAAAATAAAGAATATAAAAATAGTGAAATACGAACAGCAGCATCCTATGTTTAATGGCAGGGGAAATACAAAAAAATCCATGAAGATAGAAATTACAGAAGCAAAAAAGGCTATTTTGGGCGGCAAATACGACATGGTTATACTGGACGAGATCATAAATGTCATAGACCAGGGGTTCAGCGGGAAAAAAGAATTTTTGGATCTGGTTAAAAATACCCCGGAAGATACGGAACTCGTGCTGACCGGCAGGGGCGATATTTCCGAACTGGAAAAATTCGCGGATTACGTGACAATTATGATAGACAAGAAGCATCCCTTTAGGCAGAAAATCAATGCGCGAAAAGGGATAGAGTATTAAGATTGCAAATTTTATATTGACATGCAATGTTACTTAGTGTATAAGAAAATAAGAATTGAATAGTAATGTTATATTGTTTAAGGGAAGCTGATGTAAATTCAGCGCAGCCCCGCTGCTGTAAAAGGAACGAAAACTGCGAAAAAGCCATTGTCCGTCTTGGGCGGACGAGAAGGCGCAGAGAGTAGGATGCCTTGAGCCAGAAAACCTTGCAATATAACAGATAAATATCTTTTTGCTGCGTCGGGCAGTATAAAGGGCTGATAAAACAGGGTAAAGCCCTTGGTTCCGAAACTTCGGAGCCAAGGGCTTTTATTTTTTTATGAAGAAAATCACCTTACTTATAATATTCCTTTCCTTAATATATAGCAGGGCGGAAGCTTCTCAGCGGTATATTTCTCTCGCGCCTTCCACTACGGAAATCCTTTTTGCTTTAGGGCTGAACGAAGAGATTGTAGGGGTAAGCTCTTATTGCGATTATCCTCCGGAGGCCGGGGGTAAAACCAGGATAGGAGATTTCAGCCATCCGAATATAGAGAAGATAGTTTTTTTAAAGCCTGATTATATCTTTTGTACTGGCCTTGAGCAGGCCCCGTCTATCAGGGAATTGAGGCGGCTGAAGTTTAACGTATATGTAGCTGACCCTAAAAATATAGAAGAATTATTGAGAACCATCCTTGATATAGGGACAATTACCGCGAGAGTTAATGAAGCCAAAGGATTAATAGAAAAGATGAAGAACGACATAGAGGAGATAAGATCGGCAGTAAAGCTTATTCCCGAAGAAAAAAGAGCCAGGGTTTTTATTGAAATCTGGCATGAGCCGCTGATGACAGCTGGAAAGGGCTCTTTTGTAGATGAGTTGATTATACTGGCAGGCGGTAATAATATCGCGCATGAAGTTAAACGGCCTTACAGTAATTTTAGCGCAGAAAAAGCAGTCAATCTTAATCCGGGTTGTATTATTATGGCGTATATGGACAGGGAGTCTCCGTTAAGGCTTGTTGAGGCGCGTTTCGGCTGGAAGAAGATTGACGCAGTAAAAAATAAAAGGGTATTTAATGATATAGATCCTAATATTTTACTAAGGCCGGGGCCGAGAATAACAGAAGGCTTGAAAGAAATCTATAAAAGGCTGTACCCTTAAGGAATAATTATGCGTTTAAAAAAAATATTGCAGATACTGCTGCTACTGCTCTCGGCCGTTATAATTTTGGGGCTGGTAAAAGGCGCAGTGAATATTCCGATGGCCGGCCTTCTGCTTAAAGAGAACCAGGTCATCTTTAATATGAGGCTCCTGAGAATTCTGGCTGCAGTACTCGCGGGCAGCGGTTTGGCGGTTTCAGGGATAGCCCTGCAGGCTATTCTTAGGAATTCACTTGCCGAGCCGTATTTATTAGGCACTTCAAGCGGCGCAGGCCTGTTAGTGGTAATCGCAATGGTTACAGGTATTTCAAAAATATATATGCCGTTGGCGGCTTTTATAGGAGCGGTAGCGAGCATTATTTTGGTTTACAATCTGGCGCGGCAGGGAAACAGGGTTGCGGACAAATCATTAATTCTTTCCGGAGTAATTGTTTCTATCGCTTTTTCTTCAATAATAGTTTTTTTGGTGTCTGTATCCGGCGATAAGGCCGTGCATGAGATAACGTGGTGGCTGTGGGGCAGCCTGGATGTTTATGATTACAGGCTCATGCTTTTAGTTTCGATACCCGTGATAGCCGGGATAGCGGCTATTTATATATTTAGCCAGGATTTGAACGCGATTATCATGGGAGAAGAGGAGGCCATGCATCTTGGCATAGATACGCAGAAGATCAAGAAAGCACTGATCCTTATTACTGCCTTGATTACCGCGAGTTTAATATGCGTCTGCGGTATAATCGGATTCGTGGGCCTGATTGTCCCGCATATGATGCGTTTAGTTGTCGGGCCAAACCATAAAACTCTTATACCCGCTACATGCCTGGCCGCGTCTATATTTATGATAGCCTGCGATTGTCTGTCGCGCACGCTTTTTGCGCCGGTTGAAATTCCTATCGGCGTAATTACAGCCATAATCGGGGCGCCGGTGTTTATATTACTGTTGAAAAAAGGAAAGAGGATTTAATGGGAGTTTTGCTGAAAATAAGCGGAGTAACAGGCGGATATTATAAAGAAGATGTTATCAAAGGCGTTTCTCTTGATATAGACAGCGGCGATTTCATAGGGATCATAGGCCCTAACGGCTCAGGCAAGACTACTCTTCTTCGGCTGGCAACCCGGATCCTTTATCCCTCGAGAGGCGGTATTTTTTTTAAAGGAGAAGATATTTTTCATATGGACCTGAAAGAGTTCTGCCGCATGATAGCATTTGTTTCCCAGGACATTTCAACGGATTTCTCCTTTACAGTAAAAGAGATTGTGATGACAGGCAGGATCCCGCATCTTAAAAGGCTGCAGTTTGAGACTAAAAGAGATGCGGAGATAACAGAACAGGCGCTAACTCTCACTAACACATCAGGTTTTAAAGATAAGAGGATCGATGAGCTGAGCGCCGGAGAACGCCAGCGGGTAATTATTGCCCGTTCGCTCAGTCAGGAACCTGTCCTTTTGTTTCTGGATGAGCCTACTTCGCATCTGGATATAGGCCATCAGGTGCAGATCCTGGATTTATTGAAGAAATTGAACCGTAGGAATAATCTTACTGTCGTGATGATTTTGCATGACTTGAACCTGGCAAGTTCCTATTGTAACCGTATTATCTTGCTGGATAACGGGGCTATTTATAAACAAGGCAGGCCCGAAGAGGTATTGACATACCGGAATATCGAGGCAGTGTATAAAACTGTTGTCCTTGTAAATAATAATCCTTTAACAGGCAAGCCAAACGTAGTTTTAGTGCCGGGAAAGGAATAATGGCCACACAGCTTGTTTTAATCCGTCACGGCACGACAGAATGGAATAAAAAGAACCGCTATTGCGGCTATAAAGACGTAGGTTTGAACAGGGAGGGCAGGGCGCAGGCTGCGAAAGCG
>Ga0247841_10009756_pt1 | contig 13311 bp, 16 predicted proteins | sample LaCruzMarch2015__2_FD_192410 | JGI IMG/M metagenome (GOLD analysis project Ga0247841, IMG submission 192410) | Freshwater microbial communities from meromictic Lake La Cruz, Castile-La Mancha, Spain - LaCruzMarch2015_18m | ecosystem: Environmental > Aquatic > Freshwater > Lake | place: Spain...
CCTTGTCTGTTCAAAATATGTTATAACAGAAAAATCCTAGTGTTATTGTGACATTGGGGTAAACCCTAGCCTCTTGCGACAAAGCTAGGGTTTGGGCGGCGATGCGTTGGGATTCCCCTCGTAGATCGGCTACGATTTATAGCGAAACGATCGCCGCTTTTTTAGTTTTGAATCGAACGGTTGCCCGCACTTTGGGTGCGAAGACAAGGAGGATTATAGCTATGAAAAATAATTTTGTCAGTATCGGAATTGATATCAGCAAAGATTTTCTCGATATTTGTGGCTTGGGCAAAAATTTTCCTGAGCGTATATCCAATAATATCAATGATATAACTAAATTAGTCGATCATTTATTAAAAACACGTCCCGATCTAATTTTATGCGAAGCATCAGGCGGATATGAACGACTTTTGCATATGATTATTGAGCAATCTGGATTATCATTAGCGATTGTAAATGCAAGACAAATCCGTGATTTTGCCAAGGCAAAAGGCGTGCTTGCCAAAACCGATAAGCTAGATGCAAAAATAATTGCTCAATATGGTGAATTATTTAAGCCACAAGCCAAGCAAATCAGTCGTTCACAAGAGTTGACCGGCTATGTAAATCGCAGAAAACAACTCGTTGAAATGTTGAAATTAGAAAAACAGCATCTAAGCAAGATCTGTGATTTTCGAATCAAAGATGAATGCGAACAACATATTGATATAATTAAACAAAGAATCGAGATGCTTGAAGCAAAGATCATCGCCTATATTGAAGACAATCAAGAATTAAGTGAGAAATATCAGATAATTACGAGTTGCAAGGGCGTTGGAATTGTTACCGCAAGCGAACTCATCGTAAATATGCCAGAACTCGGCACTGCAAATCACAGTGAAATAGCGGCTTTGGCAGGGCTTGCACCGTTTAATTGTGACAGCGGAAATATGCGTGGAATGCGGCGAATAAAGGGCGGTAGAGGTGAAGTCAGAAAAGCCTTGTATATGGCAACAATATCGGCAATTAGCAATAATAATCAAGATATTAAAAGATTTTACGACAAACTCAAACAAAAAGGCAAAGCTTCAAAAGTTGCTATAGTAGCGTGCATGCGTAAGTTGTTGATAATGCTTAACTCTATGCTGCGTGACAATCGCAAATGGACACAAGAATATCAAGTAAAATCAGTATGATTGCGATTTTGGTGTTGGTTATCCACAAATCCACGACTCATACCGTCTGCACTAAAATTGCAAAGACGGGTTTGGAGTCGTGGAGCTTGTGGATAACATATTGGTTGTAAATGATAATATTTTTTGATAAACACGGTTGCTATAACTTTCTTGCGAAAGTTCGGGGAATGACGAGGCGTATTAACAATGACGGCTGCGTTATAAATCTAAAACTTGCCCGCCCAATCGATAACTTTATCAACCGCTAAATTGGCAAGATTTTCTTCCTGCAGAATCGTCACGTTATGCCCTCTTGGTGCGCATATAGCAGGGTCAGAACATTTGGAAAACAGCACCAAAGACGGGCATCTTGTAGTGGCGATTATATGCATCGGTCCGGTATCATTGCCGATTGCACAAATTGCCCCTCTGGCAAGCTCTGCAATCTCGGAGAAATCGGTTTTGGCGAGGAGATTGATTGCTTCGGGGCAGATTGCCTCAATCGTTGAAACTGCCGAAGCTTCGGCTCTAGTGCCGATTAAAACCGGTATTATATCTTTACTGACCAAATAATTTGCCACCGCAGCGTAATTCGAGGCTGCCCAGCGTTTACCTTGGCGATGTTCGGCTCCGCCTGCAACTATAATCGCATAACGTTCGGGAAGTTTATATTTGCGAATATCGGCTCTTAGCCAACTTAAATCCGGGTGGGGAACATTGGTAATTTCCGCCAAAGCAAGCTGCTGTTTTTGTCGCTCTATCGTGTGTAATTTAGTGCGTTCGGGGGTGTTGTGACAATGCGATGCTCCTTTGGCAATGCCGACCCACTCGGGGCGAGGCTTCGCCATCAAGCGAAAATACCATGATGTACGTTCCGAGGTTTGTAGATCGTAAACCCTATCGAAATGACCGCCTCTGATTTTTCCGATCATCTTTAAAAAAGCAGGCAGCTTATAAAGTTTGGGACGGGAATCGATCCAGATTTCGTCGAAATAACTGCTTTTTGCCAAAATATCGGCGTAAGCCTTGGTGGTAAGCAAAGTTATCTTGCAATCTTTATGATAATTACGGATTGCCTGAAACGGACCGGTCGCCAGGACGATATCGCCCAAAGCACCGTGTTTAATAACTAGAATTCTTTCCATTGTTCAATTCCGATAAGTTCTTGATAAACTTGTAAAGTTTTTTTGCACATAACATATGCGGAGAAATTCTCTCTTACGGCACTCATTGCTTGTTCGGCTATAAATTCTTTTTGAGCCGGTTCCATATTTAATATATGATTTATCGTATTTGACAAGTCCGACGCATCATTTGGATTTACCAAAAATCCGGTTTGTCCGTGAGTCACGGTTTCACAGGCTCCGCCGTGATTACTTGCAACGATAATTCTGCCCATTGCTTGAGCTTCAACCGGAACTCTGCCGAATGCCTCGGGTTCAATCGAAGGAGAGAGAACGAGGTCGGCAAGCATATAGGCTTCGGTCATTGACGACGTATTGCCGACGATGCGGACTTTGCCTTCGAGTCCGAGTTCAATTATGCGTTTTTCAACCCTTTTGCGATATTCGGGGTGTCCGGCATCGTCACCGAGTAAAATACAGAAAAAATTGCGGTGGGGAAGTTTGGCAAGTGCTTCAACTACTATATGCTGCCCCTTCCAACTCGTGATTCTCCCCGGCATCAAGATAATCGGCAAGCCGTCGGGAATCCGCCAGTTTTTTGCAAGATCAATCATCACTTGGCGGCGGATTTTATCTTGGTTAAAAACCTCTAAATCAACCCCACGGTGAATTATGCGTAAGATTTTTTGATCAACCGAGTAGTTGGCTTTAATATGCTCGGCAATGAAGTTTGAAATTGCAATTACCCGATCACCCTTGGTCATCACTTGATTATAAGATTTTTTTAACTCGGGTTTGATGCCGTAAACACCGTGAAAAGTAGTGACAAAAGGAGTTTTGGTTTTTTTTGCGGCAAGATAAGCACTCCAAGCCGGGGCTCTGGAACGAGCGTGAATTATATCAACCTGCTCGTCTTTAATAACTTTTTCAAGCTTACTTGCATTTGCCAAAATAGTGAACGGATTTTTACTCGCCAGCGGTAAAGTTATATGCTCACCGCCAACATATGCCAGCGAAGAGACCAGCTCGCCGCCTGAAGATGCAACGATTGCCCTGCCGCCTGCTTTGACGATTGCAGCGGCAATCTCGATTGTTCCACGTTCAACTCCGCCGGTGCGTAAGCCTGGAAGGATTTGTAATATCGTCGCCTGTTTCATTGCTGTGACATTTAGGTTATCAATTTACAGCAACATACAAATTTTATATCTTAATACTATAGAATTTATAAAATATGTTGCATTTATGACATATATTTTTCCTTAAGTCTCGGATTGAGTGGGATTTTTTGTTGCACACAGCGGTTTTTGGCGGTATTGTTGCGGTCAATATGAATAAATATATCGGCATATCCAAGTTTAAAGTATTATTTGCGGCAGTTGCAGTCGCATCGTCTTTATTTGCCTGGAATTTTGCTTTTGCAAGCGAAACCGCTGTCACCAATCCTGCATCGGATAATCTGGTCGAAGGTGCAAAATTATGCACGAGCTATTTGCCTCGCCAAGAACGTCAACACGGCATTCCGGTGCATCTCTTAGCGGCAATTGCCTCAACCGAATCCGGGCGTTATCATCGTGAATTGGGAATTAGCCTGCCTTGGCCTTGGACTATAAACGTCGAAGGTAAGGGTTATTATTTTGATAGCAAACAAGAAGCCGTAGCAGCGGTTAAATCATTCCAAGCCCGTGGCATAAAAAGCATCGATGTCGGCTGTATGCAGGTTAATCTCAAGCATCACCCCGATGCTTTTGCAGATATAGAGCAAGCACTAGATCCTGCCTATAATGTGGCATACGGTGCTAAATTCCTGCGGAATAATTTTACTGAAGGTGGTTCATGGCGTAAGGCTGCGGCTTACTATCATTCGCACACTGCGATTTTCGGCGAGCAATATGCAAGCAGGGTTTTTAGTTCCTGGAGTAAAATCATCAATAAAGTTGCCGATGCAAGGGCGGGTCGCCCGATTTTGCAAGCTGCAGATGCAAATCCGCCGATTAAATATGCAGCCACTCCTTTTAAAAGCTCAGTTTCACGCAAACCGGTTTATCGTTCTTTGCGTCTTAACAGTATATCGGTAGCAACTGATACAACACGTGAAAACGGGGTGTTAGTAGTGCGTCCGCATTACGGAGAACAGCCAAAAAACATTGAGGTTGCGGATAATAATTTCGTAAGTCGTCCTAACGCCCGACCCAACGCTGGTTCTAATGTAACAATAGAAAATGCAAAAACCGTGTTGCAAGAAACTAATTCAGACGCTAATAAAGGTGCCAAGATAATAAAAGTCGGCAGCGGCAGCACTAAAAAACCGGGGCAATTTCAAGCAAGTGTGCGGATTGCCAAGGTTAATACCTCCGCTACCGGTTTAAAGCAGAATAGCACCTTTGTCTTTGATAATTAGGTATTTTTGGGAATTATTATATTTAAAAAGGGGGAGATTATTGTGGCATCTTTAGAAGCGATAAATGTAGATAAACGTGATATTGCCTGTGACGGCGAAGGCGGAGTTCTCGGACACCCCAGAGTTTTTCTCCATATAGATAATAATACCAATAAAATTTACTGCTCTTATTGCAGCCGTTTATACGTGCTTGCAGAAGGTGCTGGCGAGTCCTCACACTAATTTTATTTTGTTAACCTTGAAACGAATCGATGAATTTATGAAACCTACAAATAAACCGCAAAATCCTTGTTTTTCTTCCGGCCCTTGTGCCAAACGTCCGGGCTGGTCGCTCGCCGGTTTGCAAGATTTCCCTGCAGGTCGTTCGCACCGTGCCAAAGTCGGAAAAAATAAACTTGCTAAAGTTATTGAGCAAAGCAAAGCAATTTTGCAAATGCCTGCGGATTATGTTTTGGGAATCGTTCCCGCTTCTGACACCGGTGCGATTGAAATGGCAATGTGGTCGATGCTCGGTCAAAGAGGAGTCGATGTTTTTGCTTGGGAAAGCTTCGGTTCGGGCTGGGCAACCGATTGCAAGAAACAATTAAAATTGCAAGATTTACGAGTTTTTGAAGCCGATTACGGCAAACTTCCCGACCTCTCGCAAGCGGATTGGAATCGTGACGTAATTTTCACCTGGAACGGCACTACCTCAGGGGTTAAAGTTCCAAATGCGGACTGGATTGCCGACGATCGTCAAGGACTCTCGATTTGCGATGCAACTTCGGCGGTTTTTGCTATGGATATTGACTGGAAAAAACTCGACGTTGTTACTTGGTCGTGGCAGAAAGTTATGGGCGGCGAAGGCGGACACGGAATGCTAGCTCTTAGCCCTCGTGCGGTTGAACGTTTGCAATCTTACACCCCTGATCGTCCGTTGCCAAAAATCTTCCAACTTACCAAAGGCGGAAAATTGATCGAAGGTATTTTCAAAGGTGAAACTATCAATACTCCTTCTATGCTTGCGGTCGAAGATGCACTTGACGGCTTGAATTGGGGCGAACAAGTCGGTGGCGTTAAAGGTTTGGTTGCCCGCTCGAATGCCAATTTGCAAGCACTGGAAAACTGGGTCGCAAAATCGGATTGGATCGACTTCCTCGCCGAAAGCAAAGAAATCCGCTCTAATACTTCGGTATGTTTGAAAATCAGCGATACTTGGTACGCAGCTCTCTCGCAAGAAGAACAAGAAAAAGGTGCAAAGAAAATTGCAAGCTTGCTTGAAGCCGAAAACGTTGCTTACGACATCGGCTCTTACCGTGATGCTCCGGCAGGACTTCGCATTTGGGCAGGTGCAACGATTGAAACTTCCGATATCGAAACCCTAACCGCTTGGCTCGATTGGGCTTGGGGTGAAGTTAAAAACGTCGCTCAAGCGGCTTAAATGAAGTTGCAGGTTTTAGGTTGCAGGTGTTTCAAGAGGAAAACCTGCAGCTGTAACTTGATAAAACTGCATTTCCGGTATATTATTAGTAAATGTTAATACCTTTTTATACCGGTGGGGTAATTTTATGATGACAAACAAAGCCGTAAAACTAGACGAATCGATTTACAATCGTTTGAAATCACTAGGTGAATCTCGCCAAAGGACACCGCATTGGCTTATGAAAGAAGCAATAAAGCAATATCTGGAACGTGAGGAAGAGGCAGATAAAATCCGAGTCGACACTTTGCAAAGAATCGCCTGTTTTGAGGCGACGGGTGAAATTGTTGCTTATGAAGCAATTGAGGAATGGCTTGCGTCATGGGGAAGTGAAAATGAGGGGCAATGTCAGGTTCATACCGCTTAACTCTATTCCCTCAAGCAGTTGCCGACTTGGTAAGGCTTCGGGAATTTATCCGAGAACATAATCCTGCTGCCGCTAATCGTTCATCACAACGAATTCGAGAAGCTATCTCAAAACTTAAGAACCACCCTTTTTTAGGTTACGAAGTGTGCGATATTGCTGTTGCAGGTTTAAGAGATTTGTTCATTTCATTCGGTCAAGGCGGTTACATAATACGATATAGGGTGCAATCCGATGAAATCCAAATTATTAAAATTTGGCACGCAAAAGAAGATAGATAAGATTAGTTAAAACTTACAACCTGCAACTTGAAACCTAAAACTAATCTCTAATTTCCACCATAACCGGCACATGGTCGGAAGGGTTCTCAGAATTACGCAATTCACGCATGATCAAGAAAGATTCCAGCTTAGGCATCAAATCCGGCGTTATCCAAATATGATCCAACCTTCTGCCCCGATTAGATTTCTCCCAATCTTTATTACGGTAACTCCACCAGCTATAAAGTTTTTCCGATTCCGGGACAAAGTGTCTTGCAGTATCTAGCCAATTCAAAGTTTTTTGCAAATTCGCCATTGCATCGGTTTCAATCGGTGTATGGCTAACTATATTTAACAATTGCTTATGCGACCACACATCATTGGGCAACGGTGCGACGTTAAAATCACCGACCATAATCAGGCTTTTGCCTTTTTGCTCGCATGCCCAGTCGCTCATTTCATCGTAGAAACGTAATTTAAAGTCAAATTTATCGTTTAATTCTCGGTCGGGAATATCACCGCCGGCAGGAACGTAAAAATTATGAATTTCCACTCCGTTTGCAAGCCTACCGCCGATATGTCTTTTATGATCTGATTGCAAAATATCGAGACTATGAACATCAAAAAGCGGCAATTTTGATAAAATCGCCACCCCGTTATAACTTTTTTGTCCGCTAATATAAATATGCTCAAAACCAAGGCTTTTAATTTCGCCTATCGGGAATAAATTATCCTCAACTTTGGTCTCTTGCAGACAAATAATATCAGGGTTGAGCTGCTCTACTATCGTCTTAATTTGTCCAAGCCGAATGCGTACCGAGTTTATATTATAGGTGACAATTTTCATTATTCTTTTCTTTTTGATAGCTCGATGCCGAGTTGATTGATTTTTTTGCGTAAAGTATTGCGGTTGATGCCGAGCATAGCAGCGGCTTTGATCTGATTACCGTCGGTAACTTCTAAAGTCACCTCTAAGAGCGGCTTCTCAAAAAGCGGAAGCAAGCGGTCGTAAACCCCGGAAGACGGCATCGAATCACCGTGACCGACAAAATAATTCTGGACATGCTTGCGGATAATTTCCGGCAGCGGCAACGTATTTTCGCTGCTTCTTTCTTCACGGTTAAATAATTCTTTTTTTATAATATCGACATCGATAATCGGCTCCGAATATAAGGCCGATAATCGGTAAATCAAATTCTCCAACTCACGCACATTGCCGTGCCAGTTATAGCCTTGTAACATCGGCAAAGCATCATGCGATATTTCCTTGCGAGGCAAGCCTTTTTCAACTGCTTTGGCGGTGAAATAATCGATCAATTCGGCAATATCTTCACGACGCTCACGCAGCGGCGGAGTTTTTATATGCACGACATTGAGGCGATAATATAAATCTTCCCTGAATGTGCCTTTTTTGACCAGTTTTAACAAATCCCTATGAGTTGCGGTGATAATCCTTGCCGAGGTAAGCATGGTTTTACTACCGCCGACGCTGGTATATTCACCCTGCTGTAAAACCCGAAGCAACCTGGTTTGGGCTTCAAGCGGCATGTCGCCGATTTCGTCGAGAAATAAAGTTCCGCTACCTGCCTGCTCGAATGCTCCTGCCTTGCGGTTGATTGCTCCGGTGAATGAACCTTTTTCATGTCCGAAAAGTTCGCTTTCAATCAATTCTTTGGGAATTGCCGCAACATTTACCGCAATAAACGGCTTGTTTTTGCGATCGCCGAGATTATGCAATGCCTGAGCGATTAGCTCCTTACCCGTCCCCGATTCGCCGGTGATCATCACGCTTAAATCAAGCGAGACGATTCTTGCCAAGATCCGGTAAATCTCCTGCATTGCCGGCGAGCGTCCGATTATAGGCGAACGATCAACGCTGTTTTTGCCCGAATTATCAAAATTTAGGCTATTGCCGCCGCTTGCATTAAGAGCCTTATCGACATATTGCAACAAAATATCCAAATCAAACGGTTTGGGCAGATATTCATATGCTCCGAGCTGATTAACCTTAACCGCAGTGAGTAAAGTATTAACCGCACTGATCACGATTATCGGCAGATCGGGACGTTTTGCCTTGATTTTTGGGATAAGCTCCAAGCCGCCGATGCCCGGCATCATAATATCGGTAATGACGACATCGCCCCTACCCTGCTCGACCAACTCAAGCAAAGATTTGCCGTTATCGCTGACGATAATTTCATAGCCGTGCCTGCGGATTGCCTGCTCGAGAACCGTGCAAATTGCTTTATCATCGTCGGCAAGTAATATAATCGGTTTTTTCATAGCGATAGATAAAGCATAAAAAACCGGAAAAATAAATCTTTCTTGCGGAGATTAAACAAAAAGAGTATAATGTGTTATCAATTGTGACTCATTATAAGGTAGGTTTATGCAAGCGATCGGGATACGCCAATTAAGAGAACGCGGCGGTGAACTTGAAGATTTTGCCAAAAGCGGTGAGACTTTGTTACTTACCAAGAACGGAAAGCCGCTTTATATTTCAATTCCATATGATGATATAACTGCAAGCGAAGGCACCAGAATTGCATTGGCATTGCGGCTATTTGAAATCGGAGCATTATCCAGAGGTAGTGCTGCCAAAGCCGCAGGGATTAAGCTTGATGAATTTCTTCGCCTCGCAGGAAGCGAAGGAATTTTCGCAATTGATTATGAGATCGGCGAATTGGCAGAGGAATTAAATGGCATCTAATATTATAGTTGCCGATAGCAGTCCGCTTATAATTGCCGCACATACCGGGCTACTTGTTCGCTTACCCGATATTTTAGGCGTGGTATTTATTCCGCCCAAAGTAAGTGAAGAATGCTTGCAACTCGGCAAGCCTAGTGCAAATGCGATAGCAGATGCGATCAAGTGCGGAATCTTAACAGTCTCGACTCAAATTGAGCATGAATTTTTAACAAGAATTCCAAGCGGTGTTGATGCCGGTGAGGCAGAAGCGATCGCCCTTGCTCTTAACATGAATGCAAAATTGCTCATCGATGATAAAAAAGGCAGAAAAATAGCAAAACATGAAGGATTGGCTGTTTTGGGATTTGCAAGCTTACTCGTAAAAGCAAAAAGAAGCGGAGTTATCAATTCGGTCTTGCCGGTTATCGAGCAAATGAATAAGGTAAATTATCGTATTTCGCCGAGACTTCTGGCGGAGATTCTTCAATTATGTAATGAGTAGAGTATGTTCACCGGAATAATCAATCATTTAGGCATTATTAAAAACATTCAAAATCAAGGATATCGCTTATTTGAAATCGGGATTGAGAATTTTACCTCCGACTTAGCAATCGGGGCATCGGTTGCGTGTAGCGGTGTTTGCTTAACCGTTATTTCAAAAACTTCGGATAGTTTTAGCGTGCAAGTTTCAAACGAGACTTTAGATCGCACTACGCTTGCAAATTGGCAGCCAGGCAAAAAGATAAATCTCGAACGAGCTTTAAAGCTTGGCGACGAACTCGGCGGACATTTAGTCAGCGGTCATGTCGATACGGTCGGAGAATTAAAAGATATAACTCAAATTGAGCAGTCGCATAAACTCACTTTTGCTATCCCGAGCGAATTTGCCAAATTCGTTGCCGAAAAAGGCTCGATCACGATCGACGGAGTTTCTCTCACCGTAAATCAAGTCGAAAACAATCTATTTGCGGTTAACATAATTCCCCATACTTTCCAAGAAACCACACTCGGGCAATTGCAAATCGGCGACAAAGTTAATCTGGAAATTGATCTGATTGCACGCTATCTCGCTCGCCTGGTGCAGGGTTAAGATTGGAATTAAAAAGCTTTCGGCAAGCCTGCTTGCTTCAAAACTGCGTTTGCGGTATGCCTCGACGGACATGAACCGTCAACGGTGAAGGGTATTTTGGTAAGAGGGCTACACCAAATTTCATGGTCGCCCTTACCGTCCCGTAATTTATAGCAACCGTTGGCACGTAAAATCTTTTTTAATTCAGGAGTAAAACTCTTAGGCATAATTTCTTTGTGCCATAAGCGAGCGTTCAACCAAAAGCTCGAACGGCACATCAAAACCGTTTTCTAATTCGTGATTAGCTTCCAGTAATTCGGGAATCATCACGTCTAATTTTTTCATTAAAATATCTAAATTTTCGCCGTAAGTAGCAAGCCCGGGCAAATTTATGCCCTCGGCACACCAGACCTTTGCCTCGTCGTCCCAAATTGCTTTGATTATATATACAGTGCGATTTTTCATATAAAACCTTAATTAAAGGTAATTTAAATATACATTTATATTAAGATCTTTGCAATAGCCTAATAATCAAAATATCAATTACTATAGACTTGCAACTTATAAGTTCCGTGCTAAAAACATTCTTTATTTATTTTTGCGTATATATAGTTAATTGGAAATAGTTATGGTTTCTGCTGCAGAGCGTCTTGCCGGCAATTTTGATATCGGAAGTATCGGGAAAGCCACTGAATTAAAACAACGTTTATGGTTTGTCATCGGTGCATTGGTAGTTGCACGTATCGGGTCTTATATCCCTGTTCCGGGGATTGATGCCGGGGTTTTGGCAAAGGAATTTGCCAATCATGCAGGCGGCGTTTTGGGAATGTTCAACATGTTCTCGGGCGGTGCTTTGGGACGTATGAGTATTTTTGCCCTTGCAATTATGCCTTATATTACCGCTTCGATCATTTTTCAGCTCATGACGATTATGGTGCCGCAAATTGCCGCTTTGAAAAAAGAAGGCGAATCGGGACGGCGTAAAATCAATCAATATACACGTTATGCAACCGTTGTTTTGGCATTTGTGCAAGGTTACGGAATTGCAGTCGGGCTTGAGCATACCAGTCCAGAGGCAATTATAGATCCGGGTGCATTTTTCCGCTTTACTACTGCAATGACTTTGCTCGGCGGCACAATGTTTTTGATGTGGCTGGGTGAACAAATCACTGCAAGAGGTATCGGCAACGGAACTTCGCTAATTATCTTCGTCGGCATCGTTGCAGGTTTCCCTGCTGCGATCGCCAATACGCTTGAACTTGGTCGCACCGGTGCTTTGCCGGTCGAGATTATCTTGCTTATCGGTTTGATTGCACTGGGTTTAATTGCGTTTATCGTATTCATCGAACGTGCTCAACGCCGCATATTGGTGCAATATCCAAAACGCCAAGTCGGCATGAAAATGATGGGTGGAGAAACCTCGCATTTACCTTTAAAACTCAATATGGCTGGAGTTATTCCGGTGATTTTTGCAAGTTCGATATTGTCGATTCCCTTGACTGTTGCAGGCTTTAACCAAGGCAGCTCTTCTTGGTGGACAACGGTTGCTTCATATATCGGACACGGGCAGCCACTTTATATTATCCTATTTACCGCAACCATAACTTTCTTCAGCTTTTTTTATGCTTCGATTCAATTTAACTCGGTTGAAACTGCGGATAATCTTAAGAAATACGGCGGATTTATTGCAGGTATTCGTCCGGGTAAAAACACCGCCGACTATCTTGACTATATCCTGACTCGCTTAACCGTTATCGGTGCTATTTATTTATCGTTTGTTTGTACGGTGCCGGAAATTTTGATTTCTGCCTATAAAGTGCCGTTTTATCTCGGCGGCACAAGCTTGTTGATTATCGTAAGCGTGTTGATGGATTTTGTTACCCAGGTACAATCACATTTATTTGCCCATCAATATGAAGGTTTGATTAAAAAATCCAAATTAAAAGGCAAAAAATGAATCTAATTCTTTTAGGACCTCCAGGAGCCGGCAAGGGAACCCAAGCCGAGTTCTTGCAAAGCAAATTGTCGATCCCCAAACTTTCGACCGGCGATATGTTGCGTGCAGCAGTTAAAGCCGGAACCGAAATCGGCAAGCAAGCCGATGCGGTGATGAAAGCCGGACAATTAGTATCAGACGATATTATGATCCGCTTAATCAGCTATAGAATTTCGCAGGAAGATTGTGAGAATGGTTTTATTCTTGACGGGTTTCCAAGGACTATCGCTCAGGCCGAGGCTCTCGACCAGATGCTTGCCGATATTAACAAGCCACTCTCTTTCGTGATTGAACTTACGGTTAATGACGAAGTTTTGATCGAACGTATTGCCGGGCGTTTCTCATGTGCTAAATGCGGCACCGGTTATCACGACATCTTCAAACCAACCGCTCAAGCAGGCATTTGCGACATCTGCGGATCAAGTGATTTTAGCCGTCGCAAAGACGACACCAGAGAAACCGTTGCTTCTCGCTTGGCAGCTTACCACTCACAAACCGCACCGCTTTTGCCTTATTACGAAGCAAAAGGAATTCTCAAAAGTGTTGACGGCATGGCGGATATTGACGAAGTGACTTTGGAAATCAACCAAATTATCGGGTAAATCACCTGGAAATGGGCGGAGCATTTGGTTATGAAAAAGATGCCGAAATTTGAATCCGAACAACAAGAAGAGACCGTTGCAAACTAATTTCCAGTTTTTTATACAGAGAAATTTTTTTGAGACGACTTTTTTACTCTCACAAATGATTGTGATTTTGCATAAATTTGGGTATTTTTACTTCAATTTTTGGGATATT
>Ga0247841_10009762_pt1 | contig 13305 bp, 5 predicted proteins | sample LaCruzMarch2015__2_FD_192410 | JGI IMG/M metagenome (GOLD analysis project Ga0247841, IMG submission 192410) | Freshwater microbial communities from meromictic Lake La Cruz, Castile-La Mancha, Spain - LaCruzMarch2015_18m | ecosystem: Environmental > Aquatic > Freshwater > Lake | place: Spain...
GAGGAGATGCCCGGATTTCCCAAGGTCACCCTGGGCGACATCACCACCGTTCCGGCCATTGGCGATCTGGAGGGAGACGGCAGCCTGGGGCTTGTCGTGGGCAGCGATGACGGCAGCCTCTATGTCTGGCCGATATCAATCAAGTTCGGAGATCTGGAGTGGCCCATGCTGATGCACGATGCCGGCCACAGCGGAGTCCTGCCATAGGGCAGACTCCCCCTTTTTTCAAAGCGTTGTCGATAGCCAGGAAGTTGGTGCCTGCTTCTCGAACATCTCCGACTCCCACCAGTCGAACTCGTAGTACAGAGGATTCTCGACCTTGGCCTCAATATCCACGTGGTTCTCCAAGAGGACGTCGTAGATGCTCTCGTAAAGGCGATCGTAGCCTGAGTAGCGAGCGTATCCGATGTCGCCAGGGGCTATGAGCTCCAGCACACCATCCTCAGGCCTGGTGAAGTTTGTGGCGTCGATGTAATAAGGCCCGCCAGGAAGATCGACCTTGACCCAGGCGTGGCCGACGGCTGAGAAGTTGTAGGCGCAGGCGATGCTTGCATTGATCCCGCTTCTTTCAAGGTAGTATTCGACGAGGGCTGCGGTCTCGCCACAGTTGAAGCTCTCATTTGTGTAGATTGGCATGAAGAAGCCGCTCTCGTAGGCAGCGAGGCAGGTATTGCCATCCCTCTCTATCAGCCTTGGCTCCAGAGGCTTGTCAAGCTCGTAGTACCTGTGGAGGAAATCGAGCAGGTCCGCGATCTCTCCAAAGCCAGTGACATTGTAGAATCCGGAGCTGTGCGGGCCCAGTGGGCGCAGGGGCTCATTGACGTACATCGTAGTCTCGATTGAGAAGCCCTCAGTGCACTGGTAGGCCCTCTTGTCAGCCGACAAAGCCTCCAGGATCTCCGCCTCGCGGAGGCACTCTGAGGCCTCACCATCCCTGTCCAGGGCCTGCAGGGCCCTGCCTTTCATCCTCCAGACCTCTGGAAATCGCTTGTCCAGGGTCAGAGCGCGGTCGTAGGATTCGATTGCATCGGCATGGCGGCCCATCTCCGAAAGGATTGTGCCCTTATTGAACCAGACCTCCCAGAAGTCAGGGTAGATACGTGTGAAGTTCCCGTAGCAAGAGAGGGCTTCAGGATAGCGCTTCATATCTGCGAGTGCATCCCCTTTTCTCATCCATGCATCGAGGTCCCAGGGATTCATCTCAATCGCATCATCAAAGCGTGCGAGGGCCTCCTCTCGCCGCCCCATCTCTAAGAGGAGATCGGCCCTGGAAATAAGGGCATTGCTGTTCTCTGGATCTATCTCGAGTGCCCTCTCGAAGCTGAGCATGGCTTTATCGTACATGCCCAGTCGCTGCAAGGCCTGGCCCTTGATGCGCCAGGCCTCGATATACCAGGAATCCATGTCTTCGGACTCTGGAGACGTCGCCGGGAAGAGGAGATTTTCTGCCTCAGAACTGTTGCTGTTCAAGCCATTAATGGCCAAAGCCATGTCGCAGCAGACAATGGCCTCGGAGTAGTTTCCGCCCAGGTAGAGGGCGACTCCTTTTCCTACCCATGCAGCGGCAAGAGAGCTATTGATGGCCAGGACCTGGTCGAAGCTCTCAACTGCCTCATCAAATCTTCCCAGGAAGTAGAGTATGTTTCCCTTGTTGAGCCATGTGTCGATGAATTGCGGCTTGACGTTGATTGCCTCGTTGAAGCACTCTATGGCCTCCTCATACCTGCGGATGGCGGACAACTTCGCGCCCTTGCAATTCCAGGCATAGGCGTAGCGCCCGTTAATGTCGACCGCCTTTTTAAAACAGTCAATGGCCTCCTTCGGTCTCTGGAGAAATGAGCCAAGACAGTTGCCTTTCGCTGTCCAGGCCTCTACATCCCTTGGCTCAATTCTGAGGATCTCGCTGTAGCACTCGACCTCCTTCTCATAAAGGCCTAATTTGCCAAGGGCTGAGGCCCTGGCCCACCATGCTTCCAAGAAATCTGGATTGAGCTGCAGGGCCATATCGTAGTAGCCTATGGCTCCCCAGTTGTCGCCAGAAAAGGATTCCTCAAAGCCATTACTGAGCATGGACTCTGCTGCAGTGTGGTTTCCATTACGGATGCTCTCATTCGCCTCCTCGGATCTGCCCATTTCCCTAAGTAGGTCTCCTCTGAAGTACCAGGCATCGACAAAGCGCGGATTGATCTCCAGGGCCCAATCGAAGCATTCAAGGGCCATCTCGTCTTTTCCGAGAGCCTCCAGGGCAGACCCCTTCTCCTTCCAGGCTACGGCGTCGAGCCTGTCCATCCCAAGGACTTCATCGTAACATGATATAGCCTTCTCGTAAAGCCCCTCGCGGACGAGGTCATGGCCTTTTGACATCCGGTAGAAGCTGGCGTTCGCCAGGGTCTCGCTCCGCTCTCCTGGGCCAATGTAATGCCTCTGCACCTCAAAGGTCTCATCCCAGGCCTCCATTTGCTCGACATATCTTCCAATGGGATATCCCTTTTCGGATGGGGAAAGTGGATCATGGAAGATAAGGGCATTTTCAAGGCAGGATGGACCGAGCTGGTATGCTCTAGCATAAGATTCCAGCGCGTCTTCGTGCCTTTCTAGGTCCCCAAGAACGTTTCCCCGGTTGATCAGGGCTCCTGCGTAATTGGGAGCAATCTCCAGGGCGCGATCTATGCAACCTAAGGCCTCGTCGTATCTGCCAAGCTTCCTGAGAGTAAGGCCCTTGTTGTTCCATAGCCAGGGGAATAGCGGATCGGACCTGAGGGACTCGTTGAAGGACAAAAGGGCCTCGTCGAGCCTGCCCAGGTAGTAGAGCAGGATGCCTCTGGCGTTCCAGGCAAGAGAGTAGTTCTGATCTATCCGCAATGCATCATCGTAGGAGCGCATTGAATCGTCGAGTTTGCCCAGGCGGCGGAGGGCTTCGCCTTTGCCCAGATAGCAGTTGGCAAGGCCTGGGTCCATATTCAAGGCATCTTCAAAGCAGTCTATGGACTCATTGAACCTATCCAGAGATAGCAGCTCGAAGCCCTTGTTGACGAGCGCCTCGACAAAGCCTGGTTCGAGCGCCAAAGCCTGCTCGTAGCATTCGATCGCTTCATCTTGCCTTCCCAACTCCATGTAGAAGCTGCAGTTCATATCCCAACTGTAGATGTATCGCGGGCTTATGGTGAGGGTTTCGTTGACATCGGTGGTGTAATAATGGGTGTACATTGGCCCAATCTTCCCCTGGGCCTTGCCCTTATTAAACCAGGCACCGACGAATTCCTGGTCCAGATCGAGGCTACGGTTGAAGGCATCCAGGGCCTCTTCGACGCGGTTCATATCGCTAAGGACGACGCCCTTATCGTTCCAGGCATCAGCGCTTGAAGAGTTTATCTCCAGGGTATGGTTGATACACTCCAGAGCCTCCTCGTACCGACCCAGAGCCAGTAGAGCAAGCCCCTTGCTCCTCCAGGCCTTAAAGTGACCTGGATCTATCGCAAGGGTCTCGTCGTAGCAGGCAACTGTCTCATCTAGCTTCCCTAACTCGCGCAGAGCAAAGGCCTTGAAGTACCATGCGTCCGCATTCTCGATGTCAATGGCGATCGCCTCTTCAAAGCAGGCGAGCGCCTCAACATACTGGCCGCGCCCCCCAAGCTCTACACCCCGCGAGATCCAGTAATCTGCGTCTTCTTGGGCATGGACGGTCGGGAGGATTGCGATCAACAGGGCAGCTGAAAGGGCGGTTCGCAAGATGCTATGATCAGAGGGCCGGAGCAGACAGGGCATATCTTCACTCACTTGGTTATTAATTATTATTCGGTTTAGATGAGGCTTTCGTTCCTCCTGGACTGTGAGAGAGGCCGCCGTCCTATGCAGAGCCTGAAGGGATAGCTAGCTGCTCAACTGCTGATCAGAGCCTGCGAAGGATCGCTCTCGCCCTCCTCTCTGAAGAACGCCGAGTTCCACCAGTCGAACTGGTCGAGAAGCCAACCCTTGGGATCGCTATGGCTCTCCTTAATCAGTGCGTAGATATTCTCGTAAACTCGCTCATAGTCGTAGTAAGGCTTGCCGTACTCCGGATCTCCAGGCCCAATCAGCATCAGCTTGGCTGAGCGATTGAAGTCAGGCCTGGATGGATCGATGTAGTAGGGCCCGCCCGACAGATCCAGCAGCACGAAGGCATGGGTGAAGTTGGATTCTGGCCTGGCCATCCTCGTGGAGGCTACCATCTTGCCGCTGACGTTTGTGAGGTTCCCGGTGATGGCGATCTTGGCCGGGATTCCGGCCCTCTCCAGGTAGTACTCAGTGAGCGCTGATATCTCGCTGCAGTCAAAGGCCACTACTTCTTTGCCCCTCATTTCCGGGCGGTAAGCGGGCATGAAGAAGCCTCCAAACGTCTCGAACCGGACCTCAGTGGTGTTGTTCCTGAAGATGCCCACGAGATAGCTCGTGCCGTTTCCTTCCTCGACAAGGGACTCAAGCTGGAGGTCCAGATCGTAGTATTGCTTGAAGAAGCTGTAGGACTCGTTAACTTCGGGATAGCTCGATACATTGTAGAAGGCCTGGCCGTCCGGCCCTGATGGGCCCTCTTTGACGGCAACCTTAGCTGTGGATGATGCAATAGTACGTCCTGGCGGCAGAGGGGAGTACGAACATGTGGACTCCAGCAAATCAACTTTTTCGTTAGATTCTGCTGCCTCATCATCTCGGCTTAATGCTGCCAGAGCGAAGCCCTTGTTCTTCCAGGCGTCTGCGAAATACGGATAAGAGCTCAGAGCATTGTCATAACACTCGATGGCCTCAGTGTACCTGCCTAGGTTGCGAAGAGCTATACCCTTGTTGTACCAGGCCATGGCCTCTCGCGGTTGAATATCCAGGGCCTCGGCATAACACACGATGGCCTCGTCGTACCTTCCCAAATCATCGAGAGCCACACCCTTGTTGATCCAGGCCTCGACTAGTCTCTCATTGATCTTAAGGGCCGCATCATAACACTCTATAGCCTTGTCGTATCGACCCAATTCACCGAGAGCCCGGCCTTTGTTAAACCAGGCCACGGATTCTCGCGGATTGATCTCAAGGGCCTTATTGAAGCATTCGATGGCCTCTTGCAGCCTGCCTGCCTTCGCCAGTTCCAACCCCAATGAGATCCAGTAGTCGGCGTTCTCCAGGACAGGGGCGGAGCCCAAGCCGAAAGATTCGAATGATTCAGACGCTGCTAATTGCATCGTCCCGGAGAAGAGAACAAAGACGAGTCCTAAAAGCACAGCACACTTTAGGGCTGACCTAAATACGAATTGTGATCTAAGGACCATTTAATCATCCTCTTGCCAGTGAAGGCACTTCGTCAAAGTATTTCAGTAGTTCTTGGGCAACTTCATACTATCTGGCCATTTCAATTGATTCTGTGATCCATGTCTCATGCGTCATAATCCCTTCTCCATGAGATCAGAGGATGAGAATCGACATTCGAGCCGCCCGGGATAGTGTATCCCGAGTCGCAGATGCTGTTACCATCAGCATCCCTGCATCCCTCCTGATCATCATCGAATTCGCTGTAGTGGTTGCCTCTCTTGCCATTGTCCCATTGGTTGACGCCCATACAGTAGGCGTTGTAGATTTTGTTGTTTATAATATTATTATTATATACAATGTTGTTGCGGCTGGTCTTGTCTATGTAAGCGCCCTTGTATTCATTATCGTGGACATCATTCCCGACTACCATGTTATGGCTGCTGGAATTCTTGATGAATATGCCTTCTAGGTTCTGATCAACGTTGTTTCCTGCAACTGTATTGTCGTTGCAGCTCACCATCAGCTCGATGCCTACCTGGTTTAGCGTTAGGCTATTGTCTTCAATGGAGTTCCCGGAGCAGTTATCGAATATCCAAATTCCTATGCCCATCAAGTCTTCGTCTCCATTTTTCCTGGCTGTATTGTTCCTTATTATATTGTTACTACTTCTGTAAGCGATGGATATGCCCGGTCCTTTGTTATTGCTGGCCTCGTTATCTTCAATAGTGTTCTCATCGCTGGAGCTCGCGACGAAGATGCCAAACGTGTTGCCATTGGCTTCATTATTCTTGAATGAGTTACCGTTTGAGTAATCAGCATAGATTCCAAATATATTTCCTTCGAGGCGATTTGCTTTTATCTGGTTGCTGCTGCTCTGATTAATATCTATGCCGCGATTGTTGTCTCTTGCCTCGTTACCCTCAATACGGTTGTTGCTACACTCGACCAAGAAGATCCCAAAAGTGTTATGGTTGGCGTCATTGCCCTGAATGATGTTTCCGTTGCTGTGAAGGCTGGCTGATATGCCAGCACCTACGTTATTGCTGGCCAGGTTATCTACAATTTTATTATTGCTTGAATTGATTAGAATGATGCCGTTCTCATTTTCTTTAACGACGTTGTCTTTTATTATGTTATTATTTGAGATGACTTTTATTCCGCCTGCCCTTTTGCCCAAGGAGTTCTTCGCAATGAAGCCCTCCAATGTGACTGAATCAGTCGTAAGTGTGATGGCGCTCCCGTTCCCGAAGACATCGATAACAGGCCTTCCACCCCCTGTATCGGCTCCTTTAAGTATTATTCTCTGGGAAACCACCAAGTTCTCTTTATACAAACCACTTCCCACCTCGATGGTATCCCCTGGCCCAGCCCCCTGAATGGCCTTCTGGATGGACTGACCTGCTTTTACTTGCAGCACCTCTGCATGAGAAGCAACACATAGTAGAAATAATACTAATGTTAATCCTAACATGTAGATTAGAATATGCCCTTTAACCCGTAACATTGCACATCCACCACCTGAATTTATCTGCCAAAGAGGCCACTTTATTCGCTAGCATTACCGGACCACCAGCGACTCCCACCAACTGAACTCCTGGTACATTCTGTTCTTTTCTTTGCTGAACTGGTGGCCTGACTTTATCAGATTATAGACGTTCTCGTACAGGTTTTCATATTTATAGTAAGGTTTCTTATACTCATCGTCCCCAGGCGCGATGATCGCCAGTTTCTCAGTACGATTGTAATCAGGCCTGGCTGTATCCACGTAATAAGGACCTCCAGGAATATCGATAACTACAAAGGCATGAGTGAAGTTGTACTTGCTAGGTACATCTGCGAAGGATGCCACTGTCTCTCCGTTTTGGTCGGTGAGGTTCCCGGTTACAGCTATCTTGGCTCTGATCCCACTCCTCTCCATGTAATACTCCACAAGAGCTGCCATTTGGCTGCAATCGAAGGGCATATCTTCCTCAGAGCCGCTTCTATATGCAGGCATGTAGAACTGGCCTGTATCAAGCTCCTCTTTCCCCTGATTTGCCAGGCCCTTAAGGTAACTCCTTCCATCTTCATTTATCACCAAAGGTTCCACCTGAAGATCGATCTCGTAGTATCCCTTAAGCAGATCGTAGTAATCTGCTACCTCAGGGAAATTGGCGATGTCATAGAAGTGTGCTCCATCCGGCCCTACCTCTTTACCCTCCCTCCTTAAGAGCCCACCGCTGACGATCATTAAGCCATATCCTATCTCCTGTCTGGATATCGCACTTCTTCCTGTTTTCTCTGCGTTGCTCAGGGACTTTGCAGCTTCTTCCTCTTTGCCCAACTTTCTAAAGGCATAGCCTTTTCCCATCCAGAAGATTGAACTGAAAGGATAAAGGTAGAGCGCCGTATCATAGCACTGAAGAGCTTCCTCATACCTTCCTAGGGTGTAGAGGGTGGCTCCTTTGAAATCCCAGAGAAAGGCAGACTGAGGAGCCCTCTCCAGGGCCTGGATAAAGCACTCCAGTGCTTCATCGTGAGTGCTCAGCCTGGAGAAGGTAAAGCCTTTGAGGACCCAAGGCACAGGATCACGTGGGCTGAGATTCATGGCCCTATCTAAGCAGTAAAAGGCCTCGTCAAAGGGGGGAAGCATGCTGCTGAGTATCATGCCCTTATTGCTCCATGATTCTGAGCGATTTGGATCTATCTCCAGAGCCTTATCACAGCACTGTAGGGCCTCTGGATTCTTGCCCAGGTCATGAAGCGCAAGACCCTTCATCATCCACGTTACTGCCTCCATAGGATCGTCTCCACTCTGGGACTCGTAGCATTCTATGGATTTATCGAAGCAAATTATGGCTTCATCCATTTTGTTGAGGGAATAGAGAGTGGTGCCTTCATTTAGCCATACAATTGGCTCTTCTGGATTTATGGAAATACATATGTTGTAGCAAGCGATTGCCTCCTGGCTTCGTCCCATGATATACAGAACAAGTCCTTTGTTCAACCAGGCCGGAAAATGTCGCGGATTAAGTTCAAGGGCTCTATTGTAGCATTCTACAGCCTCATCATATCTACCCAGCACCCGAAGAGTCAAACCCTTATCTATAAAAATTTCTGCATCCTTTGTATCCATCTCCAGAGCCCGTTCATAGCATTCAACGGCCTCCCCATATCGGCCTAGAGTTGCGAGAGCGATACCCATATTGTGCCAGGCCTTGGCAAATTGAGGTTCAATCTCTACGGCCTTCTTGAGGCATTCAATCGCCTCCCCGCTCCTATTTAGATCTGCTAGGGCATCGCCCTTGTTGTTCCATGCCTTGGCATTTCGTGGCTCAATCTCAATAGCCTCGTCATTGCACTCGATTGCCTCATCATGCATACCCATGTTTGCCAGGGTGTTGCCTTTATTTACCCAGGCTTCAGCATCTCGTGGATCGATTTCTATAGCTCTTTCATAGCACGCGATGGCCTCCTCATACCTGCTCAAAGATTTCAAAGCATTGCCCTTATTGTACCAGGCATCTGCTTCCTCTGAGTCTAGGTCGATGGCAGTATCATAGCATACTATGGCCTCCTCATACTTGCCTAGGTTCTTAAGGGCAATGCCCTTGTTAATCCATGCCGCTTTGTCCCTGGGGCTTATTTGAATTGCTTTCCCAAAGCACTCGATGGCCTCATTGTACCTGCCCAGATCTGAGAAAATGCATCCCTTGTTGTACCATGTCGAACTGAATTGAGGGTCGATTCCGATGGCTTCATCGTAGCATTTCATGGCCTCCTCGTACATGCCCAGATCTGCGAGAGCATTGCCTTTATTATACCAGACCAAGGCATATCGAGGGCTGATCTTGATGGCATTGTTAAAGCAATTAATGGCATTCTCAAGCTCGCCGCTCCTGCACATCTCCAAACCTCGCGACATCCAGTAATCAGCGCCTTCCTGGGCGGAGAGGGGAGATGGGTGGAGGATTAAGAAGAGTACTAGTGCTAGTCGGAATAAAATCGAACACCTTAAGAGGCCTGAATCGAAATTTGTGGGAATTGGCCCAGCCATCAGTCGCACACCATCCCCAGTTCCATCGCCCTGGCGAAAGCTTGTTCAGCCTCCCATATCTGGCCAAGCGCCTCGTGGACAATGCCTTTATTGCACCAAGCCGTATCGAGGCGGGGATTTATCTGCAAGGCCTGGTTGTAGCAATCCAGTGCTTCATTATATCGTCCTATTTTCGTCAGAGCGTTTCCCTTGCCGCCCCAGGCCAATGCTAGATCTCGATTTATCTGCAGAGCCGTCTCATAGCATTCTAGGGCTTCTGTATAGCGCTCCAAATATTCCAGGGAATTTCCTTTGCCTATCCAGCTATCTGCATCCCTGGGTTTTATCCTCAGAGCCTGCTCAAAGCAGCTCAAGCCCTCCTCATACCGCGCGAGATTCGAGAGAGCCTTCCCTTTCAAACGCCAGCCTAGTGGGTCGTTGGGTTCAAGCTGAATGTATTTCTCATAGCAAGAGATAGCATCCTCGTATCGGCCTAAGCTCTTGAGGGCATTTCCTTTGCTCCCCCATGCAGCAGCGAACTCCGGATCTGCTTTCAGTGCTCTGTCATAGCACTCTATTGCTTGAGGGATATGGCCCTGGCCATAGAATATTGTGGCCTTTGATAACCATGCAAGAGCATTATCAGGATTGATCTCTAGAGATTTGTTGAAGCTATCCATGGCCTCATCGATCCTTCTCCCCAGAGATCCCAATGCCATTGCTTTGACCTGCCAGGCCAGGTAGTCATCAGGATTATTCGCCAGTGCATCGTTTGCACACTGAAGACACTGTTCGTATCTTGCCAGACTATAAAATTCCAGACACTTTTTTGCAGATGACTTGGCTTTGGCAGCATTATTTTCATCAGAAAACGACGATCCGTAGGCAGCATATGTCGCGATGAACAATATAATGATCATGGAAAAAACGCCAAGCTTAAGGCGTCCTACAAAATCAATAATTCCGCATTTGGATGGGATTTTCCTAATCATCGATGATCCTTAAGCTCCGCTCTGAAATTCATGAGTTGCTATAAACCTATTCGCTGACATTTGGAGCATTTTCAATAAAACTTTTTCGGTCAAGTGAAAAGGGCAAAGCATCTTCCTGCTGGGCGCTATAGAGCTATTTTCAATAGGTCTGGCTCATGCTTTCGAAAAATGCAGAATTCCACCAATCGAACTGACTGAACAGCCAGCCTCCGGAATCTCTATGGCTCTCTATGATAATTTCGTATATATTCTTATATATTCGTTCGTAATCGTAGTATGGTTTGCCGTATTCAGGATCATCTGGTCCAATAAGCATGAGCTTTTCAGAGCGGTTGAAGTCTGGTCGGGAGGGATCAACATAGTATGGTCCGCCAGGAAGATTCAGGAGAACAAAGGCGTGGGTGAAGTTGCACTGCGGCTTTGTCGTCTTTGTAGCGTAAATGGTTTTGCCGCTCACATTCGTGAGATTCCCCGTGATGACTATGGCTGCATTTATACCACTTCTTTCCAGATAGTATTCCGCAAGGGCCGCCATCTCGCTGCAGTCGAAGTCATTTCCTTTATTGTACTTCCCCTCCTGGCGATAGGCTGGCATGAAGAAACCACCTAAGTTATCGAAGGTGATATTTGTGGTGTTGTTCACATAGACGCCCGTAAGGTAGGTGTAGCCATCTTTGCCTTTTACTTGGGCTTTTAGCTCAAGGTCCAGGGAATAGTACCCCTGGAAGAAGCTAAAATATGAGCTCACCTCGGAATATGAAATTACTTCATGGAAATCTTTTCCGTCTTGCCCAATGAGGTTGTAGGCTCCACGATCCTCCAAGGTACGCACTATTCCGCCTACCTGTTTTTCGTCTGTCCAGTTCGCCGAGAGCAGCTCCCAGTCGGATGAAGAGATTGCCCCCTTGAGAGTCTCGATCTTGACTTGGAAACTGTCGCACTGCTTTGCCTCATCCTCACGATTTAGCCTTTCAAGAGTCTGAGCCTTGGCGCTCCAGGCACTGGGGCTGAATGGGCTGCAGGATATGGATGCGTTTAAATAGCTCAGGGCTTGCTCATACAATCCCATTGTAATAAGCAATTTTCCTTTGGCGAGGAGCGAAAACGAATCTCTTGGATCGATTTTCAATGCCTCCTCGTAGCACTCCAAAGCCTGAGCATTCCTGCCGAGGGACTGGAGAGCCACACCCTTATTGGCAACGATGATATTGCGATCGTCGGATGTCTGATTGAGGACAAGAATCCTGTCGTAACACTGGATTGCCTCCTCATAGCGGCCCAGGGCAACCAAAGCGGAACCTTTCCCATTCCATGCAGGCATATTGTCTGGGTTGATCTCCAAGGCTTTCTCATAGCATTGCAGTGCCTCTTCGTTTGCCTTTTCATAATAGCCTGCAAATTTTTGCCGCCACAACGAAATCAGGATGTTGCCCTTGTTTATCCAGAAAGACTCGCAGCTATTGTCGATCTCCAGGGCTTTATCAAGGCAATCGAGTGCTTTTTTAGTCTCGCCTAATCCCTTATGAGCTACGCCTAGGTTGTTCCAGGTCGCGGCATCGAGGGGGTTGATGTGGAGAGACTCGCCGTAGCAAACAATGGCCTCCTCCCATCTATAAAGTATTTCACAGGCATCGCCTTTAATCTCCCATGTGTTCGCGACTCTGGGATTTATGCTGAGTGTCTCATCGCAGAACCTGATCGCTTCTTCATAATGCCCTAAGTAATAATGTGCCTTGGCCATTCCATGCCTGGGCATCCAAGCCATAAAATCCAATGCCATGGCCCTCTCAAAGCACGCCAGGGCCTCTTCGTATCTGCCCTGCTCTGCAAGAGCATTGCCCTTGTTATTCCAGGCGTAGAGGTCTGATGAATTGATGCTTATCGCCTTTTCAAAGCTGTATATCGCCTCCTGGTAGTGCCCCATATCGTTGAATGCGGATCCTCGATTGGTCCAGGTTTCTTCGTTTTGGGGATCTATCTCAATTGACCTATCATAGCACTCGATCGCCTCCTCATATCTTTTTATATCTGCGAGGGACGCTCCCTTGTCGAACCAGGCATCGGCAGAGTTCGGCTCTATCTTCAATGCTCTCTCGTAGCAGAGAATTGCCTCATCGTGTCGCTCAAGATTGTCAAGGGCGAGACCTTTACCGCACCATGCTCCGGCATCCTCTGGCTCAATATTTATCGCATTCTCAAAGGATTTTATGGCATCTTCAAAGCGTCCCATTTTATGCAGGAGATTGCCCTCTTCCCTCCAAATTTTGTTGTTTTGTGGGGCGATCTCATGAGCACTCTCGAAACACTTCAGAGCATCATTATTCTGATCAAGCTCTCTCAATGAGCATCCTTTCCCATACCAGTAGGACGCCTTTGATGAGTTCAGTCTGATGGCGTTGTCAAAACAAGTCACAGAATATAAAAAATCTTTTAATTTAAATAATGCCTCACCTTTGTCAAACCATGCCACATCGTAGCTAGCATTGATCTGGATCGCTTTGTCGTAGCATGTTATGCCCTCTTCCTCCCGCCCCAGACTGCAGAGAGCATAACCTTTACTACACCATGCAATGGGATCGAAAGGGTCGATTTCGACTGCCCGTGCAAAGCAATGCACTGCCATATCAGCATTCCCCTGATCATAATGAATTCCTCCTTTTTTGATCCAGCACGCAGCATCCAGCGGCTTAATCTCTAATGCCTTTTCAAAGCATTTGAGCGCCTCCTGCAGCTTCGCCAGATGAACACAGTCATCGCCTTGATACGACCAAGCCAAGAAGCTGAGGGGGTTGATTTCTATGGCATGATTGTAGCATATTATGGCCTCTCTAAGCCTTCCCTGCCCATCCAAAGCTATTGCTTTATCCAGCCAGGCGTACTCTTTGGTTGAATTCAAAGCTATGGCTTTGTCAAAACAGATGATTGCATTGTCCAGCTCGCCCCCGGCCATATGCCTATCTCCCTTGATTATCCAGTATTTTGCGTCTTCCTGGGCATCGGCAGAGCAAGCCGCGTCTGGCATCA
>Ga0247841_10009764_pt1 | contig 13301 bp, 11 predicted proteins | sample LaCruzMarch2015__2_FD_192410 | JGI IMG/M metagenome (GOLD analysis project Ga0247841, IMG submission 192410) | Freshwater microbial communities from meromictic Lake La Cruz, Castile-La Mancha, Spain - LaCruzMarch2015_18m | ecosystem: Environmental > Aquatic > Freshwater > Lake | place: Spain...
GAACCCTTTGACTTTGAAGGACCTGCTCGACGCGCGATCGCGAATCGTGCCCAAGCCATGATTGAAGATCATGTTGATTCTCTGTGCAGCATCAAACTTGACGAACTCTTCAGTGCGACAAATGAGGTGCAACTCCCTGCCGCCATTGCTTCAGCCAATGAGATACTTGCTTCGGGTGTGACACTCCTCTGGCGTCTCTTGACACATCCAGGTTTCTTAAGTATCAATGCCGAACGCCTCCATTCGTTAATTGTTCAGGGAGGTACTGCCACTTTTGGAACCGTACAAGCCACCGGAGCTGATCGGGCAGCGACCTTGACAAAGGCCCTTTGCGAGAGTCAACTGCTCCATGCGGGAGAGTCCATCAAAAAGGCAAATGCCCTCATGGTTGGCATTCTTGCAGGCTCAGATCTTCGGCTTTCTGAGGTCGGCGAAATTATGAAAACCCTGCGCGTCTGGTGTAAGCCTGACTGTCAGATTGAAATGGGAACGGTGATGGATGCCTCCTTCGAGTGGCGCATCGAAGTCGTTCTCTTCTGCTTTGAAAGTACTGGAGCTCCCCTGCCCGACACCAAAAAAATATCGTCCTCTTCTCCAGCAACAGTTCCCTCTGTCCCCCCGGCTGAGGTCTTCCATATTCAGCCAGGCGGTGCGAGACGTAACAAAGGGAAGTCCAAACTTACCGTTGGTGCAACGGGAAAAGGGAAGTTTCAAAACGTGGAGCCGACCATCTTCAATGGGCAAGATCTCGACATCCCAACCTATCTACGGAAAAATATTCAACTCGACCGATAAGCGTTACCCCCCGTGGCATCCGCCATGCGAGAGGGATGGACAGCTCGAGGCACCTGCGCAACCATGGCAGCCCGAAGGAATCGAGGGCGTTGACTTTGTGGCGGCAAACGTCGAGAATTGCTTCACTAGCCCTTTCTTGTTTCCGCAAGCCAAACAGGCTTTAGGTTTGTCCGAAAGCGTCCGGGCCAGATGTTCAAAAGTCTTCTGGCAAGCTGGACAGGTATATTCGTAGATCGGCATGGTCATTACTCCTAAAGAGGGATTAGAGGGCAGAGGTCTGAGATCAGCAATCAGGGAGTAACTTTAGATAAATCTGCCGTGGGTGTCAATTCGATACTTCCTCCCTCCTACTTGCTGTTGCATTCCCGAATTCGCACATTCGCGCATTCGCGCATTTTCCCCCTCTCCTACCTTCTCACAAATTCCTCGCTTGCGATTTTTGCAGATCAGTATTAAACTAACGGAATTCAAGGAGACACATCATGAAATGGGTTGGCTTGCTGGCAGTCTTAATCAGTGCATGTGTTATCTTTTTAATCGTGTGTAGGAAGGATGTTGAAATGAAGAAGGTCATGGTTTCCCCTTTGGCAGGACAATGGTTTTCTGCAAGCGAGACAGGCCTGCGAGACGATTTGAATGAACGCTTGCGTGGCTTATCTCCTGTTCGGAAACAGCATATCTGCGCTGCTGTCGTTCCCCATGCTGGCTACCGCTACTCAGGTGCCGTCGCTGCAAGTGTCTATTTACGAATCGATCCCAAGCCCCTGAAGAGAATCATTGTCATGGGCCCTAGCCACTACGTGGGATTGACCAATCTTGTCAGCGTCCCAGAGGCGACACACTTCAAAACACCCCTTGGCGAACTGACGGTAGACACTGTCTTTGTTGCAAAATTACGCAAGCTTCCCTTTGTCACCAACGAACCACAAGCCCATTTGCGGGAGCACAGTGACCAGATTCAGCTTCCGCTCATTCAGCACTGTCTCTCCACAAAGATTCCTGTGGTCTGCATGGTCTGTGGACAATTCGATTCCAAGCATCTTATCGAAGCAGCCTCAGCCCTGCGAGAACTGCTTGATGAAGGAACACTCGTGGTCGCCAGTTCGGACTTCACACACTATGGCGCCAATTATGGTTATGTTCCCTTCACCCAGGATGTCGAGAAGAACATCGAGACGCTCGACATGGGTGTCTTCGAACTGTTCACAAATAAAGACCTCAACGGTTTTCTCAAATACCTAGATGAAACGGGCGCAACAGTCTGCGGACGTGATCCGCTCGCGTTTCTGATCGCGCTGATGCCGAAGGATGCGGTGGTTCAGAAAACAGGGTATGAGACATCAGGCAAGATGCTACATGATCGTTCAAACTCGGTCAGTTACATCGGCGCACTCGTCAATGGAAACTGGTCCCTGAAGCAAGACCATTCGCTAAAAGACCCGCCAACCTCAGAACACTTGGAAAAGGCGGACTGCGAGAAGCTCCTCGAACTGGTCCGTTCCACACTCCAATGCGCTTTCAAAGAGAGTGAATCCGTTGCGCTGGCCAAGACCCCTGCCGTGGTCACACCTGGTATGCAAGCCGTGCGCGGAGGCTTCGTCACGTTGAATCTAGACGGAGAGCTACGCGGATGCATCGGCGAGATCATGCCCCGCCGCGAAATCTGGAAGGTCGTACGTGAACAGTCCCTGAATGCCGCCTTTCATGACACGCGTTTCGACCCCCTGAGCAAAGGCGAACTTGGCCGTATAAAACTCGAAATCTCTATCCTGACACCGCTACGTCCCATTGCCTCGTGGCAAGGGATCGAAATTGGTAAGCATGGCATCCTTCTCACCTGTGCGAACCGAAGTGCTGTTTTTCTTCCGCAAGTCGCGCCAGAGCAAGGCTGGGGAGTCGAGGAGACCCTTACCCATCTGGCGCTCAAGGCAGGTCTCCCCAAAGATGCGTGGCGGGACAAGGGTGCCACATTCTTTGTCTTCGAAGCGCAAGTCATCCATGAATAGGAGCGTATGTCTGTTACCGTAACCGTTGATCATGTCACCAAGCAGTTTGCGAAGCTCACCGTCTTGAAGGACGTTTGCGTCGAGATCCGTCCTGGCGAGCTCTTCTTTCTGCTCGGACCCAGCGGCTGCGGAAAGACAACCCTGCTCAGATGCCTCGCCGGCTTCCACACCCCGGACTCAGGAACCCTCAAGGTGGATGGAAGAGACATCACGAATCTTCCGCCGCACAAACGGGATATGGGCATGGTCTTTCAGCACTATGCCCTCTGGCCCCATCTGACGCTCGCAGAGAATGTCGCATTCGGACTCGAGATGCGAAAGGTCTCGACCTCTGAGACCCAGCAGCGAGTCATGGAAGCCCTCTCACGCGTCCACCTTGCAGAGCGGGCTCACGACAAACCCAATCAGCTCTCAGGAGGCCAGCAACAACGTGTCGCATTAGCAAGGGCCTTAGTCATCCGGCCGCAATGCATCCTGCTCGATGAGCCGCTCTCCAACCTGGATGCCCAACTGCGTCTTGAGATGCGCTCCGAAATTCGCTCCATCTGCAAACAGGCGGGACTCACCGCAATCTATGTCACACACGACCAGAAAGAGGCGCTCTCCATCGCTGATCGGATTGCTGTCATGAAGGATGGAGTCATCCAGCAGGTTGGCGCCCCTGAAGACCTCTACCAGCGCCCCTCCAATCGTTTCGCAGCCGGATTTATCGGAGAGGCCAATTTCATTCACGGACGGGTGCGCGAAGTCACATCAACGACCGTGACCGTGGAGGCCCCCTGCGGTATTTTTGTCGCGGCAGTGGCCAACTCCACCTTTTCCCTTGATGAACAGGTAGAGCTCTGCATACGCCCTGAGAATATCCGTTTGGATCAACCCAGTAGCAACTTGCCGAACCGCCTACATGGCCTTTTCTCCGAAAGCACCTATCTCGGCGAAGTCGCACAGCATCTCATCTCCATCCCGAGCTCCAATGAGTCCCCTATCCTACTCAAAGCCTTTGAACTCAGTCCGAAATCAGGACGCCTCAAGCTAGGCGACCCCATTGACCTCTGGATCGAACAACACCATGTCATTATCACGAAACAGACACCCGCTGCCAGTTGACAACAACAGCAGTCTGGCCTAATTGCCACCTGGGAGCGCCGACGTCCCCTAAATACTCATTAAGCACCTGAAAGACTTCACACAAAAATCAACGCATCATAGCGGCAAAAGGATTTCGTGGTTTTCCTCAAACGTGGCCGTCTTCTTTAGCCCTCCGTTGATGGTGTATTCGATTGTCAGTTGCTTAATAATCGGCGCGATAGGATCAAAGGCTTCGTTATAGTTGCGTATGGGCGAGTAACGCGTCCCCTTAAAGGTCGGACGAATTTTTTCGGTCACATCCACAGACTGCGGCTTCGTTTCCTTCGTCGCATAGATCGCGGACAAAATCTCCACTTTTACATTCTCTTTCAAAACAGGTCCTAATCGATACTCGCGTATCATTTGCGCACGATCTGGCACTTTGCTGATATCCACAAGTTTGAGCGGACCGCAGAGCGCCATGGTATCGCCATCCTGACGGAGGTTGAAGCGATTAATGCGTGGCGCAGTCCCGATACGTGGACGGATCTTCGGATTGGCGTCAATTTCGGGATGCTGTGGATCGTACATCTGGCGGATCTCCTCATCCCCTAGGAAGGGACCATTACAATCCACCCAGGCGACCAGCCGTTCCCGTTCCACACCAGTCACCTTCACCTGGTGATGCGCACCGCTGCACGCATTCGAGATCAAGGTGCTGACAGGTGAAAAAGCCGTATAGGGAGCCAAGGTGGCCAAGCTCGCAGGATCACGCTGATCATACCCTTCAACAATAAAGATTCCAGCCAGATTCTCAGGAACACCGCGCGCATTCTTTGGGCGCACAGATGGCCAACGACAGGCAGCTCCCACCAACGTGTAGTAGGGTTCAGCGAAGGGGCTAACATCATACGGACGGTGATAGACATTCACACCCCAGCCATGCGTGGAGGGGCGATAGGTCATATCGAGTTTCTTGTTCGCGTCTGCCCCCGCCTTGTTGTGACAGGATGCACAGTGCTTATCCAAAACAGGCTGAACAAAGCGCGCGTAGCCCACGCTTTCGTCCGCGCCCCAGGTGGGCGGTGTCAGCTTCACTGCGGGACGCTGAAGCGCCTTGCCTGTCTTATACTTTTCAGGGGACTGAATGGAACGGGTCTTCATGCCGGTCTCGTGACACCCAAAACACCCACGCCGTTCCCCAGGCATCCCATTGGCAAAACTGCGCATCACATAAATGGCCTGTCCCTCTGCATCCAGCATCTGGAAGAAGATGGACTCGCCAGGCGGAATTTCAAAATTCACACTGCCATCCGCTTCAATTGGCACAGTTCCCAGAATGCGCTTAACCCCGTCGGCCTGGAAAACACTCACCGCAGGGCCATCATGCTGGACCGTCTTGCGCCAGGTCGAATAAGTCTTGGGATCCATCTGGATCACACGCAACGACTTCCCTTTTTCACGAAGGATCGGTGGCGCATTTTCAAAGACGTCATTGCTGTAAAAGATGGCAGGCTTAATCTCCTGATGATTATTCATCCCGAAGGTCTGCCCCTGTCCCTGATGCGTGATCTTCGGCCAAGCCACCTTGTCCGCCATGGCCGTGGGCCTTTTACGCGGCAGGAAGGGCATCGCATAAAGCGCATTGTATTGACCGCGATAGATCAATTCACGGTTGCCATACACGTCCATCAGATAGAGCCTGAACTGATTGGTACGTGTTCCGCTCATACCAATCAGTTTTCCCTCGCGGGCAGAGACCAGAAAGAGCTCTTCCGAGAACGGCCAAGGCGTCTTGTAAGCCCCCAGCTTGCCTGCGGAGTGATAATCAACCTGCGGCGGCGGATCTGCGGGGCCATTTCCGACCTCTGGCCAGGGCTGGTCGCGCGTCACGCGTGTCAGACCATCTGGATAATTAAGCCCTTTCTGTGGATCGATGATGCCGATCGTGCCATCGTACCAGGCATGATGTCCCACCCCAGTGAACATGACCTTGGTGCTACCTGGGATCGGACGCGCCTCTGTCAAAACATCAGGCCAAACACTCTGGCTGCCCCAAAAAGTCTGGACATTGCAACCGTCCTGATCCATGGTCCAGAGGCTCTGCACGCGCCACAAGGCCTTGTCCGTATATTCCCAGCGCGTAAAGATGATACGTCCATCATTCAAAACAGCCGGCAGATATTCTGGCTCGCCGTTGGCTGAGAGCACGTAAATATTTTTGCCATCCACATCACACCGCGCAACCGCAAAAGAGTGAGAGGCCGGGAAGCAGCGCACATAACTATGCTGACGTGACGTGATAAAGATGATTTTGCCATCCGGCGAAAAAATTGGATCATGATCATCGTAATCGCCAAAGGTCAACTGCTTCAGCTCCGTGCCATCCGCCTTGCATGTATAGAGGTGATACGAGAGGTCATTGGTCGGACAGTAACTGAATACAATCCGTTTTCCGTCCCAGGAGAGGTCAGGCCGCGTAAAACTGCCCTTCAACTGGGGCAATAAATCCTGGACAGGCGTAGCGTTGGGCTTCTCTCCATCCAGCCCCCTGAGAGGTACGGTGATGAGGCTTCCGCCCAGATCGCGAATAAAACCGTTGCGTTGCAGAGACTCATGCGCCCAATGAACGCCATCGCCCTGCTTCCCTTTAGGATAGGGATTATCAATAAGGAGCAGCCGGTCGAAATTCACGGCAGGATTTTTAAACATGACCTCACGTTTAATCGCGCGAACGGCCAAATAGTTTTTCTGCGCGTCCGTTTCCGAAAGAGCTGTTTTCACAAGGGCATCAAGTGCCTTCTGTTCGGCTGTGAAATCCACCCCCGTTGTACGCGCCATCATCTCACGCGTATAACAGATCTCATTCGTCACCACCGCAGGTGTCGGTTGCTTATCACATTGAAACAGCCACTCCTTCTCCAAAAGAGTTTCTGCGTTAACGCTTGTCGCTAGGGCAATCCCCAAATAAACACTCCATTTTGCCATCATAACTCCCCCTCTCTACAGATCATCTACATTTTTATAACTGACATCACATGTCCTGACGTGGCTTTGTGCGGACCAAAGTCAATATTGATGCTAACAATATAGAGCTTATCCCCCATGCGTGCAACATCGGTCGGCAGATCCAGCGTTCCTCCCCCGTGCGCAAGTACAAAGACCTCCCCTGTGGCGACACGCAAGCCGCCGATCCTGTTCCCCAACGGATCGGCAAACCAAACCACCTGTTCTTGAGAATCAAAATGCGCACCATCTAACGTCATAAAACCTAACGGCTTCGTATCAACAATCGAGGCACAGGAGACTACTTTGTCGTTCGCATCCAGAACAACCTTCCAGATGTGGCACGTACCAAAGTCAGTCACGTACAAACAATTGTCACCATCAAACGTAATGCCATTGGCACCAAACGGAAAACCACCATGCGTGGTATCGGTTGTCAGGTCGCAGAGGTAATGCGGATCAGACGGTTTCATCTCGACATGAACGGCCTTCCCTTTTTTAAACTCATGGACATTAAATCGAATCACCCCGCTCGTCGTGATCGAACCTTCGCGTTTGATAATTGTATCAGACACGTAGAGGCAGTCACCTTTCACGGCAATACCATTCGGGTAATTCAGTCCCGTCGCCGCGATCTCCGCACGCACGGGCACACCTTTCTCATGAACAATACGCCAGAGACAAGAGCCGCCCCAGCAGGTATCGGTGAACTGGCAATCCGCCAGATAGACATCGCCATCAGCGCCAACTGCCACGCCCAGAATCGAAGGTCTCTTCCCATCCGCGTGCATCGGTAAGTCAAAAACCTTCTCAACTTTACCCTCCGGCGTGATGCGGCCCACACCGCCTGGCTTATTCAGCGAGACATTGTGAAGTCCGAAATAGACAGACCCTTGATGAACGAACAGCCCCTCGGCGTTGGCACCCACACTGGAGAGATCATATGCGAACTGAGCAATTTTTAGTGGACTCATAGAATTCCTTTGTAACTGAACAAATGTGTTTTAGTAGGAACGGTAATTCACGCGTTCTTCGCGGATGGTTGCGAGCATCGCCGCGATATTAGCAGCGGGAACATCCGACATGACCTCTTGCGAGGGGGCGACCATGTAACGACCGCCCTTCCCAAGCAGACGCATGACCCTGCGCGTCTCGGCAGCCACCTCGGCTGGTGTGCCGTTGGGCAGAATCTCCTGCGTGTCAATCCCTCCCCACAGCGTAAGCTTGCCCCCGAAGCGCTCCATCAACTCTTCCAGCCCGAGACAAGGCTGAACAGGCTCCAGCATGTCGAGACCAATCTCCATCAAAGCTGGCAGAAACTGCATGATGTTGCCACACGAATGCATGATCACAGGAAGACCCGCCTGTTTATAGACATCAAAGAGTCGCTTAGTACGGGGCAGAATCAGGTCGAAGAAGACCGATGGCGTAATCAGCGGTCCTGTCTGGCACCCCACATCATCACTGTGGTGTCCAACTTTGCAGCCGATCTCGATCTTTCGTTTGGCTAGGGCGATCTTGTAGTCTGTAATCTTATCTAACAGGATCGCGACCGACTCGGGATCTGTCAATGATTCGACAAAAAACTCTTCCATTCCCATAACGCAATACGCGCGCTCAAAAATCCCTGCATAGCCACCCGGCACAACCAGATGTTCGCCATTAACATTAGCCTTGAGGTCGCGGATGATGTCATCCATATTATCGGACCGCAGAGGATTTGGCGCCTGATAGGCAACCACCGCCTCATTGAAGGGCATTTTAAGAATCTCACGGTCAAACCCATCCGGCAGGAAGGGCTCCGCCATCCGGTTCTTTTCGGCATTCCCCTGCAAAGGATTGTAACAGGCAAAGAAGCCGTCTTCTCCAATCTGCACGCCCGTACCCCATGTGTCATAGACAATTTTGTTTTTGCGGTCGACCTTGGCATATCCACTGGCTTCCAACTCGCGCATCTTTTCGTCCACGTTCCGATAGAAGAGCGGCGTGTCGCAGAGCGTGAAAGAGAGACAGAGGTGATTATCCAGATAATCGTCTAACTCGGCACCACTCTTCAACCCCAACGCCTTGGCCACCTGTTCATCCTTCGACCGGTCGGCAATCGTGATTTGGCTCGGCAGGTAGTCAACCTCCTTGCCCTTAATAATATTCAGTACTCGTTCTTCACGTGTCATATGAACTCTCCTAATCTATAACTTGATTTGATTTAACCACAAAGAACATAAATAGCTCAAAGATCAAATTCTAAATGCTTTGTTCATCTGAGCTTATCTCTTTTCTTTGTGTTCTATGCGTTCTTTGCGGTAAAAAAAACTCCTCTGTGCTCTCTGTGCCTCTGTGAGAAAAAGATTTTGCTCTCGTTTGTTCACGCTTGACGGGCGGTCGGCCTAACCTTCGTACCCCAGTTTACGACTGATCCTATTCGCGGTGCGCTTCACCAATAATCCATTCTTATCAAAATCCTTTTGCGGCAACTGATCTGTAAATCCAGACATGTTGATCGTACCGATCGCCTCACCTTTGCGATTAAAGATGGGCGCAGCGATACAATGGATACCCACGGTCGCCTCTTGGCGATCCAGCGCATATCCCTTCTCGCGCACGTTGGACAAATCATTTAAGAAAGCCTTTGCGGTGACGATCGTATGCTCGGTAAATTTCTTGAATGTCATCCTCTTCACAATGGCTTGAAGCCTAGCGGATGGTAGAAAGGCCAGGATACTCTTCCACCCTGCGCCCGTATGGAAATCGCTTGTCCGAAACCCCTTCTCAACGACAAAGCGTAACCGATTTCGGCTTTCGACAACTTCGAGCACCACGCCCTCCTCATCGTTATAGAGGCATCCCAGCATATTCGTCACACTGGTCTCATCGCGCAACGCCACCATCTCTGGATAGGCAAGCGCGGCAAGGCTGTATTCATCGGAACCCAGGCATCCCAAGTCAAGTAGCTTCCGCGAGAGACGGTAGACGCCTGTCTCCTCGTTGCGCAACAGAAAGCCACCGTGGGTCAGCGTCATGCAGATACGATAAATCATGGTCGGCGAACAGGCGGTCAACGATGCCAGCTCATTTCGGTTCAGTCCGGCAGCGTGCTTCGCCAGCACCTCTAGCACCAGCAACGCTCGATCCAAATTCGGCACGTGATACTTCTTCAAATCCTGCATACAATCCCTTATGTAATTTAACTTGTGAACTATAATACATATTCTAACATTTAAGTGCAACACTAAAAAATGAGAGCTCTTTGCCAGAGTCAGTGCCCCGTGCCATTCGCTTCCAATCGCTTGGCCCACACATTGCATTGCATGCACGACTCCCGTGTGGCATCCACCAGGTCATCTGGAAAGGCTGAAAGCCAGAGCGCGCGATTCTCCAGCAGGGCCCGGCCCCATTTCACTGGGATATGCTCGGGCATGCCCATTGGCATGATCCAGATGATGCGCGTTTTGTCATGCTTTAGCAATGCATCCAAGATGGCGCGCTCGCCAGGCGAGAAAAACGTGCTCACCACCACGCCATCCCACTCCTCCGTGAAAAACCGCTGCGTCTGCGCAATCTCTTGCTCCGTTGCCTTGCGAGAGATGCGCAACGCTCGTTTAGGTGACGCTTTTAAAAGCTCCTGATTGCCCACATACGTGCTCGCTTTAATCATGCCTCTCGGAATGCGCTTCAAGGCCAGACGCTGGGGGTTGGCCATGATATAGGCCTCCTTGATAGCAAGCTCCTCCGCCTCAAAGCAAATCACATCGTAATAATTTGGCTGCCAGACCGATGCGGGTTCCATCCCGCTATAGCGGGAGTCAACCAGTAGGTTGCGCCGCCAGAGACGCGTCACTGCGCCTTTAAACATATTCATGATTTCGCCCAACGGCTTGACATTGCCCCTATCCAACCAGACTAACCCATGAAAATGGTCGGGCATGACCTGGAAGGCCCCCAGCCGAACAAAAGGATAATGCTTGGGTATCTCGCGCCAACATTGCTCAACAAGCTGGCCCAAGTGATTGCATCGCATAAAAGCCTGGCCCTGCCCATCAAGCTCGACTGCGCCAAACAAAGGCCGGTGCATCTCGGTGCCCATGGTAACAAAGTACCACCCCTCCCGCGAATAATCCTTCCGCACCATGCGCAGCTTCTGCGACACGCTTGACGCGCGCCCCACCACATAATCGACCCGCTCCAATAGAGCCATAGCACCCTCCAATTATTATTTAACCCGCATCAATAAGACCCATTATTGATACAGAATGAAATAAATTTAGCAGAGCTTCAGGCAGGAGGCAAATACGAATTAAGCTCAATTGAATATTGAGTTTTTAGGGAAGAGGAAAGTCCTATTAGCTATTGCATTCAAAACCGCACATTTCTCTTGTTTCTTCAAAATTAAATAGCTAACATAAAGTTGAATTGATTGCTGACAGACTTTTACAACGAGTTTTTTGTTTGCTCAGAGCTGATCAGTTTACGTGACAAAAAGTAATGGCGCAACATGAGAGCTAAATGAAAAGAAATCTAACCATCTGCCTAATTATAGGCATTATTCTCGCATTAGGTCCAATATGGGGCATAATTGGGCGGGTTGTTGCCATGATTCTCTGCTTCATCAATCTCAGCCAATCTACTCCGGATGTAGAGTCGCTAGCTATGAACATCACTCTCTCGCTGTATGTTACAGTCATAGGGTTCATTGCGTGCCCGATCGGAATCACGATTGCGGTCATATCTGGTATCAAACTCTCCAAGGCTTCAAAAATGAGCAGCCTTTCCCAATCCATCTCGATGTCCAACCCTTCCAACCCTGGTCTGCGACCAACCCGTTCAAGGGAGTGAGGCAAATTCAACTACATTTAAAACAGAAATGTGAGGAGTTTTTATGCCCACCATAAGTCAAAATCCTGAACTTGATCTTATGTCTGCATTAGCTGAAGGCGAAGAATCTGCGCGCAAAGGCGGATGGGTCTCCTTGGAAGTTGCCATGAAAAAACTCGGTGTATTACTACTCTTAGTCCTGTGTGGTTGCTTCTCCAACAGAACCCCAACCATTAGCGTCACAGCCAAAATTAATGCGTTTTATCCACAAGCAATGAACGAGGATTACACGGATGGCAGCTGGGCCGCCTATGACGCGGTGATCTTTCAGATTAGCTCCCCTGCCCAATGGCAAGGAACGAATCTGACCATCTACTGTTTTGCAGGCGACACCAATATCATTTTCAAGACAGTTGAGGATGTTTTCCAGTTTCAGATCGCGAAAGACTATCTTGAAGAACAACCCCGCCGTCTTTTTGACGGAGTTATAGAAAAGCCGAAACGAATTACGGAAGCAAAGAAGACAGTTGAACTGGACCTGACCCGACTGGATAAGGACGGACTTCGCGGACCTCCGGATGGCAAGGTGGCTGTGTCGTACGAATTCTGTATTCCGAATACAGACACGTGCAAGGCAGAGGTCAAGGCGATTGATCCGACAATTCAGCTTATGCCAGGTTCACGAGGCCGTATCGGTGCAAGCAAGGATGAATGCCTCTGCATTGGCACGACGCGAAAGGATTACCGTGACGTCCTAAACCGCCTTGCGAAATTGCAGTACATTAAAAGAATCATTGAATGCCACTTTGAATAGGGACCGAACTATGAAAACCTCATTGCATATCTTCCTCGTATTGGCGCTCTTCTGTTCAGTCGCCTGCACAACCACGCAAGATAGCGGTTTGTGGCTCGTTGAAGAGATGGAGATCCCCCTCTATCACTCCAGTACCATCGATGCTCAATCCGGCAACATATTCCATGTCGAGTACTGCGGTGCAAAGCTCTCCAATGGAGCGCAAACGCTTCATATTGTCTACAGGCCAATAGACTTCCCGAATCGCAACCCCGGTTTCCAAAAATGCGACCTTGTCTCCTTGAGTGGCCTTGATAAGGCAAAAGATTTCAATGCCGTCGAGGGACCCGACTATTGGATTAACGATATCAAGGTGAATAAATAGGATATGGGATTGTCTGTATCTTCACAGGCATTGCCTTATTGCCTCATTGCCTTATTGCCTTATTATTCTTCTTGGCTTTGTGCGATACCCCTACTCTATCGTAACCACCACAGAGGCGGCGGTGCCGGCGAGGGTGGAACACGTGAAGCGGTGGATGCCGCGTTCGGGTTTCCAGAAAAAGGGATTGAGCCCTGTTGATGTGCCTTCAAGCGCATCATTCCGAAACCAGTAGATCGGCTCGCCAGGAGTTGCGCCAGATATCCGAAAGAGAAGTTGCTGGTTGGCCATGCCCTCAACAAGCCTGAAGGTGGAGTCGTTTGCAGGCTGAAGAATTTTTATCGCATCCTCTACAAGTACCTTCTGTGCCTCGCCCTTTCGGCGGGAAGCTAAAAACTCTTCAACCTCACGGGGCCATTTGACCACAATCGTGTTATCC
>Ga0247841_10009765_pt1 | contig 13300 bp, 10 predicted proteins | sample LaCruzMarch2015__2_FD_192410 | JGI IMG/M metagenome (GOLD analysis project Ga0247841, IMG submission 192410) | Freshwater microbial communities from meromictic Lake La Cruz, Castile-La Mancha, Spain - LaCruzMarch2015_18m | ecosystem: Environmental > Aquatic > Freshwater > Lake | place: Spain...
ACAGATAATAGCCTTGATTTAGTTAAAAAATTACAGCAAAAAGACGATCGGATTATCATTTTACAAAATAATTCCAACATTTCCGGGGCGGCTATTTCAAGGAATGTAGGCGTTCATCATGCCAGTCATGAATATATCGCATTTTTGGATGCTGATGATTATTATTTGCCTGAACGATTTACGTTCGATGCTTCTTTGTTTTTAAATAATCCCGATATAGATGCAGTGGTTAATTCTGTTCAAATCAAATTGCAAAAGGGTGAAAAGCAGTTTATTTTAAATTCCTTTTATATACATAATGAATTATTGGGTTTTTCAAGGTCATTTTCGCCAATAGAGATTAACGATTTCATTGCTGGATTTAATTTACACTTGAATGGATTGACCATCAGAAAATCAATTTTTCAAGAAATAGGTGGTTTTGATGGACATTTAAAACAAGCAGAAGACCGAGATTTCTACCTAAGATTATTTTCAGAGGCAAAGGTAATTTCTGCGGATATTAAAATAGCTAAAGCTATCTATTTTATTCATACGGAAAATTCAATCCAGAAAATTAACGAAGCGGTTTACTACAGGAGAATGGCAGCAAAAAAGCATTTTTTTCAAAAAATCCCCATAAAATCAACATGGTCTTTTAAGGTAAAAAAGTGGAAATCTTTTCTTGAATATGATTTTTTATGGTTATTCAAGAAGGACTTACCCTATAAGAAATGGATAAAAATACTATTGCTTCCTGTATTTATATATAGACTTTTTTCTAAAAACGATCCCTTGTTCGATATAAACCGGACCATTCCCCCCACTTCACATAAATGATGCGAAAACATAAGTAGCTGTATGCTTTAGGGAACCGACAGAAAATAGCGATATTATTTACTATGGCTCTTGGTATCTTTTTTGGATTGTATTTAACGTGACCTGCCAGAAGCAAAAGTTCGGTTAAACACCTTAGTTTAATGATATAATGACGAATATCTGAGTGATGCCAGCTTAGGATATCATCTAGGCATGCTTTTCTATTTAGCATGTTTTTCTCATAATGAGGACCAAAACCGCCACTATTTCTCGGATTGTAATGGTAAATGGCTGTCCATATATTTATAACATGAATGGGTTCCTTTTCGCCAATTTTAAGAAAAAAGTGTAAATCTTCGTTAATAAAATAAGCCTTTGGAAAGGATTTCTCATTTAAAAGACTCTTGTGGAAAGTGGCCGTTTGAAAATTTTCAAAGGGATAAGCATTCCTTCCTTTTATTCCTATAATATTTGACTTTTTTGATAGTTTTCCGTTTTCATAAATAAGCATCCCCGTTCTAAATACCTTATAGGTATCATTTTTCAAAATGGCTTCATATAGGGTTTGAAGATGATTCGGTAAGTATTCATCATCGCTGTCTTGAAAACAAATATAAGTTCCCCTTGCTTTAGAAATGCCTAAATTTCTGGCGGCGCTTCTACCTTGATGTTGTTGGTAAAAATAATGAATATTATGAGATGAATAGTTCTGAATCAAGTCATTGGTTTGATCCGTACTTCCATCATCTATGATGAGTAACTCCCAATTTTTAAATTGCTGATTTAATATACTTTTAATAGGGATGTCCAATTTATCTTCCCTATTATAGGTTGGAATGATAATGGAAAAAAAGGGTGTCTCAGGCATATTAAGGTATGATTTCCAATAATCTGTGTAGATGTGATGTTACTGTTTTTAAGCCATATCTTTCATTTGATGTGTATTCAATTTCAATTTGCTTATCCGCCAAGAATGTAGGATTCTGGACCAACTTTTTTATCCATCTTACCAAATCTAAAGCATTTTCATAAACCATAACGCCAGGAATGGGTTCTTTAGATTTAAAATAAAAGGAAGGCATTATCATTGGGGTTGGACTCAACGCTATATCAGAAAGATTACCTGTTATTTTAGTTTGTCCATAAAATTCAACAAATGCCCCAACATGAAATTTATGTTTCATTGGGCAAATAATACAATCCATTTGTTTTAAATGTGATATATAATCTTTTTGACTCAATCTTTTTTCTATAAAATGGAAAACAAGACATTCATTTTCATAAGATTTTATCTTTGACATGGTTTTTAATTCATTTCCACAGCCAACAAAATAAAAGTTTACTTTTCGATCAAGTTTTTCAGTTGAAAGCTTAAATAGCACCTTTATAATGAGGGATACATCTTTGAAATAGGGGTTCAGGCTTCCAATCATGGAAAAATTCACATCAGGTGAAGTATTTTTTTTCTTTTCTGGAAAAGAAACAGTACAGATTTTTAGGGGTAAAATACTTGTATTATTAGGAGTTAATTCCGGAAAGTGATCCATTGCATATTTTAACATTTCTGGTTCAGGAAAGGAATAAGCAGTGATTAAATCCTTAAATTTTTTTAAATCTTTAAAATAATTTTGAACAAGACGTTCTTTTATAAGGAACTTGGTTAGCTTGACTACATCTGTCCAACTTTCAGGGAATATCAGATGTTGAGTAGGATTAAAAATTTTATTGATATTATGAATTCGCAACACTATAGTCTTTCCTTTTAAAGGTAAATACGCATGTATGCTTTGAGAAATGGTGTTTATAAAAATAAGATCTGATGCAAGGATTACGTCAAGGTTATTTTTTATGCATTGGGCATGGTGCATTTCATTTTGGCATAATGTCCATATATGTTCTTCTTTTATCGGAACCGCGTCCTTAATGGTGTCGTAAATTTCATGTCGGGTTACAAAATGGACAATTAAATTGTCATAAGAATGACCCTTGTCAAATATCTCTGCTAAACCAAAAATACATTCTGGGTGAAAATCCAACTCAATGATACATATTGATTTCATAGTAGGTCGTCTAACAATTTTGATAGTTCACTCTCTTTATTATCCCAACTTAATGTATACTTCAAATGAGATGGAATATTTGGCGGTTCGTAAGCTTCGTTGATCCATAATGTATATAATTTCATGAGTTCACGCTTTAATTTTTCCAAATCTTCGGTTTTTCCATACTGATAAACAGATCCAATTTGTAGGGTTGTCAATAAATGCGACAAATCGCTATTTTCGATCCCCTTGACCAAAGAAATGATATAATTTCCTGCTCCTATGTATTCATATAATTTAGCGGGTATAGTACCTCCCTGACTACCCTCTGACCAGGTTAACATGAGGTTGATATGGGATTTTTGCTGAATTTCTAAAGAATGATTTCTCTCAGTAATATTTTCAATGTAAAATGCATTAAATAATAAAGGATAGGTATCACAGAATGACTTCCATTTGGCGATATCTTTTCCCATATAAATGATTTTCAACTTATTGACCTGTATTTTTTCAGAAAATACTAAATGGGTTAATACCTCAAAAAGTAGGCTAGGATCTCTTAAATCATGATATAGGGATCCAGTATAAGTGATGGTAAATTGTTCTGAACTATGGGTTAAGTTTTCTCGGAAATCTACGCCATTTTCAAAGGTGATAGTATCATTATTTAATGAATCAATACTATTTTTAACTCCCTGAGAAGTGGTTATATTAAGATTTGATTGTTTTAGCATTTTTCGCCATAGGTAATTTTGTAGATTAGGAATTATTGTATTTTTCCTGATAGGGTCATAAGGTGCGTCCTGAAAGCTATTAATCCATATAATGTGAGGATAAGTTATTTTAAGTAAAAATCCAATTAAAACATTGGCCGTAGGCCTAAAACTAGTAATAACGAATATTTTTGCCCTTGTTTTTTTGATTATTTTTTTTGCTTTGCTATAACCGTCAATAAGGTATAATAATCCACCCTCCCCAACGAATAAATTGAATGGAAGGGACTCATTTGCTTTTATGAGCCATTTGATTAATTGATTTTGTTTAACAGATTCAGGATAGTGGGTATTTTTATTCTTTGTATAAAAGCGCTGGATGATAGTCCTGTAATCAATGGTATTTATTAATTCTATGGATTTGAACGAACTCAAATCTATATCCTCTTTTGGTAGGATTTGTTGATTGGACGTCGTTAAAATATATAAATCAGTAAAAATTTTATGGAATATTTGAGCTAAATGAAAATTGCGGATAACCCCAACGGACTTTATGGGTGGAAAGTAATAGGAGATAAAAATACAGGTTGAACTTTTAATTTCAGACTCGACCACCGTTTTTTCCTATAAATGTAAATAAATTAAATAACTTAAGTTTAGGAGTAAATGGTAAGACCTTTATACCGGGATATTTCATTATTCCAAATTGGATTTACCTCACTTTTTAATGTTATCCTTTCTATCGTTTTAAAAATAATATCTCCTGGTCAGCACCAAATTCATCATTATTTTTATCTATTTCAGCGATGCTTTTCACATTGAATTCAACATACTTGTTGAAACTGTCGGTGAAATAAAGAATTTTATTTAAAACATTTGAAAAAAGTTTTGGGTAGTTCGAATTGAACATGACTTACTTCAACGATATAAATGGCTATGCATCAAAGGTTTTGGTGTTCAATTCAACCCCATCGACACTATAATGAGTAAATTTTATTTGGTTCGTATCTCTTACCTGGGAGGTTTTTACGCTTAAAAAGCCTCCAACGATATTCAAATACTCATGTTCAGGATAAATTTCATTCTTTTTCCATCCTCCTGCGTGCTCATCACTTGCAGGTCCGCAGGCAAACTCATAAGTTCCTGTTGCTAAGTGTTTTGAAACATATTGCCAATGCCTGTCTCCGCAGACAACAAAAGTATTTTTGTCCCCCTTTATAAATCCGCGAATTAGATCACCCTCATATTTAAAATTTGAGTTGGAATGATTATCCCTTTTTTGTGGACGATCAGGCCCCATGATAGGTGTGGGTGAAATCAGAATTTTAAAGGTAGCATTGGAAGCCTGATAAGTCTGTTGAAACCAATCCAGCTGTTCTTTTCCCCATATTGTTTTATCAGGACCATCGGGCATTTCATTTGGCATTCTGTAGTCACGGCCATCAAACAACCAAATTTGAATATCTTTTCCCCATCTAAAGGTTCGGTATGATTTTTCGCTATGAGGTATTTGCTGATTAAATAGGCTGGCTCCTTGAGCAAAGGTAAATTCTCCCATAAATTTATTTTTAGACGCCGGGTGACAATCGTTCATCCAGGTATCATGGTCGTCTTTCATAAAATAGCAGGGAATATGTTGATAAAAAGCTATATTACTAGGAAGGCTATTCATTTTTTGCCAATTCCAACGAGCAAGGTCCAATGTCTTTGATATTCTATCATGGTATAAAACATCACCCGTATGGACTAAAAAGTGAGGTTCCAGCTTTTTCATTTCATTGAAAATCTTGAATCCACCATTTTCCGGAATATCCTGATGAGCATATTCGTGGCAAGTAGTCACCATAAAATGAATAGGAGCGGATAATTCCTTAGGGGGAGCGGTGATGAAGCTACCCTCCAGGGTTTTTACTCCGTTATTATTGGTTTTACCCAGAACAACGATTTCATATTTTGTATTTTCAGCAAGGTACTGTAGCGTAAATTGACAAGTATAATCAGTATCAGTATTTACTTTTTCCCAAGGCGTTGTTTTCCATGCTATGGTGTTTTGAGGGCGGTATTTAATCATTATTTGACCTGCTATCCCAGGAACTGCCCCGTCTAAGGTTTCTATGGTATGTCCTTCTGGCATTACGACCTTAACCTTCTTATCAGGCCTTCCCATATTATACTTTTTGGCAAAATAGTCTTCATTTTGCCATTCATTTACCAATTCATCCCAGTATAAAATAGTAGGAAGTATTCCTTTATCTTTAACACGTGCCTCACGTTTAGTTAATCTTGCCCATATAATGGCTGAAGTGGAGGATATTTCACCGATTTTTATTCCCGTTGTAAAATAAGGCGTATCCAGCATAGCGCTTAAATTCATGGCAGGTATGGTAGCCAACATCCCTAAAGAACTTTGGATTATAAACTTTCTTCTTTTCATCATTACCCAAATAATTTGATTTCACTTTTACTTGCCCACCACGCCCAAAGGATTAGAATGGGTTGTCCAATCAACAAGCGGATCCACGATGCCAACGGGGTCATTTTAATGGATCCAATAATGAATTCCCCCTTTTGAATAAAATAAATATGGCTTGGTATAAAAGCTATCAACATGATTATTATACATTTAGCGGCAAATAATCGCGTTCTACCAGGTATAAGTAGTAAAGCCAGGGCAATTTCCAAGACCCCTGCCAGTATATTTATCTCTTTAGCCCATTGAGACAGATAGGGAGGAATAACAGGTAAGTAAAATGTAGGGGATGCAAAATGATTATAACCTGCGACCAGATAAAAACCTATTAATAGAAAAAATAATGTGTGTTGGAGGATATTTGTTTTCATCTCTAAATATATTGAATTTTTTCGATGGCAATTCAATACGATAGGTTATCTTTTCATTAAAGAGGAATAAAAGATTAATAATCTGTTGGTTTTTTATTCTTTTGGCCGATGATACGTTATAAGCCCGATTATATTATGAATTAACGGGGTATCGCTGGTTTCGTATAGATATCCCCAAAAAGCCAAGTAGGATCCACAAATGTCTGAAATTTTGTATGTCCGTTGAAATGGCTTCCAGCATGAAATAGGAAAAGGAGCAAATGAAAATCCATTTTAAGCCGTTAGAATCAGATAATCCGACGACTTCTTTATAAATGGTAAACATAAGGAATAGTAAGGCTAGAAATCCTGATATTCCATATTCTGCCATGGTCCCTGTGTAAGTTGAAAGGGGGTCGTACACTGGTCTTAAAATAGTCTCTTTAGTTTTTTTGTATTTTAAATTAATGATATTCAATAAGTTACCCCCTCCGCATCCAAGAATAGGGTGTTCAATAAATTCCTTTATAGCATTTTCTTTTTGCACATAGTACCAGGATTTATATAAATAATAATTATCTATCCTTAAAAATGGGATAGCCAGACCATAAACCTCTTTTTCCCGGAATGGTTTTTTGGTTACCATAATATGGGTTAATAAAATTGAACTTATAATAAGGAAAGCAGCGAAAATCCGGATGAATATTATTCCTTTGTTTTTACTTTTTAAATGCGAAATAAAATATAAAACCAGTATAGCTAAAATAAATGGTAGAGATTTTCCATACGTGCCAAGCAACATTAGTCCTATAAATATCATCGAAAGAATCAAATTTCTTTTTTTGATAGAATTAATTTTAATTTTCCCGTCCTTTAACGCTATTATTATCCAAAAAGGAATACTTAAAATACTTACCAACATTACAGGTTCATTGGTTAACACTTTTAAGCGATATAAATCACCAAAATAAGGATAGGAATAAAAGATTTGAAATACACCTATATTTATATGTTGTGTTAGTAATATTAAGCCTATAAAAAGTGTAATTATAATTAAAGCCAGTTGTAATGAAAATGTTTTGACAAAGAATAGTTCTATTTCTTTCGCATTAGAATGAAAAAATATAAATTGAATTAAAATATATAAACAAATCAAATAAAATTGCCCGGAAAGTTCAATGAAAGTGGTCACATTAAAATGTAAAATTAAATTTATAGTTCCTACCATAAGCCATAGCATTATAGCTTTATCTAAGGTTGTCATTTTAATATTTTTCCAATCGGCCCATTTAATTTGGGGAATAGATAGGAGTATTAGAATTACAAATATTACTTCGGGAACTTGAATTTTACTATTAACCAGGGGTAGCCAAATAATTTTTTGGAATGGGATGGTTATAATATATAGGCAAAGTAATAGTAGATAGTTTTTTTTATTTTTAAGATTATAATAGCCGGATTCAAGCATTTTCAACAGCTGTTTATTTTAATATTTCATATACAATATCATTAATTTGGCTAGCTATTATGGCATCATCAAATTCGTTACAGGCTTTTATTCTGCCTATTTCTCCCATTAATTTCTTTTCTTCCGGAAGGAGGGATAAGAATTTTAAGAAAGTAGCTGCCAGCGCTTTTGAATTTTTAATTTCCACTAAGTATCCATTTTCTCCATCTTCTACGGCTTCTCTACAACCAGCCGTTTGAGAAGTAATGATTGGTTTTCCCATTGCCATGCCTTCTGTAATGGTTCTGGCAATTGCTTCACGGTAGGAAGGTAAAACAATGCAATCGGATGAGGCTATCACCTCTCTTATATCTTTAACAAAGCCAAGATATTGGATTATTTCATCTTCAACCCATTGGATTAATTCTTTTTTATCAATGGTTGCGGGATTATTCTCATCTATTTCCCCAACAATTAAAAATTCAACATCATTTCGCTCTTCTCCCACTATTTTGGCAGCTTCTACAAATTCTCTTATACCCTTATCGTATAACAATCTACCTATGAAGGTGAATACTGTTTTTTTTCTTTCTTTAGTATTGTCCATTGGTTTATACCATTGAGTATTAACGCCACATCCTTTTATGGAAACAGATTTTTGTTTAGTTATAATGTTTAAAGCTTCGAATAGTTCCCTATCCTCAATGTTTTCAAAGATAAATTTTTCATTGAACTTGCCAGAAATTTTATATAAGGAGGTGACAATATTTTTCAGGAGGCCGCCGTGTATAAAAGGGTAACCTAATCCGGTAATAATGGCAATAGATTTTAAATGTAAACTTTTAGCCGCAAGACTTCCATAAATATTTGGTTTGTTTGTAAAATGAAGTATTACATCTGGATTGATTTCCTTATAAATACGCCTCAGCTCTAAAAACAACCTAATATCATTCAATGGATTGACGCCATCTCTTACTAAACGTTGCAGATTATAGTGAAGAACGGAAGGATATTTATCTTTATAAATCAGGTATTCATCAACAGGTGCGACTACAATTACTTTAAATCCCTCACCTAAAAATTTTTCAATCAGATTTAATCTAAAATTATAAATATTCCATGTGGTATTAGCTACCAAGGCAATGATTCTCCCCTTCTTATTCTCTTTCATATATCGTTCTTTCAAACCTATATTCATTTAAAAGGAGTAAATATAGTGGTTAAATTGGATTATGGGGTGGTACTTTAGTAAAATTAGTACATGGTTAACTATTAATATATTATGAATAAGGATTTACATATAAACCTGGAGGTATTAAAGTTTTTCCCTGAATATTATCTATTTTTCTAGAGAATCAGTCTGAATACTATTAAATTATATTAAATGACCCTTTTTCCTGTTTATGGTTAGTAGAATTAACAGAAATGTAGGTTTCCACCTTTTTTTATAGAATACTCCTATAAATAATACCTCTGAAGTAGGTATGTATATTGATTCATTTCAAATATTTTAATAAAAGCCTCTAAAAAACAATATTGAGTTAATTAGCTTACCAATGTTATGGCTTTCTTGAATTTAATGATAATTGGGAAGTATATCAGTTAAAATGGTTTGATAATTTGCTCCGAAACTTTAGTAATATTTTTATGCTAATATAGAGGCAGTCTAAAAAGCCTGGAGGCATTAACATTACAAGTGCAAAGATTGCGGGGTTATGCCGTGTGAGTTGATACGAAATAATACATCTATGAAGAGGCATTATGTTTAATCAAAGAGGCTATCTATAATCCGTGAAATCCTTAAAATGCTTTAAACCGATGGTTTTGGTTAGATATTAAATTAAAACCTATCGGGGAGAAGAAGTAAAGCTTGGTGTCTCTACGATAATTTTATGCAACAACCTATGATTCATCGGGCATAAGCTCAGAAAATCATCTATTTTTTATCTTTTGCCATCACAAAGGTTTATTTACCCAATGTATAATGTAGCATAAAAAAGAGGCTATCTTTTAAGACAGCCTCTTTTTTTGCATTCAATTACGATAATCATCCTTGCCTTATCAACTAAATGTAGATAATAATTGATTTTTAAAATCATCATATTTTGTATCCATTTCTATGGACACTTTTTCTTTATTTGCCAATATAGCTATTCTTTCTGGTACGTCTATGGTACGTCCCAATATTCTTTCCACATCAGGTTTAAACTTTGATGAATGGGCTGTTTCTAATATAATTCCGTAAGTGTTTGGATGACTTTCCATGTAATCTTTTAACGCATAATATCCCACCGCACCGTGTGGATCTATAATATAGTTGTAATTTTGATATACTTCCTTGAGAGCATTTTCCGTTTGGGTATCATCTACGGCTATTCCCGTAATTTCATTTTTTACAATGTTCCACGTGGAACATTCTTTTGAATTACTTTCAAAAAGATCTAAAATTCTTGGGAAATTAGATGGATTTCCAACGTCCATCGCATTTGATAATGTTCTGATGGCGGGTTTTGCTACATATTCTCCGGTAGATAAATAATCTGGAACTATTTTATTTACATTGGTTGCGGCTATAAAGTGATGAATGGGCAGGCCCAATTGTTTGGCGATTAGACCTGCTGTAATATTGCCAAAATTACCACTCGGTACAACGTAGGTTATGTCTTTGGTCTTTCTTGTTTTTTCTGATATTTGCCTGTAGCTTTCGAAGTAATAAAAGGATTGAGGAATCAAACGAGCAATATTAATGGAATTGGCAGAAGATAAGCGTAGTTGAGAATTTAAATCTTTATCGAGAAAAGCTTCCTTTACCAGCGCCTGACAATCGTCAAAAGTACCATCTATTTCTAATGCATGTACATTACCTCCCAGGGTGGTTAGTTGCTTTTCCTGTAAATCACTTACTTTTCCTTTTGGGTATAGAATAACAACGCTAATGCCAGGAACGTGATGAAATCCAAAGGCCACAGCTCCACCCGTATCTCCGGATGTGGCAACAAGTATGATTAATTCCTGTTTATTGTCACCATTGTAATATTGCATTATTCTGGACATAAATCGGGCGCCAAAATCTTTAAAGGCTAAGGATGGTCCATGAAACAATTCTAAAGTAGCCATATCATCATTTAAGAGATAATTTGGCGCAGGAAAATTAATTGCATCGTAGGTAATTTCGGCTAATTTTTCGTCGGGAATAGATCCTTCAAAAAGATGTTTTGCTATTTGAAAAGAGTTTTCCTGAAAAGAGTTTTCCTCAAACTTTTCCCAGAATGTGTGGGGTAAAGGTTTTATCTTAGACATGTACAAACCATTGTCGGGGGGTAGCCCTTCCATTATGGCTCTTTCTAAATCGACAACAAATGCTTTGTTTTTCGTGCTGTAAAGTTTCATGAATATATCTTTATTAAGAAAGAACGACGGCTCCTTCCTGATTTATTTTCCCAGTGTACAAAGTGGCAGGTATGCCGTGTAGTTCAAAAATATTTCTCATTGCCATACCTCCTTTTTGGGCAGCAGTTTCTCCTTTAAAAAGGGCGAAAATAGATGGTCCAGCACCAGAGATACTGCAACCCAAGGCATCCATTTTTAAAGCGATATTCTTTATTTCATAAAAATGAGGTATTAACACAGCTCGTTGAGGTTCAATGATATGATCTGTCAAAGATCTTCCAATCAGTTCATAATCAGAACGATAGAGTCCAGCAATGAAAGATGCCAGATTTCCAGTTTGTGCAATACACTTTTGGAGAGAAATATCAGGTTTGAGTATATTTCGGGAATCTCTTGTTAGAACTTCTACTTCAGGGTAAATTACCGCGGCTACCAGATCGTCGGGAATGGGTAGTGAAGTTATGTCAAGGGTTGTATTTTCACGAATTAAAATAATGCCCCCAAGTAAGGAGGGCGCAACATTATCGGCATGATAGGAGCCGTCGGCAAGTTGCTCCCCCAATACGGCAAAATGTAGTAACTCCTTCTTAGTCAGGGGATTTCCTAACAAAGTATTTACAGCAAAAACGCCAGCTACCGCACTGGCAGCACTGGAGCCTAGTCCGCTGCCAAAGGGCATTTTTTTGTGGATATCCAATTCAATGCCTATCTCGCTTTTTCCAAGGAAATTCAATAGTGCCTGCGCCGAAAAAGTAGCCGTATTTTTTTCTGGTGAAAATGGCAATCGGTTCGTTCCGGTTATCTGGCCAATGCTCATCCCCTTTCCGTCAGAAAATCGCGCAACTACCTCATCTCCGGGACTCCCCAGAGCAAAGCCTAAAATATCATAACCTACCCCAATATTAGCCACCGAGGCGGGTGCAAAAACACGAATCTCCATAAGATTAATTGAGTTGATTGGCAATTTTAATGATTTCAGAGAAAATACCCGCTGCGGTAACTTCCGCCCCTGCACCAGGCCCTCTAATCACCAATGGCCTTTCCTTGTAGCGTGAGGTAGTGAAAACAATCATGTTATCGCTACCACTAAGTTGGGAAAATGGATGTGTGTCAGACATTTTTTCCAGTGAAATACTGGCTTTTCCATCTTCTAGTTTAGCCACCATACGAAGCACCTTGTTTTCTGCTTTAGCCTCTAAAAATAGTTGCTCAAAGGTATGATTCTCAGCTGATAAGGCTTTGATAAAGGCAGGTACATCGGGTGCATTTTGACAATTTTCAGAAAGAACAGAGGTGATAATTACCTCATCGCTTTCTATCTTCGCGCCTGCTTCTCGGGCGAGAATGATGAGTTTTCTTCTTAAATCAATACCATTTAAGTCAATTCTTGGATCTGGTTCAGTGTAACCTAAAGCCATCGCTTCTTCAACCATTTGGCTGAATGTATGATCATTATTTCCAAAAGTATTAAAAATATAAGAGAGAGAACCCGATAAAACGGCTTCCATTTTAATGATTCTATCTCCACTATTTATCAAATCGTTCAAGGTGGAAATAACAGGTAAACCCGCGCCGACATTTGTTTCGTACTGAAACATAACACCTCTCTTTCTGCTTAACGATTTTAAAGCGGCGTATTTGTCATACCCAGAGGAATTGGCTATTTTATTTGGCGTGGAAATTGAAATGCTGGCATTCAAAATCGCTTCGTAAAAATGAGTTATTTCTTCGTTTGCCGTATTATCAATAAAAATGGAATTGGGTAAATTGATGTGCTCCATTTCTTTCACAAAAGTTGAAAGTTGGCTGGTCTCCCCCATTTCATTTAACGTTTCCTTCCATTGGTCTAAAGGAATACCTTCCCGGCGGATAATCATTTTTTTACTATTGGCTAAACCAACAAGCTTTAGGTCCAGGGAAAGTTCTTTCTTTAAAAATTCCTCCTGGGCTAGAATTTGGTTTAAAAGGGTACCTCCTATCAAACCGCAGCCAACCATAAAAAGATGAATCGTTTTGGTATGGGAAAGGAAAAATGCCTCATGCATTACGTTTAATGCTTTAGACTCATCTAATCGACTGTTAACCACAGA